>WNFS01002871.1_pt1 | contig 13009 bp, 9 predicted proteins | sample 5400141 | NCBI WGS metagenome assembly WNFS01 (sample SAMN13153358, study PRJNA577476) | soil metagenome | isolation source: 60 cm saprolite under Madrone tree | place: USA:California | collected 2016-06-14
GACGTCTCGACGTCAACGCGGCGCTCAATTTTCCGATAAGTGACTCGTTGGCCGGCAAGGTCAGCGTCCTGCACTCCGGTTACGACGGCTTTTTCAAGAATGTAGTCAACGGTGAGCCGCTCGGCCGTCAAGATCTCACCGCCTTGCGCGGTTACCTCAAATATACCAGCGGCGGCTACAATGCCACGCTGATCGCGGAATACGACCGAAGCCGAAACGGCTCGCAGACGTCGAAGAATATTTCGGACTCTACACAGGCGCTGTTCGTACACGGGCTGACCGATGTGAATCAACTTGGCTTCGTGCGCGGGCAGTCGTTGGATCAGCCCGATCAAAACAACCGCGATACCTACAGCGTTACGTTGACGCAGAATGTTTCCACCGCCGTCGGCGACGTGGTATCGATTTCGAACTACCGCAAATACGAAAGCGACCTATACAGCGATGACGCAGCGTTGCCGTATCCTGCGCTCGAGACTCACCGCATTTCGAACCAATACCAATACTCCGAAGAGTTACGCAGCACGTGGCAGGCTAACGAGCGCACCCGGATCACCTACGGGTTCTTCGGTCTGGGACAGCAGTATCTGCTCAACCAAAGCACCAAGCTCGACGGATTCTTGAAAGGGCTTGGTCAACCGCAATCGCAATTCCAAAAGAACTGGTCGTTATCCGGCTTCTCCCAAGCCTATTACAAGCTGACTGATTCAATGCAAGCGCTGGCCGGAATCCGCTTCCAGCACGAGAAGACCACCGCCTTGTCGACCACTGCCAATACCTTTACCGCGACGCCCGGCGCGTATTCCTCGTACAGCGATCCGGTCATTCCCGGCTCGAGTCTTTCGGAAAGCGGCGCCAAAGATTGGAACAATCTCGGCTACAAGGCGGGATTGAGCGACCAGATCACGGACCTCACCATGGTGTATGGCTACTACACGCGCGGCTTCAAATCGGGCGGTTTTACCGGGCGCATCGCCCATCCCGGGGATATCGGACCGTTCAATCCCGAACATCTCGATACGGTGGAGTTCGGAGTGAAGAGCGACATGCTGGACCGGCGGCTGCGCGTAAACGCCGATGTGTTCTACAACATTTACAAAGACATGCAGGTCACGCAAAACATCACCTACCCGGACGGAAAGAACAGCGCGAGCATCATCAACGCCGGACAAGCCAGAACCAAGGGACTCGAATTGGAAATCACGGCAGTGCCGGTCGAGAGCCTGACACTGAGTGCCTACGTCGCCGGCCTCGACGCCAGGTACACGCGCTACAACACGCAAGTGCTCGGCGCCGGAGGGCTGCTCGTGCCCATCAGCTACAAGGGCAACCAGTTGATGAACGCGCCGAAGTGGAGCGGCGGCGCGAGCGCCAGCTACACCGCGCCCATGGGGCCGGGCAGGACGACCCTGTTCCTGCAGGACAATTTCACGACGTCCAAGTACACCAATTTCGATGATCTCCCCCAGGAACTCGTGGGATTCATCAACTTGGTCAATGCCAACGTGACGTGGACGCCGCATGATGAGCATTGGTCGGTCGGCTTGTATGGCCGCAATCTCGCCGATCGGCGCTATTTCGGCCAGAAGCTCTACCTGCCGGGTACGTTCGCGATAGCGTCATTGGGTGCGCCGCGCGAGTATGGAGTTGATTTCAAGTACAACTGGTAAGAGGTCTGGGGAATGACAATCGAAGCGCGACTCAAAAAAATCGAGGATCGATTCGCTTTGCAGGATGTCCTGACCGCATTCTGCAACGCCGTGGATTCGCTCGAGGACATGGATGGGCTGCTCGACTGCTTCACGGAGGATGCGGTGTTCGACCTCAGGGGAATCAGTCTTCCCCAATTCGACGGACGCGGCGAGATACGTAAGTTCTTCACCCAGGTCTTCCGCGACATGTCCCACCATGCGCATTTGTCGGCTAATTTCACGGTAGACAGGCTTGAGGAAGACAGCGCGACGTGCCGGTCGGCGGTGCTCGGCACCGGTGCCACTCACGACGGGCGCACCGTGCTGGTCTACGTTCGGTATTTTCTGGACTTCTCGCGCACCCGGGCGGGATGGCGGATCAAGCGATTGGGCGAAGCTGCGTTGATGCCGTTGCCGAGTTCCCTTGCCGGCATTCACGCACGCGGATGAGAGCCCTGTGAGTTGCTCGGCGTCCCCTGAATTACCTATGACAACGGATAGGGTGCAATTGACTCACCGGGCGCGCGAATGTACAAGAAAGTAAATGGAGGATCGCGATGGGCAGACTAGATAGCAAAGTCGTCGTCATACTGGGCGCATCCGATGAGACCAGCATGGGCGCAGCCAGCGCACGCCGCTTCGCAAAGGAAGGCGCGAAATTGATCCTTGCGGCACGACGGCTGGACAAGCTCGAGCCGATTGCCAAATCCATCGGCGCCGTTGCCGTGAAATGCGACATCAAGAGCGAAGAGGACATCGCGGCGCTCGCGGAACGCGCGGTCAAGACTTACGGACGCCTCGATGCAGCAATCAATTTTGCCGGCCTCAATTCTTCCGCGCCGATACTTGAAGTGACGCGGCAGGCGCTCATGGAAGCTTGCGAAGTGCATTTCGTCGGTGCGACTCTATTCATCAAGCACATGGCGGCGCGAATGACGGCGGGCGGCTCGCTGATCACGATCTCATCCCTCACCGCGCTCGTGGCGCCCGCTGGACTGGCGGCCTATGCGGGGAGCAAGAGAGGCGCGGATCACATGGTGCGAATCGCAGCCTCGGAGCTGGGCGAGCGTGGAATTCGCGTCAACTCGCTGGCACCCGGGTTCACGCGATCGGCGATGACCGAAGGTTATTTCGCGATTCCCACGTTGGAGGGCGCGTTTCTGCGCGAAATTCCGCTCAAGCGACTCAGCACCGTCGAGGATATCGCCAACGCAGCGCTCTGGCTGGTATCCGACGAGTCGCGTTCGACGACGGGACAAATCATCGACGTTACGGCGGGACAATCGTTGCGCCGTACGCCGACCGGACAGGAGATGATGTCTTAGGCCGTTGGCTGGTTTCTCAGCGGAATTCCCTAGATGAGTGAAGAAGTCTTGATCATGGCGGCTCGCCGCACGCCCATCGGCGCGTTTCTTGGAGCGCTGAGTTCGGTGCACGCCGCGCAGCTGGGCGCGGTGGTGGCGCAGGCGGTGCTCGAGGACGCGGACCTTGCCGGCGCTCGTCTCAGCGAAGTGATATTCGGCTGCGTCTTGCAAGCTGGGATCGGCCAGGGGCCCGCCCGTCAGGCCGCGCTCGGCGGCGGCGTCCCCGCCGGCGTGCCGACCGCTACCCTCAATAAACTATGCGGCTCCGGCATGAAAGCCATCATGTTGGGTTGCGACCAGATTCGCGCCGGTTCGGCGAGCGTGGTGTTGGCCGGGGGCTTGGAGTCCATGTCCAATGCGCCTTACCTGTTGCTGAAGGCCAGAGGCGGCTACCGAATGGGGAACGAAGAAGTATTCGATCATATGTACACGGACGCGTTGCTGAGCCCCTACGACGGCAAACTCATGGGCTGCTTTGCCGATGCCACGGCCGACCGATACGGATTCACACGGGAGCAACAAGACGCGTTCGCCGCGGAGTCGGTCAAGCGTGCGGTAGCGGCGGCGCTAGGAAGCGCATTCTGCCGGGAGATCGCACCGGTGACGGTGAAGGACCGCAAAGGGGCGCGTTCCGTGAAACGGGATGAAACTCCCTTCACCTGCGATCTCGCGAAGATTCCCACGTTGCGCCCGGCGTTCAACAAGAGTGGCACCGTCACGGCTGCAACCTCCTCGTCGATCTCGGATGGCGCCGCCGCAGTGATACTCATGGCCGGGCGCGTGGCGCGCGAGCACGTCACCAAGCCGATCGCGCGCATCGTCGCGCATGCGAGCCATGCTCAGGAGCCGGAATGGTTTACGACAGCTCCGGTCGGAGCCATCCAGTCCGTATTGGCCAGTGCCGGGTGGCGGCCCGGCGATGTCGATCTTTACGAAATCAACGAGGCGTTTGCCTGCGTCACTATGGCCGCTATGCACGATCTGGGTCTCGACCACCGGAAAGTTAACGTAAATGGCGGCGCTTGCGCTCTCGGCCATCCGGTCGGCGCGACCGGAGCGCGACTCGTCGCGACATTGATCCATGCACTCGACGCACGCGGCCTGAAACGCGGCATTGCCGCTCTCTGTATCGGTGGTGGTGAAGCAACCGCCATCGCGCTGGAGAGGCTCTGACGCACGCTCGCGGCCGATGCAGGAGGAGCCGCTGTTTGGCGCCCATCTATGCAGCTGCGGACTGACGTTTTCCTGGAAACGCCGCTGCCCGCACTGCGGCGGGTCCCCAAATTCCCGGGGAACCGCTCTCTCAGTGATTATCTTTCGGATGAGTTGTGTCAGTCAATTTACTGCGCGTCGCGGCGCTCGAAGACTGCTTCTTCGGCGCGTGCTTGTGATAAGGAGTCTTTCTGTGGCCCACGATGGCCGGCTCAATGGGCGCACCATAGACGTGGTGATTCGTATGAGGGTGCGGGACAAAAGAACTCGGCTTTGCACAAGAGTCGGTCGGTTTATCGCCGGCAACTGACAGCGCTGGTTGCACGAGCGTGACGGCGGCGAGCACGGCGATTACGAATTTCGTCATGTTCCTGGTCCTCCTAACCCAATGGTAGGTCAATATCGCGCTGCGGCGTTCTGCGCGCGCGCCGTAACGTGATGTGCGTCTCAAGATACGCACTCCGGAGGCGACGCTTTGATCGACGCAGGCTCCAAGCGCAGAATGCCCCGTCAAAGCGCGCGGAGTTGCAGCTCGCACGAGGACTTCGCTGTATCGATCGAACCGTCGCGCTACGGACCTGAGGCAGAATCCGGATATGAGCAACAAGGAACACCGTAGTGACATAGTAATCGGCGCGCGGCCTCGCCGCGGCCGCGCGGCTCGTTTCGCCCTGTTGGGGGTCTTGGGTGTTGTTCTTCTGGGCGGCAGCACGGCAGTGTCCTATTACGTCGATGCTCTCTGGTTCGAATCGCTGGGGTTTGCGTCCGTGTTCTGGACGCGGCTCAGCCTTCAGGCGGCGGCTTTCGGAGCCTTTGCCCTCGTTACCTTTCTGGTGGTCTATGGAGTGTTCCGGGCGTTGAAGCCCAATTCGCTCGGCCAACTGGTCGGGGCCACGATTCTCGTCAACCAGCGACCGGTCACGTTGCCGGTCGAACCGGTCCTCAAGCTGATTGGGCTCGGCCTATCCTTAGGCATAGCGGCCGTAACCGGCGCCAGCATGATGGAGCGCTGGATGACCTTGGCCCTGTTCTGGGACGCGCCACGGAACGCAGCATTGCTCGACCCAATTTTTGGGCAATCGCTCGACTTTTACCTGTTTACGCTGCCGGCTTTGCAGCTCATCTCCGGATGGCTGCTGACACTGTCGGTATTCGCCTGCCTGATCGCTGCGGCGTTCGTCGTGGTCACCGGCGGTGCGCGCATCTTGCCGGAGTGGCGATCTTCCGCGGCGCAGACGCGACTCTGGCGCGGCTTGTCAATCAGCCTCGCCGCGTTCTTCTTGATGCTCGCCGTGCGCGCATACCTGGGACGCTTCGAGCGGCTGTTCCAGGATGGCACAGTCTTTTCGGGTGTCACGTACACAGACGCCCACGTCACCTTGAGCGGCACGCTGGTGGTCTGCGTGGCGCTGATCGTCGGCGCGGTCATCGCCGGGATTGCCGCGGTCTCGGCACCGCGCCCGCGCTGGCTGCTTGCTACCGCAGTTCCAGCCATCGCCTGCTACTTGATCGTCGCCGGCGTGCGCTGGTATGTCAGCGGCTTCATCGTCGCACCGAACCAGCTGGTGCGAGAACGACCCTTCATCACCCACAATGTAGAAATGACACGCCGGGCTTACGCGCTCGACCGCATCGAGACGCACGCGTTTCCCGCCGACACTGGAATCGAGGCGGTGGAACCGGCCAACAACCAGACGACGCTCGAGAACATACGGCTATGGGACTGGCGGGCGTTGCAGGATACGCTCCGCCAGATTCAGGAAATCCGGACTTACTACGACTTTCCGGGTATCGACATCGATCGATATCAGATCGGTGGTTCGGTCCGCCAGATGATGCTGGCCACACGCGAACTCAATGTGGAAAAGTTACCCCAGAGCAGCCGCAACTGGATCAACGAGAAGCTGATCTATACCCACGGGTACGGCGTCACGATGAACCCAGTGAACGGCTTCACGCCCGAAGGGCTGCCGACACTCGTGCTCAGCAACATGCCGATCCAGAGCACGATTCCAGGTCTCACCGTGACGCGCCCGGAGATTTATTTCGGCGAACTCACCAGTACCGACGTCTACGTCAAGACTCGCCAGAAGGAATTCAACTACCCGCAAGGTGATGCCAACAATCTGACCTCGTACCAGGGCAATGGCGGCATTCGGCTGGGCGGCTGGCTCCGCCGTACGCTGATCGCGCTCGATCGCGGCGATCTGTCGAAACTGCCGTTCAGCGATGATGTGAATTCGGAGAGTCGCTTGCTGATGCGCCGCCGCTTAAGCGAACGCGTGCAGGAGCTCGCGCCGTTTCTCACGCTCGACCCGGACCCCTACGTCGTGGTCGGCGAGGACGGCCGACTCTATTGGCTGATGGATGCCTTCACGACGTCCGACAGCTACCCGTACGCGCGCCGCTACACGCTCGGCAATGACCGCATCAACTACATCCGCAACAGCGTGAAGATCCTGATCGATGCGTACACCGGGGAGACGACATTCTATGTGTTCGACACGCACGATCCGGTTATCGCCGCCTATCGGGCGGTGTTTCCCGGCTTGTTCACCGACGCGGCGGCGATGCCGGCTGCCGTGCGCAAGCATGTACGGTACCCGGAATTGCTGCTGAACGTCCAGGCCGCCGTCTATGGTCTCTACCACATGACCAATCCCGATGTGTTCTACAACCGGGAGGATCTGTGGAGTGTGGCCACGGAAGTGGCTTCGCCCGATCAGCGCCAACAGGTCATGGAACCAAACTTCGTTCTGATGACGCTGCCGGGCGAACGGTCGACCGAATTCATCGCGATCCTCCCGTTCACACCGGCCAATCGCAATAACTTGATCGGCTGGATTGCCGGTCGAAGCGACGGCGACCACTATGGCGAGGCAGTCGTCTACGACTTTCCCAAGACCAAGCTGATCGACGGACCCTCGCAGATCGAGGCGCGCATCGATCAGAACGCCCAGTTGTCCGGTCAGTTGTCACTGTGGAATCAGCAAGGTTCGCACGTGCGCCGCGGCAGCCTGATCGTCATTCCGATCGGGCGGGCGCTGCTCTACGCGGAGCCCATCTACCTGCAAGCGGATCGCAGTCCGATGCCCGAGCTACGGTTGGTGGTGCTCGCGGTGCAGGATCGCCTCGCTTACGGGCCGACGTTCGAATCGGCGATGGCCGCCCTGTTTGGGACGGCCCCCTCCCTGCTCAGCGCGCAGGCCTCGCCGGTCGCTCCCGCGGCACGGCCGGCGAGCGCCGCCAACGCGGCGGCTGCAGCTCCGGGCGACGACGTCAACGCCCTGATTGCCGAGGCGGCTCGGGACTTCAGCGATTATCAGCAACTGACCGCTGCCGGAAAGCTCGCCGAGGCGGGTGAGAAATTGCAGGCGCTGAAGCGCACGCTGGAGGAGCTGCAGACTCGCCGCCATTGATCAGCTTGGGCCGAGACCCAGCCGGCTCTGCAGGCGCCTGCGAAAGCGGCGGCTCAATCGCAATCTCGCTCCGGTCTCCAGCACCACTTGGTACTCACCGTCGTCGTTGAGTTCCATGCTCCGGATCCGCTCGAGGTTGACGATCGTCGCACGGTGGATGCGGCAGAACTGCGCCGGGTCGAGCTCGCTCTCGAGCTCGATGAGGCTGCGGCGCAGCACGTGTGTTCTCGCGCCGACGTGAAGGCATGCGTAATAGTTGGCGGCCTCGATCCAGTCGATGTCTGCGGCCTTGACGAACAACACCTCGCCCCGGTCCTTGAGGATAAGACGGCTGGAGATTGGCGGGCGCGTCAGCGTGCCGTGTGCAAGCGTCGCTTTGGCGCGGTCGAGCGCCCGCCTGAATCGCGCGTCATCGAAGGGCTTCAACAGATAATCGAGCGCACCCGCCTCGAATGCGCGCAGCGCATACTGATCGTAGGCGGTGACGAAAACTATTGCCGGGGGCGTGGCACTGCCGAGCAGCTCGAGCACGTCGAAACCATCACATTCCGGCATCTGCACGTCGAGAAATAGCAGATCCGGCTGCATGCAGCGGATCTGTGCCAACGCCTCGATTCCTGAGGAGCATTCGCCGAGGAGGTCCACGTCCGGATCACGCCGCAACAGCACCGTCACATTGCTGCGCGCCAGAGGCTCGTCATCGACGACGAGCGCACGGATCATTGCGGAGTGTCGTTCGTCTAAGGCCACCTCAGGCCACCTTCACGGGACCCGTCATCCTGAAGGGAATGGTGACGAGCGCTCGCACCTTAAGCGTGTCGTCGTCCCGCAGGGACAGTTCGAATGCAGACCCGTACAGCAGCTGCATGCGGCTGCGCAGATTGGCAAGCCCGACTCCCCGGCTGCTCTTCTCCCAGCCGGGCATGAGGTGCGGGCCATCGTTGCAGATGCTGAGGCTGAGGGTTCCTTTCGCCAGGGATGCGGCGATGTGAATGCAGCCGCCCTGTGCCCGTTTAGCGATGCCGTGATCGATTGCGTTCTCGACCAGCGGCTGCAGCATCAAACTGGGGACCAATGCCGGCAGCAACTCCCCCGGAATGTCCATGTCGACCTGCAGACGGTCCGAAAATCTCATCTTCTGGATCGCGAGATAGCGCTCCAGATAGTCCAGCTCGCTCGCCAACGTGACCTCCAGGCTGCCGGCGCTGTCGATCGTGCGCCGGAGAAAGTCGCTCAACCCGACAACCATGCTCACCGCCTGGTCGTTTCGGTGCTCCCGAATCAAGCCGGCGATCGCATTCAACGTATTGAACATGAAGTGGGGCTCGATCTGCCGCTGCAGGGCGTGGAGTTGCGCTTTGGATAATTCCTCGTTGAGGCGTGCTCCGTGGGTCTGCTCCTGCACGAGCGCCTCTTTCACGTCGAGGGTGAGAGTGATCGTCACGATCGCGGCGTACAGGATGCACGAGGTGAGCAGCTCATAGTTGAAGTTGGGAAGGAGCGCGCTCACGAATAGAGGCTGCGGGCCGGACTGTGCCCAGGGATTGAGTATCCACTGCAGCCAGGTGCTCCAGGCGGTTGCAAGCAGATTGATTCCGAGCAGTACCGCGAGGTGTGTCAGCCATGCCGACCAGCCGCCGATCTGCAGCGGTGGAAACCTGCGGCTGATGCGGATCACGAGCGGGGTCGCCAACGCCCAGGGCAACCATGACAGCAGCCGGGTCGCGAACAATGCTGTCCAGGCGTGGTGCATTCCCTGCGAGCGCATCGTGATGACGGTTTGCAAGGCATCGAACAGCGCAATGCCCGCCCAGATCGATGCAATACCGAGCGTGCGTGCCCGGACAGAAACCATGCGAATCTCGCTCATGAGCGCCAATCGTACTCTCCCGAGGAACGAGGAGCGCCAATCTGCAGCGAACGGCGGGCACGCTGCAGCAAGCGGTCTAGCTCGGCCCGCACACGCAGACGATACTTCAGACCTGGAGCCATCGATGTCACGGGAGAAAGGCTGTGAAGAGACGAGACCTGCTGGAGATGACAACGATCCTCGGGCTGTCGGCATCGCTCCCGCGGACGGCGTTCTCGGCCGAGCCCACTGACTCGGCGGGTAACACCGCGGCGCCCGCCGTGGTATCCGCCCCCCTGCGCCCTCCCGTGGAAGGCAGCATTCCGGTGGCATTTCTGATCTCCGACGGGGCTGTCGTGATCGACTTTGCCGGACCCTGGGAGGTCTTCGAGCATGCCTATCTGCCCGAGCGCGCGGGACATGCAGATCATGGCCGCACACCCGCCTTTTCGCTCTATACGGTTGCGGAGACGACCCGGCCGGTCCGCGCGAGCGGCGGCATGACGATCGTGCCGGCCTACTCGCTCGCCTCGGCGCCGCGGCCGAAGGTGGTCGTCATTCCAGCACAGAGCGAGCCCAGTGATGCCGTGCTGGCCTGGGTCCGGGATGTCTCACGCACGACGGACGTCACCATGTCGGTTTGCACCGGCGCATTTCTGCTGGCCAGGACCGGATTGCTCGCGGGCAAGCCGGTCACGACCCATCACTCGGCCTACACCGAACTGGCCATGGCCTTTCCTGACATCCAGGTCAAGCGCGGCGCGCGATTCGTCGAGAGCGGCAATCTCGCCAGCGCCGGTGGCCTGTCCTCCGGTATCGACCTTGCCCTGCGCGTGGTCGAACGGTACTTCGGCCGCAGCAGCGCAGCGCAAACTGCCGACGTACTGGAGTATCAGGGACTGGGTTGGATGAACCCCGATTCGAACAACGTATATGCCAAGCACCGCATCTCGACCGCGGAGCATCCGCTGTGCGCGGTCTGCGAGATGGACGTCGACGCGAGGGCGGCTCCGACGTCGGTATACCGAGGCAAGACCTACTACTTTTGCATGGACGCACACAAGAAGCTCTTCGATGCAAACCCGACCCACTTCGCGGACCGGTCGCAACGCAGCGAATCATCCGGCTGATTGCGTGCACTGATTCCCATGCGCATCGCCGTCTCGAGCCGCAGCTCATTCGCTTGGACCGCCTGTGCGTTGGCCTCCTTGCTGGCCGCTGCAGCGCTGAGCGCTGCCCCACGCGACGCCTCACGCACACCGGGCAACCGGTTTCGCGACTGCCCGGACATCTGCCCGGAGATGGTGGTCATCCGCGCCGGAAGCTTTCTCATGGGAGCGCCGCCCGGTGATCCGCACCGCCAAAATGAGGAACAGCCGGAGCACAGGGTCAACATTGCGTACGCTTTCGCCGTCGGCAGATATGAAGTCACGCGCGATGAATACGCCGCGTTCGTGAGTGACACCGGACTCGCCGATCCGGAGGGCTGCAATGTCCACGAACCGCCTCGTTGGCCGACCATCATGGGTCTGAACTGGCACAACACCGGTTTTCCACAGACCGGACGACACCCCGTGGTGTGTGTGAGCTGGAAGGAAGCCCAGGCGTATGCGAGCTGGCTCAGCCATAAGACCGGCCACTCTTATCGGCTTCTCAGCGAAGCAGAGTGGGAGTACGCCGACCGTGCCGGAACCGATTCGCCGGCGTACTGGGGAGATGACCCGAATGAAGCTTGTCGTTACGCCAACGGCGTCGATGCCACGCTCACGGAGCGTTTTCCTAAGGGAAAGTGGGAAGACCGGGTCTCCTGTCACGATGGGTTTGTATTCACGGCCCCGGCCGGGAGTTTCAAGCCGAACGCGTTCGGACTGTACGACATGGAGGGAAACGCCTTCGAGTGGGTGGAAGACTGTTTGTCCGATGACTACCAGGGTGCCCCAACGGAGGGCTCCGCGCGCACTTCAGGTGCCGACTGCAACACGCGTGTGAACCGCGGCGGTTCCTGGACCTCGATCCCCACCGGCTTGCGCGCCGCGCACCGCGGAGCCGATCACTTCAGCAATACTCGCGTCGTCGATCTCGGCTTCCGCGTCGCGCGAACCCTGTAGCCAGTCCATTTTGCAGCGTCGTCTCTGCGCAGACGGGCTGCAGCATCTCGCGCTTTGCTCCCTGCCTGTTTACTGCGTCTCGCGGTTCGCGGCGCTCGACGACTGCTTCTTCGACGCGTGCTTGTGATGAGGAGTCTTTCTGTGGGCCCACGATGGGCGGCCCAATGGGAGTCCACATGCGTGCGGCGTCTGTAGCCACAGATGGCCGGGATTCCGACTACAAAGTCAGACCTCTTTAGCAGCAGGGCGACGAGACTTGTCCGGCTCGGCGATTATGACTGCTCAGAAGCAGCTGTGCTGCGCGTGAAGGTATGGCCCCTTATATGGGGGTACTACTGAGGGTATTATTGATATCTGAATGAAAACATTAGCATTATTTTCTGGACCGAAGCTGGTCATACTGCCGACACGTTGCGGTATCTCGGCACTCTTGGCGAATTCCGGGGTCGGTCCCCCACCGAGTAAGATGCCCTGCATGGGTCCACGCGACGTCCACGTGTCATGAAAGCCAAGAGTAAGGACAGCGGCAAGCTGCGCATCGGCGATGACTGGAATGCGATCCGGATTATCGCGCTCTCGCAGAGCAATCCGCTGAAAGCCATCGCTGAATTCGTCGAGAACAGCATTGATGCGCACGCAAAGACCATCACGATCATCCGGGGCAAGGAGCACAACGCGCATTATTTGGCCATCAAGGATGACGGGGATGGTGTGCCGCGCGATGCCGACGGGCTGCCCGACTTCAAATATGTAGCCACGCACATCTGCGATTCGATCAAACGGCGCCTGAAAGCGGACGGCAACGGCAGCGGGTTGCAAGGGGAGTTCGGCATCGGCTTGCTGAGTTTCTGGACGGTGGGCGACAACCTGACCATGACCTCGACCGGCACCGATCAGCGCGCCTATCAAATGACCATGAGCAAGGGGGATTCGCGGTACGAGGTGAGTCCGCGGCGCGTGCTATTCGCGGAAAAAGGCACGGAACTCAAGATTAGTCCCCTGCTCGAGGGCATTCGGGCGCTGAGCGGCGAAAAAATCCAGTGGTACTTGGCCTCAGAGCTCAGGGACCGGATCCGCGACTCAAAGGCGCGCGTCACCGTGATCGATAAGCTCGCGCGCAAACAATATGAGGTCGAGCCGCGCCAGTTCGAAGGACGGTTGCTGCATCAGCTGCCGCCGATCCGCACCGTCTATGGTGACGCCTATGCGGAATTGTATCTAGCGGAGCCCGATGAGGCCGCGCGGGTGGCGCTGACTCGCGTCGGGACCCGGGTGATCGAGGATCTGTCGACGCTGCCGGGTTTAGATCATCCGCCGTGGGTCTCGCGGTACGTCCAAGGCCTGGTGGATGTGCCTTTCTTGAATC
>WNFS01005300.1_pt1 | contig 13003 bp, 10 predicted proteins | sample 5400141 | NCBI WGS metagenome assembly WNFS01 (sample SAMN13153358, study PRJNA577476) | soil metagenome | isolation source: 60 cm saprolite under Madrone tree | place: USA:California | collected 2016-06-14
AGGTTGCCTGGAAGAACGCGAATCGGATTTCCAATCCGCTGATGCCGCCTGAGTCCATGGATGCCGAAGGCGATGGACCGCAAGGAAAATTCTTCCCCAGCTCCGCGCAGACCAAACACGGCGGCAACATTCCGTCCAAATACTTCATGAAGTCGGATGCCTGCCAGCGCTGCCATGCGGATATTTATAGGCAGTGGAACAGCTCGATGCATCATTTCTCTTCGTTCAACAACCAGTGGTACCGCAAGAGCATCGAGTACATGCAAGAAGTTGCCGGGGTGCGTTCGTCGAAGTGGTGTGCAGGCTGCCACGACCCCGCCCTGCTTTACAGCGGCTTGTTCGATACGCCGATCAAACAGATCGTTGACCGACCGGAAGCGCGCGCAGGCCTTGGCTGCCTAATGTGCCACAGCATCGTGCAGGTGAAAAGCACCATGGGCCAGGCTGACTTTTTCCTGGAGTATCCGAAGCTTCATGAACTGGCCGCGAGCGAAAATCCCTTCGTTCGGAAGCTGCATGACTTTGTGGTTCGATTGAATCCGGAACCGCACCGCCGCACCTTCCTGAAGCCGTTTATGCGCGGGGACACAGCGGAGTTTTGCTCTTCGTGCCACAAGGTGCATCTGGATGTCCCCGTGAATCATTACCGGTGGATTCGCGGCTTCAATGAATATGACAACTGGCAGGCCAGCGGCGTGTCCGGGCAAGGCGCGCGCGCGTTTTATTATCCGAAGGCGCCGATGAATTGCGCGGATTGCCACATGCCGCAGGTGCCTTCGGGTGATGACGGCAACGTCAAAGGATCAGTGCATTCGCATCGTTTTCCCGGTGCGAACACGGCGGTTCCTATTGCGAATCAGGACCAGGCGCAGTATGAGTTCGCCAAGGGCTTTTTGCAGGACAAACAACTCAGCGTGGATATTTTCGCGATTTCTCCAGCGGGCAAAGAAGCGAGCGCGCCGGCGCGAAGCGAAATGGGAAAGCCGGAACTCTCGACGACTTTCGCGGTTGGCGAAGAATCTGATATTTCGCTGCCGAAAGGTCCTGCGGGAGAAGTTCGGCCTATCACCGCTCCCATCGATCGCACCGACGCGGCCGTGCGGCGTGGAGATGACGTTCGCGTGGATGTGGTGGTGCGCACGCGCAAGGTCGGACACTTCTTCCCTGGCGGCACGGTGGACGCTTTCGATGTGTGGCTCGAGCTGGAAGCCACGGATGAAAAAGGCCAGACAATTTTCTGGAGCGGGAAAGTGGAGGACGACGGCAAAGGCCGGGTTGAGCCTGGAGCGCATTTCTATCGTTCGCTGCAAATTGATGGACACGGCAATCCCATCAACAAACGGAATGCGTGGGCGACACGCTCGGTGGTTTACGTTCATCTGATTCCGCCGGGTGCCGCAGACACGGCGCACTATCGCCTCCACATTCCGGAAAATGCCGGAGACAAGATTACGCTGCATGCCAAGCTGAACTATCGTAAGTTCACCTGGTTCAATACCCATTTTTCATTCGCGGGCGTCGAAGCTAACAATAACACGCAGGCAAATCCGGGTCTCGCGCCCGCTTCGGGTGCAGCAGTTACAACAACCACTCCGGATTATGACGATCGCAAGTGGGTGTTCAACGGAGATACTTCCAAGGTGTCAGGTAATCTCAAAACGATTCCCGATCTGCCCATCACCACGGTTGCCGAAGACATCAAGACTCTTCGCATCCTTCCGCGAAACGGTCCTGCGCCTGAACCGAAGACCGTCAGTACAAAACAAGATTGGACTCGTTGGAACGATTATGGTATTGGCCTCTTTCTGCAAGGAGACTTGAAAGCGGCCGCTGCAGCCTTCGAGAAAATCACCGAGGCGGATCCGCAGAATCCCGACGGCTGGACCAACATCGGCCGCGTTCTCGTGCAGGAAGGCGATACCGCCGGCGCGCGAAAAGTGCTGGAGAAATCCCTGACGATCAATCCACGGCTGGGGCGGACGAATTTCTTCTACGCGCGCGCCCTCAAGGAAGATGGCGATTACGACGGCGCGATCGCTCACTTGCGAACAGTCCTTGAACAGTTCCCACGCGACCGCGTTGTGCGCAATGAGCTTGGCCGCGTTCTGTTTCTTCAAAAGCGCTACGCTGGCGCGGTGAAGGAATTCGAGCAAACGCTTTCGATCGATCCCGAAGACCTGCAAGCGCACTACAATTTGATGCTGTGCTACAACGGTCTCGGCGACGACGCCAAAGCCAACGAACACAAAGTGCGATATCTACGGTTCAAGGCCGATGAGTCCGCGCAGGCCATTACCGGGCCTTATCGGCAAACTCATCCTGAAGACAACAACGAGCGTCAGGCAATTCACGAACATGTCAGCGTCGCGCTCGCGCCACTGCAGGGCAAAAAGACAGTTGCTTCGCGCTCAGGCGGTTCACAATAATTCCCAAGACGCATGCCAGTTCAAGGAGCTGCGAATAATGACCTGGATCAAGACCGTCCGAATGGAGGAAGACGATCGTGTCAAGAGCGCGATCGAAGGGCAGCGCAAGCTCTATCCGATCGAATACGCTACTCCTGTCCATCCGGTGAACGACGGCGAAACGTCGGGCATCGCGGCGTCCCACTCACTCATTCCGGACGCGCTCTTTCACGCTTTCAGCACGTTTGGCGCGCTGCTGTCGCCGGATTTGCCGCTCACGCGCGCCCAGCACGAAATGATCACCACGGTGGTCTCGGTGACAAATCGTTGCCACTATTGAATCGAGTCGCACGCAGAGTTTCTGCGCCGGGTCACGCTGGATCAAGCAATGGTCGAATCACTGCAGAATGACTACCGGACTGCGCCTATGGGCGAGCAGGATCGCACGATGCTCGATTACGTGGTAAAGCTGACGAAAGATGCGACTAGGTGCGGCCCGGAAGATCATGCAAGACTGCGCCGTGGGCTTCGATGACCGCGGCATCCTGCAGATCACGCTGATCGCGTCTTGGTTTAACTACATCAATCGCGTGGCCGACGCACTCGGCGTGGGCCGTGGCTGAAACTTGGAGGAGTGGTGAACCGTTCGCTCACAACAACTTTAGTGTTTGCGCTGGCAATACTCCCTATCGAACGAACAGGAAGCGGAACAACACCGGAAGCCTCGAGGATTCAGTTCCGGGACGTCACACAATCAGCCGGAATCCGTTTCGTTCACAACAATAGCGCTTTCGGAAAGAAATTCCTGCCCGAAACCATGGGGCCGGGCGTGGCCTTCATCGACTATGACAACGACGGCTGGCCGGACATTTTTCTCGTGAATGGCATGGACTGGCCCGGCCACGTTCAGAAGCACTCCACGCCCAAGCTCTATCACAACAATCACGACGGCACGTTCACGGACGTAACGCACAAGGCGGGACTAGACGTCGAAATGTTTGGAATGGGCGCTGCCGTTGGGGATTACGACAACGACGGCTACGACGATCTTTTCGTCACCGCGTATGGCCAGAATCTCCTCTTTCACAACAACGGCAACGGCACATTTACGGATGCCACACAAAAAACCGGCCTGCTCGGCCCGAAAGAATTCAGCACCAGCGCCGCTTGGGTCGACTACGACAAGGATGGACACCTGGACCTGGTCGTCGGCAATTATGTCCAGTGGACCCCAGAAACCGACCTGTATTGCACGCTCGACGGCAAAAGCAAATCGTACTGCACGCCGGAATCCTACAAAGGAACTTCCGTGCGCCTCTGGCACAATCGCGGCAACGGCACGTTTGAAGATGTGACGCAGAAGGCGGGGCTCGGCGACCCCACGTCGAAGACCCTCGGGGTTGCTGTCCTCGATTTCGACAACGACGGCTGGCCCGATCTTCTGTTCTCAAACGATACGCAGCCGAACAAACTTTATCGCAACAACGGCAACGGCACTTTTGCCGAGAAAGCGGTCGTCGCCGGAATAGCCTTCAGCGAAGACGGCGTGGCTCGCGCGGGCATGGGCGTCGACGCCGCCGATTACGACCACTCCGGCTTTCCCAGCCTGTTGATCACAAATTTTTCGAACCAGATGCTTTCGCTCTACCACAACGAAGGAAAAGGGCTCTTCGTCGACGAAGCGCCGCGCTCGGAAATCGGCCGCGCTTCCCTGCTCACTCTGGGATTCGGATGCTTTTTCTTTGATTACGATCTCGATGGCTCGCCCGACGTTTTAGTCGCGAACGGCCACATCGACGCCGATATCCAGCGTGTCCAGTCGAATGTGAAATACGCCATGCCGCCGCACCTGTTCCGCAATATCGGCAAAGGAAAGTTCGAAGAAGTCACCAAGTCACTCGGGCAATCCTTTGCCTCTCCCCGAGTCGGCCGCGGCGCCGCCTATGCCGACATCAACAACGATGGCCGGCTGGATCTGCTGCTCTCCACCAACGGCGGACCGGCGTACTTGTTCCAGAATGAAGCCCAGGGCGCCGCGGCATCGAACAAGAGCCTACGCATCAAACTAATCGGCACGAAATCCAACCGCGATGGCATCGGCACGACCGTGAAGCTGACTGCTGGCGGGGAAACGCAGACCCAGATGCTGCGCAGCGGCTCCAGCTACCTTTCCGCCAGTGAATTGGTGCTGACCTTCGGCCTGGGGCAGCGAGACAAGGCCGACGGCATCGAGATTCGCTGGCCCAGCGGACAGATCGACTACCTTTCGAATACCGCCGCTGGCCAGACTGTGACAATAACCGAAGGAAAAGGCATCACCGCGTCCCGCAAGTTCGGCAAGCAGTGAAGTGGAATGAGAATAGGTGGGCAGGAGACAGGTGTTTTAGATACCGCCCGGAATCTGCGATATCGCGGCCCTACAACGCAAGGGAAGAAACTGCCGGGATCCATTTCTGCTCATCGCCTGCGGTTGCGGACGTAGAGCCAGCCGGCGCCATCGCATTGACCGCACCTTTTCTCATTACTGTGTCCCGTAGCCAAGCAGACGGGGCACGCCTCCCAATCAGTTTGGTTGAGGGCGCTGCCATTCACACCGGTGCAGCGCTTGCCAGCGGTGATCTGGGTACATTGGCCATTAACTAGGTCCGCAGAGTACGAGACAGCTCCGCAGCGGGTACAAACAGCCACGGGTTGTGGTTTCTGGTCAGGCATGGATGCGTCCAGTGTCGCACGAAATTGGGCAACGGCAAGGGCGCAGCAGTGCCTGCCGCAAGCGGGTTGCGCTCCCAGGGACGCGCTGAAGCGCGCCCCTACAAAATAACCCGAAGAAGCGAAGAGAGATTCCTCAGGCCTGAAGGCCTGAGCTGCACCTCGGAATGACACGCGGTGGGGTTGGGCGATGCGTACGGCTGAAAAGCCGTGCCCTGACGATAAGAAAAAGGGGACGGCCTGAACGGGCCGCCCCCACTAAGAAAGGAGGGCGGGATAAACCCGCCGCTACAAGCGAGCGTGCCTCAGAAGGCGGCCGCTACGAGTAGAGAGAAGAGCACGGGTCTGGAGAACCCGCCACTACAAGGCTACCTAGAAGAGGTTCCAGAGGAACTGGTTGTAGACCTCGTGATGGAACTGGACTTCCTGGGCTTTCACGATGGTGCCGAGCGAGCGCGGGCAGCGGTCAGCGGCGGCGCGCTTTAGCTCGGCATAGCGGCCTTTGACGTCGGCGCCGAAGAGCTTGGTGGTCCATTCGGCTTTCTCGAAGTTTTCAATCGCCGTGTAGATGTTGTCCGGCAAAAAGCGCTTCGCCGAGCGCAGATCCTTGATCTTGGCCGTTTCGCCGTCGAGGCCGCTCTTGAAGATGGAATACATGACCATATAGGGATTGGCATCAGGAGCGACGGCGCGCACTTCCGTGCGCATACTGCGCTCGTTGCCGATGGGAATGCGCACCATCGCGCCGCGGTTTACCGCCGAAGCATTGAGCTGATTGGGCGCTTCGAAGTGTGGGTCTAGCCGCCGATAGGCATTCACGCTGGAGTTGAAGAGCAGGCAGATATCGTTGCCATGCGTGAGGATGCGGTCGACAAAATCCCAGCCGAACTTGCTGAGCTTTTCTTCGCCCTTGGGATCCCAAAAGAGATTTTTGCTCTCCTTGCTGACGGAAACGTTAGTGTGCATGCCGCTGCCGTTGACGCCGACCACGGGCTTTGGCAGGAAGCACGCCGTGAATCCCATATTGGTAGCAACCTGGCGGCAGATCAGCTTGTAGAGTTGAATCTGGTCGGCGGCGGAAACCACTTCGCCGTAGCCATAATTGATTTCGAATTGCGAAGGCGCGACTTCCGGGTGATCCTTCTCGTTCTGGAAGCCCATGGCCCGTTGCACTTCCGCAGTCGTATCAATGAACGTACGCAGTGGATCGCCGGGGAGCGAATGATAATAACCGCCGGTGTTCACGTATTCGAATCCGCCGTTTGTGTGATACCGCCTCTCCGCATCCGCGCCTTTGAAGAGGAAGCCCTCGATTTCGTTCGCGGCGTTGAGCGTGTAGCCCTTCTTCTCGTGGAGATTGTCGGCGTAGCCCTTCAGGACTCCGCGAATGTCGGCGGCGTATGGCGAACCATCCTTATCAATCACATGGCCGAAGACGAGAACCTTGCCGGACCCGAAGACGTCCGCAGGCGCCCAGTAGAACGCACCCCAATCCATCGCCAATCGCAAATCGCTTTCGCGCTGCGCGGTGAAACCGCGGATCGAGGAGCCGTCAAACGTCAAGTTGTCCCAGCTGTTGATCAAAAACTTTTTGTCGTAGTCGAGCATGTGAAGGCGGCCTTCGAGGTCGCTGAAGAGCACGGTCACGGCCTTGATGCGCTTTTCATCCGTCAAATATTTGAGGCGTTCTTCCTGAATTTTGTGCTCGGCAACCCGCTTTTGACGCTGCTCCTTGGCCTTCAGATTCAACTGCTCGAGCTCGTCATAGGAAATGGCAAGAAAATTGCGCAGTTCGTTCGACATGAATCTCCTCAAGTTGGGATAAGACGCAAGCTCAGGGCAAACTCTTGGCCGGCAAAGGAACCCGCCGACCCGGCAATAGGGTATCGCGTGGCTCTTCCGACCGTCAATCAAAAGACCTGATACATCGAATCAAGAAATTAGAGAGCGTACCCAGTGGATCCTTTGCGCGTCACCGCCAATGCGGCGGCCTGGGCGCGAAGACCGAGCATTATTTTGGGTCAGATTGCCCAAAGACGTTAAAGCACGATAGAATGTCTACAGTGGCCCGGTAGTGTAATCGGTTTAACACGCCGCCCTCTCAAGGCGGAGACTACGGGTTCGATTCCCGTCCGGGCTACCAAGATCTGCGGGATTCGAGATTTTTTCTCAAGACAATTCGGCCAATAGGGCACAGCTGCATAATCTCAATGCTGTTAAAGCAGCGACGCAGGAAAACGCGCGGAATGAGCAAGTTCAGGCGGGAAGAATCAAGTGGGACCGATGGGATTGGGCGGGGAAACGGAGGAGGCTAAACTCTAGCAGTGCTCTGCCAACCTTTTCGCGGCTTCGCGGCTGGGGAGAGGGCCTTTCCTGTCGCGTCCTCGGGCGACACGAAGCCCGCGTCCGTAGCGACTTGGCTTCGGAAGCCACTCTCAGGAAACAGGACGACTCTAAACGTCTTGGCAAAAACGATGCAATCCAGCCAGGGAGTCCAGTTGCGGACATACCATCCTTCGAGCTTGACGCGATCTTCCAAAGTCAGCTGATTTCTGCCGCTCACTTGCCAGAAACCCGTCATGCCGGGCCTGGCGGAGAGAATTGTGCGCAGTTCATCCCCGATGCGGCCGCGTTCGTGCAGGAGATAGGGACGGGGGCCTACCAAACTCATTTCTCCTTTTAGAACGTTGAGGAGTTGCGGGAACTCGTCAAGGCTCCACCGCCGGAGGAAGCGGCCCAGCCGCGTAAGCCGAGGATCGTCGTGCCGTAACTTGGCGTATTTTTTCCATTCATCCCTGGCAATCGGATTTGATTCCAAATACTGCGCGAGCATGCCGTCTCCGTTCACGCGCATCGTCCGGAACTTGAGACACTGGAAATTCCGGCCGCGATATCCAAGTCTTTCCTGAACAAATAGTGCTGGCCCCTTTGAATCCAGCTTGATCAGAATCGCCACGATGACGCCTATAGGAAGCGTCATGAGCGTGAGGGCGCTTCCAAGGAACAAGTCGAAGCCCCGCTTTAACCAGCCATTCCAGGGCTTGGCCAGATTGTTTGTCAGTTTGAGCATCATCACGCGCTCACGCGGAAAACCGTCAACCTGCAAATTCATCATCGGCAAACTCCACAGATGGGGCACAACATAAATGCTGTCGCAATGCGGCTGGAGTTCGTTAACCAGGGGCAAAAGCTTGTCCTTCAGCAGGTTCGGCATGGCGATCAGTACATCCTTGGAGTTTGTTCTTTTCATTTGCTCGCGCCCCTCTGAAAGATTCCCAAGGATATGTACGGGCGCGCCACCGCAAGTTCCGAAATAGGCGCCTTTCTCACTGGGGAAATCGTCAAGTACCCCCGCGACTTCGTAGCCCAAGAACGGATCATCGTTCAATCCTCGTATGGCGAGCTCGGCAATGTGAGTCGCTCCTAGAATCAGAATCCGCTTTTTCCAGGGGCCCAAGGCCCCGAGCGCACGCTTCGTCCAATAGCGCGCCACGGGCGAGAGGACAAAAAGGTTCATCGCCGTCAGAAGAAGGGTCGTGCGAGAAACTAGCGGGCTGAGCTGAGTCAAGGCGACGGTCGACAACATCGCGATTAGACTCAAAACGACGGCTTTGCATATGTGGCCGACTTCATTCCAGAGCGAGCGGCGCCGAGTGTAGAGACCTTCGACGGCGAAGACCAGGAGAGGCACAAGCCAAAGCCATCCCAGAAACAAGTAGTGCACGAATGGAAAGGTCGACGGCTGAAGATGGTTGTCGAAATGCGGAAGGAGATGCTTCCTCGTGAGAATCGCCAGATCGAGTGAAATCGCAATGGCGCAAAGGTCTGTTAGAACGAGAACGCAGACGCAGAGTAGTTGGCGGGACAAAACCCGGGACCGGGGCTCTTGGCCGGACAATTTGTTTCCGTTCACGGGCGCGTATTGGCGTTCTGGTGCCGTCAAGACAGTCGACATAATTCTCCTATGGAGGGGGAACTGCAGACTGCACTCACAGTGCTTTTGGAAAACTGCACTCGAAAGGTTGACTTAAGATGTGCGACATGCTTTCCTGGTCAGTCCTCGCCGATGGTACTTGCTGCCATTGCTCTCTCTTTGACAGCGCGTGAAAGCGTTCCGGTGTCCGGAGAAGGAATGCTGCAAGCGTCCAATACCAACCGCTCGAATTGCTGAAGAATTTCATGGCGGCTCAGCCGGGAGACTGCGTATTCCCTCGCTTCTTGTCCCAATTGTTGGCGCGAGGGAAGATCCTCAACAAGCCGCAACAGCGCCGAGACAAACGCGTCGATGTCTCCCGGCGGCGTGACAATTCCCGCGCCTTCGAGAGTTTCGAAAAGTTGCGTTCCGGGAAGAGCCGTCGCGATAATGGCGCGTCCACTGGCCATCATGCCGGTCAATTTGGAAGGCATCACCAGATCCGCCGCGTCCGCTAACTGTGGCAGGAGATGGATGTCGGCGAGATTCAGTAAATCGTTCAGTCGGCCAGCCGGCTGGACAGGGAGTAACGTGATATTCGGCAGGTCTTTAGCTTTATCCGCTAACATCTGCCGGCTGGGTCCCTCCCCGCAAAAAACAAATCGCAAGCCAGCACAGTGCGACAACCGGCTCGCAACATCGACTAGCAGCTCTAGTCCGTGCTTCTTACCCATGCTTCCCGAATAAAGCGCGACGACAGTGGATTCAGCGAGGCCGAGTTCCTTGCGAAGTGGACTGGGTCCCTCAAGAGGAAAACTCCCTTCACCGAAAGGCGCTCGACCATGCGTTTCGATATTGCCGATACCCGGTCGAAACCTGACAAGATCCTCCGCTCAACAGCATACGCCCAGTCTCGCAAGGGAGACGCCGAAAGATCGCCGAGTCCAAAGGCGGCATCAACCTCGAAATCTTGCACGTGTAGCCATGATCTTGCCCCCGAACAACGAGCCACGAGCAGCGTCTGAAGCGCGCAGAACAAGGTTGGCTCAACCAGCAGAACAATATCCGGCGACCAGCCGATCTGCCGGATGATTGCGGGCACACTGCTCAGTCCGAAGCTCGCTAGATGCAACAACCGCTTCAGCCCGTTCGGGTTTTTTGGAATCCAGATGGGGCACCGGAAGATCTCAATGTCTGGCGCCGATTCAGGCCCTCCACCGGCTGACATTCCAGCGCCATTTTGCGGACGAAAGGTTTCCCTGGAATATTTCCACGAGCGGTAGCCTGGAAAGACGCACCACTGCGGATAAGAGGGCGGCGCTGTGACGACCCGCACTTCATGGCCTCGGCCCGCGAGCCATTGCGCCATTTCGCCGGTGTACTTGCCGACTCCCGTGGGTTCCGGATGAAAATTAATCGCGTAGATTAGTATGCGCATCGTTCAAGGTTTCACAGCGACTGCCAGCAGGCAATCACCACGCCCAACTTTGTTGCCGAGCCACAGCGCGGGAAAGAGAAGGAATCGCGCGAACAGCATCAGAAGCGCCGTCAGGAAAGGGTTTCTTAATTGTCTTGTCTTACGGCTCTCTCTTGCAAAGCAGCGGGCAATGAAAGATTGTGCAACCCAGAGGGACGGCGTAATCTGATGAATTTCAATCCCCTCGTAACCTGTATCTTCCAGCAGTTTTCTGAGAGTTCCCGCTGAAAAATGAGAAATGTGAAAAGGCACATGCCAGTTGATCCACCACTTGCCGAATACCGCCCGCAGCCAGCTCCGGCTATTGGGGCAGCTGATGCAAACCTGGCCGCCGCGGTCCAGAATTCGCTGAACGTCCATCAGCATTTGCCGCGGATCGAGAACGTGCTCCAGGACATTCGAAAGCACAGCGGCATTGAAACGGTGTGCCGCGTCAAATTCGCCCAGCGCGCAAGTATGGACACTGAGCCCAGCCTTACGCGCTTCCGCAGCTGCTGTTTCGCTGAGTTCGAGGCCTTCGGCCTGGAATCCATTGCGGGCATAGATCCGGAGGTTGCGCCCCTCGTTGCAGCCGATATCGAGCAACCGGCCGGCGCCCCGCAAAAGATGAAAAGAGATGTCACCATCGACGTGGGCCCAAATGCGGTTCAGGAACGAAAAGAGAAACCGCTCCCTCAGCCAGGTATAGAGTGTGTTCTTCTCTCCGCCAAAATTGTAGTGAGATTCGTAAATGCTTTTGAGTGTCCCCGGAGACGGAACCGGGAAGAGCTGCTCCAGCCTACAACGAAGGCAACGCCGCGCTTCGTATCTGCCCGTTAGGCCGAAACGAGTGTCGAAAAGCTCGCTGGACAGTTTTTCCAGAGGCCCTCCGCAGAGAATGCAACCTCCTGCCTCACGGGTTTCCGGCCAGGTCCGTTCACCTGAGGACTCCACGGAACCTTCAAAACCTGTTACCACCCCGCTCGTATTTTGCATGCTTGCACCTTTGTTTGGCCGTCCGGAAACTCAGAATCGGACCTATCTGGGGTAATCGGGGACTATTCGGCCCCGCGGGTTGCGGCCAAGGCGGGCCGGATCGTTCGCATGAAATTCTCGGAAAAATCGCGCGATGCTCTCTCCAAGCCTTCGCGCAAAGAAATCTTCGGCTGCCATCCCAACGCCCTCAATCGAGTGATATCCAAGAGCTTGCGCGGCGTACCATCCGGCTTCGAGGGATCAAAAATCAGACGATGCTGGAATCCCACGACTTCCGCCACCAGCTCCGCAAATTCGCGGATGGTCATGTCTTGTCCGCATCCGATATTCACCAGTGGGCGCACGCTGCCGTCCGCGACGAGAGGCTTCCACCGTTCTTCGGGCAAATTCATCAAGAACACACAGGCATGCGCCGCATCGTCGCTGTAGAGAAACTCCCGGCGCGGCGTGCCGGAGCCCCAAATCACAACTTCCGCCGCTCCGGCCTCTTTGGCCTCATGCATTTTGCGGATCAGCGCCGCGACCACGTGCGCGTCGTGAAGATCATAGCGATCTCCGGGCCCAAACAGATTCGTGGGCATGGCCGCCAGGAACCGCGTGCCATACTGCCGGTTGTACGACCAGCACATTTCAATGCCGGAAATCTTAGCCACGGCGTAGGGCCGGTTCGTCGACTCCAGCGGCCCTGACAACAAACATTCTTCCTTGATGGGCTGTGCGGCGTCGCGTGGGTAAATGCAACTCGAGCCGAGGAAGAGCAAGCGCTTAACACCCGCGCAATACGCTTCATGGATCACGTTCGTTTGGATCAAGAGATTCTGGCCGATGAAGTCCGCCGGATAAGTAGCATTGGCCAGGATGCCGCCAACCCTGGCTGCCGCCAGAAAAGCGTATTCGGGCCGCTCGCGTGCAAAGAACTTCCGCACTTCTTGCCGCTCGGTGAGGTCGAGTTCGCCGTGCGAGCGGACCGCCAGATTCGTGTGCCCAGCCGCGCGTAGCTGCCGAACGAGGGCCGAACCCATCAGACCGCGATGTCCTGCCACGTAAATTTTTGAAGAAAGATTCATGGGTCAGTCGTGATAGCTGGCGACCTTGTATCCGTTTTGGCGTACAACGCGGTCGCGTTCGGCGGCCTGCAAATCGGATGCCACCATCTCCCGCACCGTCTCGCGAAATGTTGTTCTGGGCCGCCAGCCCAATCTTGCCCGTGCTCTGCCGGCATTCCCAATCAACGTATCCACTTCCGCCGGCCGGAAATAGCGCGGGTCCACAGCCACGATGCCGCGGCCGCTGGCGTCGAAAGCCTTTTCGTCAAGGCCGTGTCCGCGCCAAGTCAGTTTCATGCCCAGCTCTTCGGCAGCGGCATTTACAAATTCCCGGACGCTGTACTGCTGCCCCGTTGCAATCACCAGATCTTCAGGAGATTCCTGCTGCAACATCATCCACATCGCTTCCACGTAGTCCCGCGCATGTCCCCAATCGCGTTTGGCATCGAGATTCCCGAGATAGATGCAGTCTTGCAAG
>WNFS01002873.1_pt1 | contig 13002 bp, 12 predicted proteins | sample 5400141 | NCBI WGS metagenome assembly WNFS01 (sample SAMN13153358, study PRJNA577476) | soil metagenome | isolation source: 60 cm saprolite under Madrone tree | place: USA:California | collected 2016-06-14
CGTTGAAAATGAGATCAAACTTTCCCGGCGTTTTCTTCACCAAGTCCAGTGCGTTCCCCACCTGAACCTTGATGCGTTTGGCGACACCGGCCTTGCGGAAATACTCCTGCGCGCGCTTCGCGTTTTCGGGATCGCCATCGGTGTAGAAAACATGCGCCTTCGGCCCTGCCGCGCGCGCCAGCCAAATGGTCGAGTAGCCGATCGCCGAGCCCATTTCGAAAATTCGCGTTGCTCCCGAAACGTGCACCAGTAATGTCAACAAGCGCGCCACCGCAGGTCCAATGATCGGCACGCGATTTTCGGCACCGTACTTTTCGATCTCCTGTACAACAGCGTCGCGCTCTGGCAGCAAATCGTAAATGTACCTGTCCACGTCTTCCTGCGTGAAAGCGCTGCGCAAGTTGTCGCTACGGATCATCGGCTCTCTCCAGGGAGGCTCTCTCCAGGCTTCAACGCGTGAATCTCGAGTCCGGCGATATCTTTTGTTTGCTGATTCAACTGTTCCGGTGTTCCCGTTAAGAATGGAAATGTCGCGTAATGCATGGGAATCACATGCTTCACACCGAGAAAGCGCGTCGCATGCGCCGCTTCGCGCGGTCCCATCGTGAAATGATCGCCGATCGGCAGCAACGCAACATCGGGCTTGTACAATTCGCCGATCAATTTCATGTCGCTGAAAAGCGAAGTGTCGCCCGCATGATACACCGTAAGCCCTCCGGGCATGCGAATCACCAGACCGGCCGGCTCTCCGGCATAGATTATCTTTCCGCCGTCTTCGATTGAGTTGGAGTGAAACGCGTGGGTCATGGTCACTTCAAATTCGCCGACCTTCTGCGTTCCGCCCTTACTCATAGGCCTGGTCTGGTTCTCGAATCCCTTACTCCCGATCCACAAACACGTCTCGAAAATAGCTACCATCTGCGGCTTGTGCTGCTTCGCAAGCGCGAGCAAGTCCCCGAGATGGTCGGAATGGGCGTGCGATAGGAAAATCACATCCAGCTTGGGTACCTTCTTCAGATTGTCGGGACACCTCGGGTTTGTCATCACCCAGGGATCGATCAACGCGACTTGTCCGGAAGCGGTAGTGAGTGAGAACGTGCTATGGCCGAAATAGGTTATGCGATTGCCCTTCATGTCGAGCATGTTGCACCTCGGAGAGAGAATGCGCTGGGACAGGTAAAAAACTTAGATGCGGATGTTAGCGGGAAGTTCGGCGGTGGTCAGCGCGAAGCGCTCGCGCTGCCAGCGAGCAGTTGGCGGATTGCGGCTTCGTAGGTCTCTCGCGTGCCGGCGCCAAGCACACGGTCCACTTGATTCCCGTCCTTGTCATAGAGAAACGACACCGGGAGCGCGCCGTTCCACTGCGGCCAGACGGCCTGGGTAAATCCGGCCTCGTCTCCATGCTTTTTGCGGTAATTCGGAAAAATCGGTTTGTATCGCGCGATAAACCGGCGCATCAAAATCAGGTCGCCGTCATCGTTGAAATTGACACCGATGACTTGCAATCCCTGCGGCCCATACTGCTTGGCCAGCTCGTTGAGCATGGGATATTCATCGCGGCAGGGCTCGCACCACGTCGCCCAGAACGTCATGAGCAGCGGTTTCCCACGATGCTGCTGGACCAATTTCTGATAACCCTGTGCATCGATGACTTTGGGGTCCGTCGGCGCTTTTGCCTGAGGTGCCCCGGCGGTTGAAAAAGCGGCAAGCAGCAGCGCGGCAACGGCAATCTGGGTTCGCATTAAGTTCCTTCCTTCACCATTCTATCTATAGACGCGCCAAGTTGAGAAACCTATTCCCCCCGCGTACAATCAACGTATGCCGCTTGTTGCCCCCGATGGGGCCGTGGTATAAGAAAATTCTCGCTCGTCGCGCACTCCGTAAGTGGTGCCTGCGGGCCGCGCTCGAACAAAGGAGAATTGAATGGCTTACGTGATCGCCGAACCTTGCATCGGCACAAAAGATACGGCTTGCGTGGACGTGTGCCCGGTGGACTGCATCCACCCTCGCAAGGACGAGCCACAGTTTGAGAGCGAAAAGCAACTCTACATCAACCCGACGGAATGCATCGACTGTGGCGCCTGCGTGCCGGTTTGCCCCGTGACTGCGATCTTCGCGCTCGAAGATCTGCCGGAAAAATGGCAAAGCTATACGCCGGTTAACTCCGAGTGGTACGCCAAAAAGTAACTGCGACCTCCTAGCCCGTAGACCCGTATCGCGGCGGCGTTTCGCATCGTTCAACGTGCAGTAAGCATCCAACCGGGGTGCGTGATTAGCGCACTACCTCTCTGTCGAGGCATTGTAACTTTGAGCGGCAGAGTTATTCTGTTTCCCTGGAGATCGCCCCGTCCCCGTGCCGCCAAAGTTCCATCTGGTCCTTCTCATTCACGCGCATCAGCCTTGCGGCAACTTCGGTCATGTTTTTGAGCAATCTTTCGAACGTTGCTACCTGCCATTTATCGAAACCCTTGAGAAGCATCCCAGTGTTCATGTTGGCCTGCATTACTCCGGTCCGCTGCTGACCTGGATTGAAGAGAACCGCCCCGCGTATTTCCAGCGTCTGAAGACTCTAGTGAAAAACGGGCAAGTGGAAATGGTCGGCGGCGGATTCTACGAGCCCATTCTCATTTCGATCCCAGCCGCCGACCAGCGCGTGCAACTGATCCGGCTTGCCGATTATCTCGAGCATCATTTCGGCGAACGCCCGACCGGCGCCTGGCTCGCGGAACGCGTTTGGGAGCCGCAACTCGCATCCGTGCTCGCCGAAGCCAATATCAGCTACACCGTGCTCGACGACATTCATTTTCTGTCGGCCGGCTTTGAACCGGAGGAACTGTTTGCCGATTACATCGCGGAAGATCACGGTCAAACCATTCGGCTAATACCCGGCCAAAAGATCCTTCGCTATTTGATTCCGTTCGGCACCATCGAGCAGGTCATCAACTATCTGAAGGAAACTGCAGCGGCGCACCCGGACCAAATGGCCGCCATGGGCGACGATATGGAAAAGTTCGGGGTCTGGCCCGGTACATTTGACCATTGCTACAAAGACGAGTGGCTCGAAAATTTTTTTGTGGCTCTCGAAGAAAACTCTTCATGGTTGCACGCTTCCACTCCCAGCGAATACTTTGCGACGCACACCCCGGCAGGACGCGCTGATCTGCCGACCGCGTCTTATACGGAGATGATGGAATGGGCGCTGCCCACACGCGTTCGCCAGCGTTACAACCAGGTCTTGAAGGAGTTCGGCTCGCGCAATGAAGTGCTCGCGTTTCTACGTGGCGGTTCGTGGCGCGGCTTCTTCCGAAAATACCCCGAATCGAATCTGCTTCACAAAAAAATGTTGCACGTGGCCAATCGCATCGACACCTCGCCTGCGCGGCGGAGCGTCTCGAAAGCCGGCGAGGAACTCAAGAAGGCTCGCGATCTTCTCCTGCGCGCGCAGTGCAATGATGCCTATTGGCACGGAGTTTTTGGCGGTCTCTACGCGCCCCACCTGCGCACTGAGCTTTGGCGTAGCCTCATTCGGGCGGAGCTCATTGCCGACCAACAAACACCCGGTGGGCTGGCGCCGCGAGTCGAGACGATCGACTATGATGGCGACGGGACTTCCGAGCTGCTTTTCACGTCCACGGAATATCAGGCTCTGGTGAAGCCCTCGGATGGTGGCACATTAGCCGCTTTGGATTTCCGTCCGACCGGTTCGACTTTGATCAACTCCATCGCGCGGCGGCCGGAGGCCTATCATGCGCGCCTGCGTGAAATCGCGAAGAATCCGTCAGGTGCGGTCACTTCCATTCACGAACAAACACGCGTGAAGGAACCGGGCCTCGAACGTTATCTCCGATACGATCGCTGGCCGCGCCACACATTTCGCCTGTTCCTGTTCGACCCATCGCGGACTCATGCTGATTACGAAAATATTCAGCTGCAAGAGGATCCGGGTTTTGCCGGTGGCGCATTTAGCATCGAACGCACTACGGAACGCGAAGCCGGGCTGGTTCGAGAGGCTCCGCTAGCCTGGCATGGGCAGGAGGATTCCGGCCCTCGCCTTTCCGTCTCGAAATTGTTTTCGTTTGGTCCCGCGCCTCGCGGCTGCGAAGTCGCGTGTGAAGTGAAAATCGGCTTGCCTGCGGCGCTCGATCGCAACCTCGCGGTTGGAATTGAGTCCGTGCTGAATTTCCTCGCGCCGACCGAGCCGGATCGTTTCTTCCAAACTCCTTCCGGCCCGCAGAATCTGCGCTTCAGCGGCTGCATTCCAGGCCCCACGCTTCGCGTGGAAGATGGCTGGCAGCGCATTCGCGTAGCGCTCCACGCTCCGGGCGCCGAGCAGTTCTGGATTTCACCGATTGAAACCGTCTCCGAATCGGAAGAAGGCTTCGAGCGGGTCTATCAGGGCTCGCAAATTCTAGCCGTCTGGCGCCCCTCTCTCTCCACCACGAAGCCCTGGGCGGCCCATCTATTCTGGCGCATCGAATCCTTCTGAAGCCGCTGGACCGCCGCGTCTCCTGCTAACGCGCAATCAGCAAGTTCTGCGCGAAGGGCCACTCTTCATCGATCCACTGACCGTCGCATCGGAATCCCGTGCGCTCGGCCATGCGCACGACTTCCTCAGGCTGGTACTTGTGCGAGCTTTCCGTCCAGATGGTCTCGCCCTCATTCAGCATTAGCCGCAAGTTGGCTACCGGGATTCTTACGCTCTGACGGCGCATCGAGCGCAGATGCATTTCAATCCGGCGCTCCTCGTAATTCCAGTGCGCCTCGTGGCGGAACGAGGCTAAATCAAAATCCGCCCCCAGTTCTCGATTGATGCGTGCCAGCACATTCAGATTGAACGCCGCGGTCACGCCTGCCGGATCGTCGTATGCCAAAAGCTGCGTTGGTACGTCCTTTTCCAAGTCGGTGCCAAGCAGCAAAGCGTCGCCCGGTTGCAGGATTTCCTGAACCTCGCGCAAAAATTCTTCGCCGGCGGCGCGGTCGAAATTACCAATCGTGCTGCCCAAAAAGAGGACGAGCAGGTGATCGCCTTCATCGCGCCCCTGGGCGACGGCGCGCAGCCCCTCTAAATATGGCTGCTCGTAACCCACCATGCTGACCATGTCGATCTGGCCCAACTCTTTCTCGCAAGCGGCCAGCGCGGCGGGCGAGATTTCAATTGGGAAATAGTAGGTTCGTTGACGGCGTGAGAGCGCTTCCAAAATCCAGCGCGTCTTTTTTCCGCTGCCACTGCCAAGTTCCGCAACGTGAATCGGCGATGGCAGCCGGTCCACAATTTCTTGCGCATGCGTTTGCAGCAGGCGCGCGTCCGCTCGCGTCAACCCATACTCCGGCAAAAGGCAAATCGCCTCGAACAACGCCGAACCCACCTCGTCGTACAAATATTTCGACGGCAGCTCGCGTTGCCCGGGCTTCAACAAGCCTTCGCGCACCGCCGCGGCAAATTCAGACACATGTCGGGCGGGTAGAGTTTGGTAAGTCAGCATGGAATGGCTCCCAAGGGCTTGGGCTTTACTGGATTTTCCTGGATTAGTCCTCGACGCACCGGAAAGTTGCGTACACATACGGGTAATGCGGCTGGAACCAGTTGCGGAACGATCGCCGCAGCATGCAAGCTGCCGTGCGCGGCGAACCGCCCTTCATAACATAGTGCTTGCCATCGAAAAAATTCGCTGAGTATCCGGGATAAAACGGCATCGCCGCAAATCCGGGGAACGGCTTGAATTCCGTGCGCGTCCATTCCCAGCCGTTGCCGAGCAGATCGTGAACGCCATGCGCGCTCGCCCCGCGCGGATACGATCCCACTGGGCTCGGATCCCAATGCGCAAAATCAAAATTCCCATACCGCCCGTCCGGTGCGTCGTCGCCCCAGGGATAATTTCGCTCCACCTCAGAATCGGATGTCCCATACGCCGCGCGATGAAATTGCTCTTCGGTCGGCAGCTTGCGCCCGAGCCATTTGGCGTACGCCGTGGCTTCCGCGTGACTCACGTAGACCGGCCAATCCAGCGGAAGTTGAACGTCCCCGAACATCGTGCGATACACCCACAAATTTCCCGCGCGCCGCCAGAAGACCGGATGCGTCACGCCTTCTTTTTCTTTCCACTCCCACGATTCTTTATCCCACAGCGACGGCTCGGAATATCCGCCGGCTTGCACAAACGACATGAAGTCGCGGTTCTTCACGTTGTAGTTGTCGATCGCGAAATCCGCGACGCGCACCTCATGCGCCTCAAGCTCGTTGTCCCAGCCGAATTCGTCGCCGCTCACGCGCCGAAGTCCCAGTGTTGCGCGCCCGGCTGGAATGTCCACCAGGTGCGACTTCGCCCGCGGCGTCTTCCACACCGCTTCGTGCGCCGCAGGAATTTTCTTCTCCGCCGGAAGCTGGTGCAGCATGTACGCGAGCGTCTCCGCGTGCATCAAGCGATGCTCCACCGCGACTTCCAGCATCGTCGCCAGTTGCGGATGTCCATCCGAGGGACGCCGCAGCGCGTGCGAAATCGCCTGATCCAGTTCGCTCTTCAGTCTCTGCGTATACCGGTCGACTTCTTCGCGCTTCGGCCAATCCGACGGCTTATCCGTAGGCAAGCCACCGTCAACGGGATCGATCCCAAACGCAAAAAGACGATCGAATGCGGGGTGAAACGATTGCAGCCCGAACGCACGCTGCGCCAGCAAATTCCAATCGAACGCTTCCACGTGTCCAATGTAAAAAATAATGCGATGCCGCTCGGCAATCGGGCGGTCGTATAGCGCGTCCTCCCGCACGATGCGGAATACATCGTCGGTTCGTTTGCGCGCATTTATAAGGCGAGTGTGAAGATCGTGCCGAATGCGGACAGCGCTAGCCGAGGCTCCCATGACGTTTGCTCCTCCCATTGGATGCGGCTTCCGCTGCTGCGATGCATAAAAGATTCGTCAAGATTCGACTGCAAAATTCGACCTGCAAAATCTCGACGACCAGGAGGCTGAGTGAACTATATTATGTTCGCTCCCGGGTACGCCGAGTGTCAATCCAAATGAACCCGAAAACCGTTCCAGAGAAAGCCGACCCTACCATTCAGTTCCAAAATGTGACATACAGCATTAACAGTACCGTCCATCACAAAATTGTTAGCGAAATAAGCCTTTCTGTTACGGCTGGCCAGACTCTCCTGCTCCTCGGCCGCAGCGGCAGCGGCAAAACCACGCTCTTGCGACTAATCAATCGCTTGCTCGTTCCCAGTGGCGGAGAAGTCATCGTTCACGGGCGCCCCACCACCGATTGGGATCCCATCCGCCTGCGTCGCGGAATCGGCTATGTGATTCAAGACGCGGGGCTTTTCCCGCACTTTACGGTTGCCGAAAACATCGCCCTCGTGCCTACCCTCGAAAAATGGGATGTGGCCCGGACCACCGCCCGCGTGAATGACCTCCTGATGCTTGTAGGGCTCGACCCTGGGGAATTCGCCGGCCGGAAGCCGCACGAACTTTCCGGCGGCCAGCGCCAGCGCGTTGGCGTTGCTCGCGCGCTCGCAGTCGACCCGCCGATCCTTCTCATGGACGAGCCATTCGGCGCGCTCGATCCTGTGACCCGCGCGGAGCTTCAGCGCGAATTCAGCGCTCTCGCTTGCCGGTTAGGCAAGACGATTGTGTTCGTCACCCACGATCTTCGCGAAGCTCTGCTCCTCGCTTCCCGGATAATCCTCTTGGAAGGCGGACGCATCGTCGCCGATGCCACTCCGCAAGAATTTCCTCGTATCGATCATCCAGAAGTGCGAGCCTTCACCGCGTCTCTTGCCCCGCTCAACGGTGCGCAGGCATGAACGCCTGGCGATTCTTCCTCGAGCATCGCGCCGAAATCCTGGGAGCGACCGCGAATCATCTGGCCCTGGTCGTAATCAGCATGGCGTTTGCGATTGCCATTGCCGTGCCCCTCGGCATGGTCATCGTTCATCGCAGGACGCTACGCAATCTCGCGCTCGGCCTCGCCAGTATTTTCCAGACCATCCCCAGCCTCGCCCTTTTCGGCTTCCTGATTCCCATTCCATTTATCGGCGGCATCGGACGCCGCACCGCGATCGTCGCGCTCGTTCTCTATGCGCTCCTTCCCATACTTCGCAACACGTATGTCGGACTGACGGGGATTGACCCTGCTGTGCTCGAAGCCGCGGAAGCTATGGGCATGACTGAAAGGCAAATCCTCTGGCGCGTTCGCCTCCCGCTCGCTCGCGCCGTGATTCTTGCCGGTATTCGTACCGCGACAATCATCACCATCGGCGTGGCCACGATTGCCGCGGCCATCGGCGCAGGCGGGCTCGGCACGTTCATTTTCCGCGGCGTTGCGATGGTCAGCGACGCCGTGATTCTGGCCGGCGCGATTCCTGCCGCACTCCTGGCCATAGCCGCGGACCTGCTACTCGGCTGGCTGGAGCGCCGCCTCAAAACCGTGTAGCGCCGCTCCGCTCAAACTCGTCTCTTTCAGTCTGTAGCCGTCCGCGCTCCGCTCTCGATGAACTCTGTGTTAAATTCCCGCATGCGCCGCCCACCGTTCTCTTCGTTGCCTCCGCGTCTCGGCGTTATCTCTCTTTTGATTTTTTCGTGCTTTTTATCGGCGTGCCGCAAAGATAGCGATCCTCACCTGACCATCGGCTCAAAATTCTTCACTGAGCAAATCATCCTTGCAGAGCTTCTTGCGCAGCATATCGAAGCCCGCACCGGCGTGCATGTCGAGCGCAAATCCAATCTTGGCGGCACGCTTCTCTGCCAAAAAGCTCTCCTCTCCGGCGACCTCGACCTGTACGTTGAATACACCGGAACCGCGCTCACCGCCGTCCTCAACGAATCCCCCGGCCGCGACCCGCGCGAAGTCTATAACCGCGTGAAACAAGGGTACGCGCAGCGTTTCAACCTCGAAGTCACCGAGCCGCTCGGCTTTGAGAACACGTTCGCCTTGGTCGTTCGCGGCCAGGATGCTCAACAGTTACAACTGCGCAACACGAGTGACATCGTCCCGTACGCTCCCAAGATGCGCGCCGGTTTCGGCTACGAATTCCTGGAGCGTCCCGACGGCTTCAAGGGCTGGAGCCAGCTCTACGGCCTGCACTTCGCCGCGCAGCCCAGTGTGATGGACCTCGGGTTGATCTACCGTGCGCTCGTCGACAAGAAAGTCGACATTGTCGCAGGCAATTCTACGGATGGTCTGATCGCCGCCCTCCATCTCGTTCCGCTCGTCGACGACAAGCGCTACTTCCCGCCTTACGACGCCGTCCCCATAGTCCGTCGTGACGCGCTCGACAAATTCCCGCAGTTGCGTTCCGCGCTCGCCGATCTCGCCAATAAAATCTCCGCTGAGGAAATGCGCCACCTCAACTCCGAAGTCGATGCGGATCAGCGCGACCCAGCCGTGGTGGTACGGGCGTTCCGCGCCTCCAAGTCCTTATGATTTCGTGAAATACCCGATTTGCTGGCCTCCGCTGCAACGCGGGATACCGCTCCGTACGTCCGGGACTACAGGGAACCTCGTAAAGTCTGCGGCCCATCTAAATGCTAAGTTAATTCCGAGAGGTGTACATGAAGACTGTCATCGCTTCCCTTGCTCTACTTCTCGCATTCGCAGTGCCGGTTTTTACGCAGGAAAGAGGCGGCCAGGCACCGCGTGGGGAACAGCAACACGGCGGCTCTCGCGATGTCGGCGGTGGCCACGTTCCCACGCATGGCCCGCCTCCCGCGCGAAGCGCTCCGTCTCGCCCGGAGAATCGCGCGCCAGACAATCGTTCAGCTGAAAATCACGCTCCCGAAGGCCGTCCGCCTGAGGCGCGACCCCAGGAAGGCCATCCCCAAGAAGGCCACCCTCAACAAGATCATCGTTCTTTCCGCGATCGCCCCGAACATCCCGAAGCTCCTCACGTCCATCATGACAACACGTGGGTCGGCCACGATTCCGGCCGCGGTGACGAACACTACCACGTGGATCATCCGTGGGAACACGGCCGCTTCCCTGGAGGCGTCGGCCGCGGCCACGAGTATCGTCTTGGCGGAGGAGACCGCGAACGGTTCTGGTTCAACAACTGGTTCTTCAGCGTAGCGCCGTACGATTACGATTACACCGCGGATTGGGACTGGAACAATGATCCTATCGTGATCTACGAAGATCCCGACCACCCGGGCTGGTATTTGGCCTACAACGCAAGACTCGGCACATACGCTCACGTGATGTATCTCGGCCCGCGATAGCACGGACAATCAGGTCGCGACACGTGTGCATGCCTGCGGGCAGGCGCCGGCCGATTCTGGTGATTGAAACGGCGCGCCCCTCGTTCGTATCTGTGAACGGCGCGCAAGCTCAATTCACGTGGTCTTTCGAGGCCTATCTGCGATAGAGTCCGCGCAAAGAGGAACTGCATGGACTCTGCCGCGAAGCGTGCTGGCAAACAGGTTGGTCTGGCCGCGCTCAATCTGCTTTTCGTTCTTCTGATCCTGTTTGGCGCGCAATCGCTCCTGCGCGGCCACGTCAGTCAGACGGTAGGTCTCGCGATTCTTTCGCCGCCGGTATTTGGCGCCTATCTTGTTGGCTATCGCTACATCGAGGGCCGACGCCCGCCCGAAATTGCTGGCTTGATCTCGTTTAAGGAATTTTTCGGCGGCCTGGCGTTGGGAGTCACGTTGTTTTCTGCGGTGATTGTCGTTCTCTGGCTCCTTCGCGTTTATCATTTGCAAGCGCGAGGGACCACTGCCGGGCTCGGTGCCGGTGCTTTGGCCGCTCTCCTCGCGGCTACTGTTGAAGAAACCTTGATTCGCGGTTTCCTTTTTCGCATCGTACAAATGGTTGGCGGCACATGGATCGCTCTGATCATCTCCTCCGCGTTTTTCGGCGCCGCGCACGCATTCAATCCCGGCGCTACGGTAACAAGTTCACTCGCTATTGCCCTCGAAGCGGGAGTGCTCCTCGCCGCCGCTTATGTGCTTACCGGGCGTTTGTGGTTTCCCATGGGCCTGCATGCCGGATGGAATTTTTCCGAGGGTTCCCTCTACGGGCTTTCCGTCTCCGGCTTCACGGCAAAGAACGCGCTCACGCAAGGCAGCCTGAGCCTGAGTGGCCCGGTTATTCTTACGGGCGGTGCTTTTGGTCCCGAAGCTTCCATTGTTGCGGTGCTATTGTGCCTCGGCGTCGCGACGCATCTGCTGTGGCGCGCGGCCAAGCGCGGCCGCATTCAACCGCCGCTCTGGTCGAGGCAGAACCCGCCAACTGCATTGAGCAGCTCAGCATCAACCGAAGTGCCGGTTCAGCCCCAAATTTGACCACGCGCTCCCAAGCCCAAAAGGGACGCCGATTAGCTCAGTGCGGCTTTGCCGTTGAATCGGGCTGAGGCCCCCAGCTCTTCCTCGATGCGCAGCAACTGGTTGTATTTCGCGATGCGATCCGTGCGCGACGCCGACCCCGTCTTGATCTGTCCCGCGGACGTCGCCACCGCCAAGTCCGCGATGAACGTGTCTTCCGTCTCGCCCGAGCGATGCGAAATAATCGAGTTGTATCCGGCCTTGCGCGCCAGCTCAATTGCGTCAATCGTCTCGGTAACCGTGCCGATCTGATTCAGCTTGATCAGGATCGCGTTCGCGATGCCTTCGTTAATTCCGCGCGACAGCCGCTGGGTGTTGGTCACGAACAAATCGTCGCCCACAAGTTGAATCTTCGACGACTTGCTTCCCACGCTCTGCGTCAATTGCTTCCATCCTGCCCAGTCGTCCTCCGCCATGCCATCCTCAATCGACACGATCGGATATTTCTCCGTCCAGGCGGTCCAATACGCCGCCATTTCCGCGGAAGAGTGCGCGGACTTGTCCGATTTCTTGAAGACGTATTTGCCGCTGCTCTTGTCATAGAATTCGCTTGATGCGGGGTCGAGCGCGATGCTCACTTGCTCGCCGGGTTTGTAGCCTGCCGCTCCGATCGCTTCCAGCACAATCTGAATCGCTTCCTCGTTCGATTTGCAATTGGGAGCAAATCCGCCTTCGTCTCCTACCGCCGTCGAGTAGCCGTGTTTCTTCAGCGCGGCTTTCAGCGCGTGAAAGACTTCGACGCCCCAGCGCAGCGCCTCCGAGAAGCTCGGCGCGCCAATCGGCATCACCATGAACTCCTGGAAATCCACGGAATTATCCGCGTGCGCTCCGCCATTCAAGATGTTCATCATCGGCACGGGCAGCAGGTTCGCGGACCTCACCGTCGAATACGTAGCCAAGTATTTGTACAGGGGCAATTTCTGCGCTGCAGCCGCGGCGCGCGCCGCCGCCATGGACACCGCCAAAATCGCATTCGCGCCCAAACGCGACTTGGTCGGCGTGCCGTCCAGGTCGATCATGTGCTTATCCAGAGCGCGCTGATCCGAGGCGTCCAGCCCTGCCACAGCCTTCGCAATCTCACCATTCACATTGGCGACCGCCTTGAGTACACCTTTCCCCAGGTATCGCGACTTGTCCGCGTCGCGCAGCTCCAGAGCCTCATGTTCGCCGGTTGACGCGCCGGACGGAACCGCCGCTCGCCCTCGTGCCTCCGTTCCGACATAAACGTCCGCTTCGACGGTCGGATTCCCTCGTGAATCAATCACTTGCCGCGCATGCACTCGCGTGATCTTGGTCGACATTACTTGCGTGGTCTCCTAAACGAATGTGAGCCGACTATTCTACAGAAATTTGCACGAGTACACACACGTTGCCGTTTTCGGCGGATTCTTGGTGCGAGTGCGAAGGGGATTTCGCGCCAGCAAATCTAGGCCCTGACGCCTGGGCCGTCCTTCTGACTTAGTGGCAAACGCGATTCAGAAGTCGAGCCGGATCCGAGGTGCGTGCTGCGATCGGCGCTATTCCAGCCGCAGGGCGTCCGTGGGGCTCACGTTCGAGGCCCGCCATGCGGGGATGAATGCTGCCGCGAGCGCGCCGGCGCCGAGGACCAGTGCGGCGGCGGCGACGGTCGCGGGATCGGTGGCAGTGACGCCGAACAACTGGGATTGGAGGAGCTTGCCGAGGGCG
>WNFS01004983.1_pt1 | contig 13002 bp, 11 predicted proteins | sample 5400141 | NCBI WGS metagenome assembly WNFS01 (sample SAMN13153358, study PRJNA577476) | soil metagenome | isolation source: 60 cm saprolite under Madrone tree | place: USA:California | collected 2016-06-14
TCGCCGGGCTCCTTTCGGGTCAGCGACAGGCTGCCGATGATCTGCTCTTCGCGGAGGAGCGGCACGGAAATGAGCGCCCGGTAGCCGAACCGGGTGAGGGCGTCGCGGACGCTGCTCCTGTAGGCTCCCGGCTGGGTGATGTCGGGAACCTGGATAGGCTCGCCAATTTCAGCGGCTCGCCCCATGAGTCCTTCGCCCCTCCGGAGGGGTGCCGCCCGGAGGGCCTCCACGAAGGCAGCATCGTAGCCGTGCGTAGCGCGCAGCTCGAACTGCTCGGCGCTTTCGTCGTACTCGTAGATCGCGCAGCCGGCTCCGCCGGCCAGCTGGCTGGCGTGGGAGACAATCGTGTCGAGCACCGTGTCGACGTCGAGCGTCGAGCTCACCGCTCGGCTGATGTCGCTCAGGGCCGTCAACTGCTCGACGGAACGGCTCAGCTCGCCCGTCCGCGCCTCCAGCTCCTTGAAGAGCCGAACATTCTCGATGGCGATGACGGCCTGGTCGGCAAAAGTCTTGAGGAGGGCGATCTGCCGCCCGGGAAAGTGTCCGGGCTGGGATCGCGCGACACTGATCGACCCGATCGGTAGGCCGTCGCGCAGCATCGGCACGCCTACCGCGCTGCGATAGCCGGCGACCTTTGCTGCGCCGCCAAACGCAAAGTCAGGCTCCACGAGGACGTCCGGAATCTCCACGACACTGCAGTCGAGAACCGCGCGCGCCGCGGCGGACCCCCGGCTTGGGGCCATCGGGTAGCCGCGGCGTACGGCTTCGACCCCCTCGGCCGTGACCCCTTGGTGGGCCATGAAGTGGAGGAGCTCGCCATCGAACCGGAAGACGAAGCAGAACTGCGCTTCGCAGAGCCGCGCTGCGTTCTTGGCTATGGTGTCGAACACTGGCTGGACGTCGGTCGGCGATCCCGAGATGACGCGCAGGATCTCGACCGTTGCCGACTGGTGCCCCAGGGACTCCATCAGCTCGTCGTTGCGCGCCTCGACCTCCTGGAACAGGCGGACGTTTTCGATGGCGATGACGGCCTGGTCGGCAAAGGTCTTGAGGAGCGCGATTTGCCTCTCGCTGAAGGCGCCCGGCACGGCGCGACCGACGGAGAGCGATCCGATCGCCTGGCCGTCTCGAAGCATCGGCACTGAAAGGACGGCCCGGAAACCGGCGGCCCTTGCCGCTTGCTTATCCTTATACTCCTTGTCTTCGAGTACGTCTGGGATGTGGGCCACGGACCGATCGCGGATCGATCGAAGGGACGCGAGCGCGCCGCTCGGCCGAGCAGGAAACAGCTTCCGGAGCCGGTCGATGCCCGCAGCATCTGCATGCATGGCGGCCAGATGAACCCACTCACCATCGAAGCGTGTGACGTTGCCGACATCGGCGCCGCACAGTTGGACGGCGCTGTCCACGATCGCCTCGAAGACCGGCTGAACGTCAGATCGGGATCGGCCGATGACCTGTAGGATCTCCCTCGTCGCGGTCTGCTCGTCGAGCGCTTCCGCGAGGCGCTTCTCGAGCCCGCGGTCCCCGGAGGGTTGAGCCTTCAGCGCTTTGGCAACCCGAGGGTGCTTGGCTCCGGCTTTCGTCTTCGCGCGCTTTGCTCGTCGACGCATTGGCATCTGCTTGGCCCGGAGCTCGCTCGACGCCCGGCTAGGTCAGTCCGCCGCCGTCCAGGATCAGCACTTGGCCGGTGACGTAGTTGGAGGCGTCTGAGGCGAGGTAGACGACGGCCTCGGCGATGTCACCGGGCTGTCCTATGCGGGCAACGGGAAAGTGCCCGACGTCGTACCGAAACCCCTTCGTCATGGCCGTTTCCACTCCGGAAGGGGCTACCGCGTTCACGTAGATGCCGTCGGCTCCGAGGTCCTTGGCGAGCCACTTGGTCAGCGCGATCACCCCGCCCTTGGCGGCCGCATACGCGGGCCCGGACCTGCCGCTGTACCGTGCGCCGGCCTGCGAACGCTTCGACAGCACCCCGCCGATCAGCCCAGACAGTGACGAGATGTTGACGATCTTGCCCCCGCCCCGGCGGCGCATCACGGGCGCGGCAACCTGGCAGCAGAGAAAGGTGCCCTTCAACCCCACGTCGACAACGCGGTCCCAGGTCTTCTCGGTCGTGCGCGCGAGAGAGTCACGGTGGGCGATGGCCGCATTGTTGACGAGAATGTCGAGGCCGCCAAGGCGGCGCGCCGTGTCGGCGATCATGCGCCGCGCGTGCGCCACGCGACCGACGTCCGCCCTGAGCGCGATCGCCCGGCGGCCGAGGGCGCGCACCGCGCGGGCCGTATCCTCCGCCGGCAGCAGATCGGCGCACGCGACGTCGGCCCCCTCTCGCGCCAGCGCCAGGGCGATAGCGCGCCCGATGCCGCGCGCTGAGCCCGTGACCAGCGCGACCCGCCCGGCTAGCGCAACCGGGCCTGAAACCGGATGACGCGACTTCAGACGACGCGAGCGAGCCATGCCAGGACCTCCCGGAACGGCATCTCCCAGCCGTCCTCGAGCATGAGCATGTGGGCGTGTCCCGCCGCCTCGAGGTACTCCGATCCGTAGCGCGCGGCAATCTGCCGCTCGACGGACGGCGGCGTGATGCGGTCATGCTCGGCGCCCAGCACGAGCGTGGGGCAGCGGATCCCGGCCGGGTCCACCGCGACGCCGCCCAGCGCCAACTCGCGCGCGGCGCGCCCCGACTCGGCCACCAGCTGCGGGTAGGCCCACGCCTGCTGCTCGGCCGTCATGCGGTTGCCGAGAAGCGCCGCGGCATCGTGCGGGCCGACCATGAACGGCCGGCTCCGCAGAATGGGCATCGCGTAGCGGGGCATACGCCAGAGGACGGGCCAGGTCAGCACGCGGATACCTTTGGGCGCGCCGCTCGCCGCGAACACCGCGGCGCGCACCCTGCCCCCTTCCGCGGCCTTCTGCGCCACCAAACCGCCCATGGAGCGGCCCAGATCCTGGACGGGCCGGCTGCCGTGATGACCGCGGAGGTTCAGAGCCCAGGCGTCCCAGCCCGCGTGGGCGGCCGCGTAGAGCCACGAGCGCAAGTACCAGCTGCCCCCGTGCATGCCGTGGACGAGCAGCAAGGGACACGGGCGCGGCGGCCCGGCGGGCGTCGCGTGCTCGAGGAGGAGGTCGTCGATCCGTTCTATGGCGAGACGGCGTTCAGACGCACCGTCTCCAGCACGATGGAGGCGGTGGTGTGGAGGTCCCTGAGATCCACCCACTCGTTCACCGTGTGGATGTCCCGCATGCCACAGCCGAGGTTGGCAATCTCGATGCCTCGGGCGGCGTACACGTTGGCATCCGAGCCGCCACCTGTCGCGCGCGTTTTGAAGGGCCGCCCGAGCTCGCGCGCCGCACCGGCCACGAGCGCGACCACGGGCGCGCCGTCCGGGACGTTGAGCCGCTCGTACTGGCGGTCCACCTTGACCTCGACACGCGCCTTGCGCTCTCCGTCCTCGAGTCGGACCGAGTGGCGCGCCGCCGCCTCCTCGAAACGCCCCCGCATGTGCCGCGTCTGGGCCTCGAGCTTCTCGACGTCGAGACTCCGCGCCTCGCCGTTGACGACGACCCGGGTGGGGACGATATTGGTCGAGAGCCCGCCCTGGATCACGCCCAGGTTCGCCGTCGTCTCCCCGTCCACCCGTCCGAGCTTCATGCCCGCGATGGCCTCGCTCGCGATCTGGATGGCCGACATGCCGCGCTCGGGGCAGATGCCGGCATGCGCCTCGAGCCCGGTGACCGTGAACGTCAGGCGGTTGGCGGCCGGCGCCCGCGTGATCAGCTCGCATACGCCGTCGACGTCGAGCACCAGCCCGCGCCTGGCGCGAATCCGGCCGGTGTCGAAGTGCTTCGCGCCCAGCAGCCCCGTCTCCTCGCAGATGCTCAGCACCACCTCGATGTCGCCGTGGGGAATGTTGCGCTCGCGCAAAACCCGGATGGCCTCGAAGATGGCGACGATGCCGGCCTTGTCGTCTCCTCCCAGCACCGTGCTGCGGTCGGTGCGCACGATGTCGCCCTCGACCACCAGGTGGATCTTCTCCGCCGGCCCCACCGTGTCCATGTGGGCGGAGAGGAGGAAGGGCGGTGCGCCGGCCTTGGTCCCGGCGAAGCGAGCGAGAAGGTTGCCCGTCTCCCCGCCCACCTTTTCGCCCGCGTCGTCCACTTCCACCGAGGCGCCCATGCCCTTGAGGATGCCCTCGAGCCGCCGGGCGATGGCGCCCTCGCGGCGCGAGAGGCTAGAGATGCCGGCCAGCTCGAGGAACTCATCCTTGATGCGCGCCGGGTCGATCATGCGGACTCCATCTGGAGATGGCGGGTGAACCAGTCGCGGCTTCGCTTGACGGCCTCGATCCGGTGGAGCGGGTCCGAGAGGCGATGATCCGCGCCGGGCAGTACGCACAGCTCGCGCGGCTCCGCGGCGCGCTCGACGAGGCTCCGCCCGTGCTCGGGCGGCACGACGTTGTCGGCGCCGCCCTGGATGACGAGGAGACGGCTTGCGCCGGCGGGCGCCTCGACATGACGGCCCGCGCGGACCTCCGCGATCAGCGCGGCGCCCGGCGAGGTCACGTCGTCGCACCGGGAGTTGGCCAGGGCCGCGAGACTCGCGGGGGCGTTCCACGTGACGACCGGCATGACCCGGCGGCGGCGCGATGCGACCCATAGGGCGACGAAGCCTCCCAGGCTCGAGCCCAGGAGGCCGAAGCGCCCGTCGAGAGAGGGATGCGCGGCCAAGTGATCAAGCACGACGTCGAGGTCGGCGATCCGGGAGGCGATGGTCGCGTCACGGTAGAGCCCGCCCGACTCGCCGCTGCCGCGAAAGTCGAAGCGCGCGAGCGCCAGGCCCGCCTCGGGAAATTCACGGCCGAGGAGCAGGTACTTGTCGCTCTCCTTCGAGGCGCCCAAGCCGTGACACGCCACCACGCAGGGGGCCGGGCCGGCCGACGGCAGGTGCAGCACTCCCACCACGGCGGTACCGTCGACGAGGATGCTGAAGCGCTCGACGGTCAGGATCATCGGGTCAGAATCATGGGGGTCACGCTCACGCGAGGTTGAAGAGCTGGCAGGTATTGGCCGAGATCTGGTACGCGACCTCGTCGACCGGCAGGCCTTTGATCTTCGCAACTTCCTCGGCCACCCGCGCGACGAGCCACGGCCCCGACGGCATCCCCGCGAACTCGCCCTGGTAGGGCCACGGTCCGTCGCTTTCGACGAGGAGGGATTCCAGCCCCACGGCCTCGACCAGCTCGCGATCCCGCCCGCGATACACCACCTCGGGCGTCACGGACACGAGAAACCCGGCATCGACGATGGCACGGGTTACCTCCGCCGGCGCCTTGTGCCAGTGGAAGACGGCGCGCTCGATGCCGTGCGCCTTGAGCGCTTCGAGCGCGCTCACGGCGGCGCCGTGGGGGGCGTGAAGCACGACCGGCAGATCGTAGCGCGCCGCGAGCCCGAGGAGACGCTTGAAGCGCCCGCGCCCGCGCGTCATGAGTCCGGCGGCGTCCGTCGCGCCCTCCAGGCAATACCAGGGCAGCCCGATCTCGCCGAGAGCGACCAGGCGCGCGTGATGCTGAGTCACCTGCGCCTCCACGCGTTCGAGGTCCGGGTCGGTCAGCTGCATCCAGTCCGGATGGAAGCCCAGCGCAGGCCAGATGGTTCTACCATTGCTGGTGGCGGCTTCGAGGGTGCGCGTGTTCGATTCCTCGTCGCACCCGACGGCGACCACACCCCAGACGTCGTGCTCTCCCGCGCGGGCCAGGACGCCGCGTAGGTCCTCGAAGGCGGGGTCGTGCAGATGGCAGTGACTGTCGATGATCACGCTATGCTCCCGCCACCGTCATGCGCCCGATCAGCAGGGTGGGTGCGCTCGTGCGGTCGCGGAACACGAGGTCGTTGCCCACCCCTTCGATCGCCTGGAACATCTCGAGCAGGTTACCCGCGATCGTGATCTCCTCGACCGGGTAGGACAGCTCGCCGTTGTCGATCCACAGGCCGACCGCGCCGCGCGAGTAGTCGCCCGAGACGCCGTTGACCCCGAAGCCGATGAGCTCCGTGACGTAGAGCCCCTGCTTGACGCTGGCGATCAGCGCCTTCGGATCGGTCGAGCCCTTGGCCAGGTAGAGGTTGGTCGTGCCGACGGTGACGCCGCTGCCGTCGCGCGCCGCGTGGTGCGTTGAGGCCATGCCGAGCTTGCGGCCGCTGTAGCTATCCAGGAGATAGGACGCGAGCACGCCCTTGTCGACGATGACCGTGCGCAGCACGGGCAGCCCCTCGCCGTCGAACGGTCGCGAGCCCAAGCCGCCCGGCATGGTCCCGTCGTCGACGATCGTGACGCCGGTCGCGGCGATCTGTTGGCCGAGCTTGCCGACGAGGAACGAAGCGCCGCGGTAGAGCGACGGGCCCGCGACGGCGCCGGCGACGTGCCGTACGAGGCTCGCGGCCATGTCCGGGTCGAAGATCACCGGCACTTCGCAGGTCTTGACCTGCCGGGCGCCCAGGCGCCGGACGGCGCGCTTCGCGGCGATGAGGCCGATCTCCTCGGGCGTGTCGAGATTGGCGCGCTTGCGCGTGACGTGGTACCAGCCGTCGCGCTGCATGTGGCCGTTCTCGGTGGCGACGGGAGAGGCGGACAGGCTGAAGGACGACGTCGCGTATTCTGCGGCGAAGCCGTGGGACGTCGCGTAGGCGTAGCGGGCGCGGCGGTCGGCGAAATCGCCCCCCTCGGAGTTGGTGACGCGCGGATCGGCCCCCAGCGCCGCGGCCTCGCAGCGCCGCGCGAGCTCGATCTTGTCTTCGGGCGAGATGTCATGGCCGGTCGGGTCGTCGAGGTCGAGGGCCGGGATCTCGCGGGCGAGCACCGCGGCCTCGGGCAGGCCGCCCAGATCGTCGGGAGCGGTGATCCGGGACAGCGATACGGCCTCGTCCACCAGGCGCTCGACGGAGGTTCGCGAGAAGTCCGAAGTCGAAGCGGCGGCGGCGGACTTGCCGGAAAAAACTCGTAGCGACAGGTGCTGCTCGCGTGCATGCTTGACCGTGTCCACCAGGCCGAGCCTGACCTGGGCCGAAAATGCCCGGTCCTCGACGAGGAAAGCGTCGGCCGCGGTCGCCCCCCGCTCGCGTGCCCGCTTCAAGACGTCGCCGAGCAGATCGAGCATCCCTAGACCTGGGTCCCGCCCACGGTGATGCCGTCGATCCGTATCGTCGGCAGCCCCACGCCCACGGGCACGGACTGGCCGTCCTTGCCGCAGGTGCCGACGCCCTCGTCCATCTTGAGGTCGTGACCGACCCGGCTCACGCGCGTGAGCGCGTCGGGCCCGTTGCCGATCAGCGTTGCGCCCTTGACCGGACGGGTGACCTGGCCGTTCTCGATCATGTAGGCCTCGCTGGTCGAGAAAACGAACTTGCCGTTGGTGATGTCCACCTGTCCGCCGCCGAAGTTGACCGCGTAGAGCCCTCTCGGCACCGATTTGATGATCTCCGCCGGGTCGTCGTTTCCCGCCAGCATGAAGGTATTGGTCATGCGCGGCATCGGCTGGTGCGCGTACGACTCGCGCCTGCCGTTGCCAGTCGGCTCGGCGCCCATGAGGCGCGCGTTCAGCCTGTCCTGCATATAGCCGACGAGCACGCCGTTTTCGATGAGGACGTTGCGCCGCGTCGGAATGCCTTCGTCGTCGACGTTGAGAGAGCCACGCCGGTTGGCGATGGTGCCGTCGTCGACCACCGTGACCAGCTCTGAAGCGACCTTCTGGCCCATGCGACCCGAGAACGCCGAGGTCTCCTTCCGGTTGAAGTCACCCTCGAGCCCATGCCCGACTGCCTCGTGGAGGAGGATGCCGGGCCAGCCCGGGCCCAGGACCACGGTCATCTCGCCTGCCGGCGCCTCGACGGCATGGAGCTTGATCGTCGCCTGCCTGACCGCCTCGGACGTGAAGCGCCGCCAGCGGTCGCCCACCCCGCGTATATCTTCAAGGAAGAAGTCGAACGGGACGCGCCCGCCTCCTCCGTAGGAGCCGATCTCGCGCTTGCCGTTCTCCTCCACGATGACGGTGACGTTCAGCCGGGTTAGAGGGCGGACATCGCCCACCGTGAAGCCCGAGGGCGTCGCGATGAGGACGATGACGTCCTCGCTGCCCAGGCTCGCGATGACCTGCTTCACACGCGGATCGAGAGCACGGGCCGCCGCGTCCATCTGAAGGAGCAGCGCCACCTTCCGGTCCAGGGCGGCCGTGACAGGCGGCTCGGCCAGCGTGTAGAGGTCGTGGGGGCGGCCGGACCCCACGGCGACGACGGTGGACGCCGAGGCCTGGTCCGCGATGGCGCGCGCCTGTCGGGCGGCCTCCTCCAGATTGGGCAGGGCAAGATCGTCGGTGTGGGCGTAGCCTGTGCGCTCGCCGGACTGGGCGCGGATCCCGGCGCCCTGGCTCACATGGCGGGAGGCTTTCTTGACAGCCCCGTCCTCGAGTGCCAGCTCCTCGCTGATGCGGTATTCGAGAAAGAGGTCGGCATGGTCGACGCGGCCCGCCAGCTGGGATCCCAGGAGCCGCTCCATGGCGGACGAGGTGAGGCCGAATCGGTCTTCGAAAAATCGCTCGGGGCGCGCCAGCATTCAATTCTCCGTACGACGTGTTTTAGAGTGGGCGAAGGATTGTCATCCTAGCATCGGGCTTTCCTGAGGCCTCAGTTTTAGTGATACGACGGCCCGTGTCCCGAGGCCATCGGGTCAAAGCTGCCCCTTCCCGTCCTTTCAATCACTTAGGCCCCTACAGCGGAGAGGCCGGTTGAAGCGTTGCGCCTAGCGCCCCAGCCCCTGCTGGATGATCTCGTGGATTTCTCTGAGCCCTGCCAGCACAGAAGGCCCTGGAGACAGGATATCAGGACCATCCACCTCATGGATACGGCCTGCTTTAACCGCGCTGACGCCCTCCCAGCCGGGCCGCTTCCGGATGGCCTCCACATCGACAGGCTTCCCACACCACGAGGCGAGGATGATCTGGGGGTCCCGCCGGGCGACCTCGCCCGGATCCACCACTCTGTCCCCGGCCGAGGCCTTGTCCCGCAGCTCGGAGAAGATGTCGCGTCCGCCGGCGATCTCGATAATCTCCGAAACCCATCGGATTCCCGAGATCAGCGGGTCGTGCCACTCCTCGAAGTAGACCCTGGGCCTGTCGGGCCAGACGGCCGAGAACTCCCTGACCTGCCGGATCTCATCCCGCATGTCCTGGACGAGGTCGCGGGCGGGCTTCTCGAGCCCGAGAAGCCCGCCGACCATGATGACGGTCGCGAGGATCTCGTCCACCGAGCGCGGGTTGGAGCAGAAGACGGGCAGCCCCGCGCGTATCAGCTCCGCGCTGATATCCGCCTGGAGATCGGAGAAGGACAGCACCAGATCCGGCTCGAGCTCCAGTATCTTGTCGAGGCGGAAGCTCGTGAAGCCGCCGACCTTCGGCTTGTCGCGGGCCTCGGGAGGCCGGTGCGCCGTGCCCGGCACGCCGACCACGCGCTCCCCCGCCCCCAGCGCATAGCAGATCTCGACATGCTCGGAGGACAGGCACACGAGGCGCTGCGGGAACGCGGTATCCCCCTTGCCGTACATGTCGGCATCTACCTACTTGATGACGTACCCGGAGCCGCGCCAGGAACCATCACTTCCCACCGTCGAAGTGCTCGGTCCTGCCTATGCCGCGCTGGAAGGATAGATAGGCCTCCTTCGTCATGCGCGGCTTGAAGCCCGCGATGATCTCCTTGGCCGCCCTGGCGTCGTCCCAGAGCATGTCCACAGCCATGAGGGCCAGCTGCTTGGCTGGCTCGAGGTAGGCGAGCTTGGGATCCGTGATGGTGAAGTCGGCGCCGTGGCCGCTGCCCGAGGCGCCGCCCATGTACGGGTGCAGCGTCGGCATCACGTGGGAGATGTCGCCCATGTCGGTGGAGCCGCTACGGTGCCCGGTCTCCGTCACCTGGTCGGCGCCCAGGAGCGCCGCGGCGTTGCCCTTGAAGTATGTCGTCATGCCCGCGTGGTTGAACAGGGGCAGATAGCCGGGCAGCGTCTCGATCTCCACCTGGGCCCCCAGCGCGAGCGCGCCCGCTTTCAACGCGCGGTCCACGCGGACGTTGGCGTCGAGGATGGCCTCCACGGTCTTGCCGCGCACGTAGGTCTCGAGGCGCACGTCGGCGGGGATCACGTTCACCTGGCTGCCGCCATGAGTGATGATCGGATGGACGCGGATCGAGTCGTCGTCCCGGAACGTCTCGCGTATCGCGTTGATCGCGGCCAGCCCGATCTGGGCGGCGTAGAGCGCGTTGACTCCGAGATGCGGCGCCCCGCCCGCGTGAGAGGCCCGGCCGATGTAGCGCACGGTCTTGACGATGCAGCCGTTGTTCGACGCCGCGACGCCCGCCTTCCTGAATTCCGGCTGGGAGGTCGTATGGATCATCATGGCCATGTCCACGTCGTCGAAGTGGCCGAGCCGCAGCAGCTCCGGCTTGCCTCCCAGGAACTCGAGCTTCCCCGCCTTCGCCTGCTCCACCCTCCACGCGACGTCACCGTACTCCTCGGCCGGCACCGCGAAGAAGACGACGCGCCCGGCGAGATGCTCGTAGGCCTTGGCGCCGGCCAATCCCATCGCCGCCCCGAGCAAGCCGGCCACCTGCGCGTTGTGGCCGCAGGCATGCGCGGCGCCTGTCGCGGGATCGGCGACCGGATGCCCGGCCACCACGAGCCCGTCAAGCTCGCCGAGGAGCGCGAAGGTCGGGCCCGGCTTTGCGCCCTTCGCCTCCGCGCGCACGCCGGTCAGGGCGAGGCCGCCCTTGGGTTGGAGACCGATCTCTCGCATCGTCTCCTCGACCAGCCGCGCGGTCTTGAACTCCTTGAAGCCCAGCTCGGGATTGCGGCGGATCGTGTCGCCGACCTTCGTGATCCGCTCGCCCTGGCTGTCGATCGATTCGCAGACAGCGCGCTTGACGTCATCTCGTGTGGGCATGGGGGCTCCTGTCGAGTAGCCGGTCTGGAAGGAATGGCTTGATGAGGTCAGAGATATCGCCGTCCACGATGGCGCTCGACATGTGCGCGGCCGTCGCGGGCGCCAGGAGGATGCCGTTTCTGTAGTGGCCGGTCGCGACGTAGAGCCCGTCGAGCCCCGGCCAGGGTCCGAGGATGGGCATGTCGTCGGGTGTCCCCGGCCGGAAGCCGCACCAGGTGCGCGTGATCGGCCGGCCCTTGAGCGCGGGCAGCACCGCGAGGGCGCCGTTGACGAGGTGCGCGAGACCCTCGGGCGTCATCGCGCGCTCGAAGCCGACGTGCTCGACGGTGGCGCCGACCAAGAGCTCGCCCGAAGGCCGCGGCGTCAGGTACCCCTGGTGGCCGTGAAAAGCGTGGCGCAAGAGCGCGGGCACATTGCTGACCGCCAGCATCTGGCCGCGCACGGGCACCACCGGAAGCTCGAGCCCGATGGAGGCGGCGATCGGCGCAGACCATGCGCCCGCCGCCAGCAGCACGGCCTCGGCCTCGAGTCTTTCCCCGGCGGCGACGACGCCGGTCACCCGGCTGCCCTCGGCAATGAGACGAGTCACCTCGATCCCGGTGCGTATCAGCACGCCCCGCTCGGTCGCGGCAGAGGCATACGCCGTGACCAGGCGCTGGTTGTTGATCCAGTGATCGCCGCGGACGAAGAGCGCGGCCGTGATGTCGGCGGCGAGAGCCGGCTCCATGTCACGGAGCTCTCGTCCCTCGACGACGCGCATGCCCATCTCCTTGGCGAGCGGCCAGCGGAGCTGCTCCTGGGCCACACCCTGCTCGCCCTTGCCCGAGATCGGGTAGAGCGTGCCTGCCGTCATGTGCTCGACGTCCACGCCCGTGAGATCCCGGAGCTCCCGCCCCACGTCGGGATAGCGCCGCCAGCTGTCGAGCGCGAGCTTCTGGTAGGGATCCGACCGCCGGGTCTGGCCGACGGGAGCGAGAATGCCGGCGGCGGCGCTCGAGGCTTCGGCCCCGGGAGTCGCTCGCTCGAGGAGCGTCACCAGGCATCCGGCTTTCGCCAGCTCATAGGCCGTGGCGCAGCCGATGATGCCGCCGCCGATGACGATGACCGAGCGCGGCATCAGATTCTGCCTAGTGCGTCGAGGAATGCCTTGACCACGTCGCCGGGTCGTTCGGACCCGAGCACCGCGCCGATTGCCGCTACGCCAGAGGCGCCCGCTCTCCGCAGCTCGGCGACACGCGCCGGCGTGACGCCACCGATCGCGAAGACGGGCAGCCGGACGGCGGAAGCCACGCGCTCCAGGATCGCCAGACCTTGAGGCGGGCCGTAGCGCTGCTTGGACGGCGTGTCGTAGATCGGGCCGAAGAAGAGGAAGTCGGCGCCCTCGGGCTCGGCTGCGCGCGCGTCCGCGACCGAGTGAACTGAGGCGCCGATCAGGAAGCCCGGCGGGCTGATGGCCCGGAGCACTGAGATGGGCAGCGAGCTGCCGGTCTGGTGGACGCCGTTGGCACCCACGGCGAGGGCCACATCGGCACGGTCATTGACGAAGAGCCTTGCCCCATGCCTGCTCGTCGATTCCCGGACCTTCGAGGCCAAGGAGAGGAGGTCCTGGGGGCCGAGATCCTTCTCCCGAAGCTGGACGGCTTTCAACCCGGCCGCGAGGCACTCCTCGACGGCCTCTTCGAGCGTCCCTGTCACCACCTCACGATCGGTGACGAGACAGAGCGAAAACCCTAGCTGGTCGACCAATCCGGCACGCCCTCGATGGGAGAAGAGGCCGTGGCGTAGAGCTTCTTCTGGATGCGGCCCGCCTTGAAGGCGAGGCGCCCGGCCTCGATGGCCAGCTTCATGGCCGTGGCCATGGCGACAGGATCCTTGGCGCCCGCGATGGCGGTGTTCATGAGCACGCCGTCGCAGCCGAGCTCCATCGCGATCGCGGCGTCCGAAGCCGTGCCGACCCCCGCGTCCACGATCACGGGTACGGTCACCGTCTCGAGGATGATCTTGATGGTGTACGGATTGCGGATGC
>WNFS01002874.1_pt1 | contig 13001 bp, 12 predicted proteins | sample 5400141 | NCBI WGS metagenome assembly WNFS01 (sample SAMN13153358, study PRJNA577476) | soil metagenome | isolation source: 60 cm saprolite under Madrone tree | place: USA:California | collected 2016-06-14
CCTGAAGAGCATTCAAACCGATAAGGCGACAATGTTTTACGCGAACGGGCGTCCGGACTGTGCTTGGTTCGTGGAGCAAGTCCTGCCGGGAACCAGTGAGAGTAAGGCCGCGACTGAGAACTTGAAGTTGATCGCAGCGGCCCTTTAAGCCTGCTGCTTTAGCTAACGAATCAGTATGCCGGTCCCGAAGGTTTTCGGGACTGGCCATGTTGTCGGCTGGCGCCGCTACCAGCCAGCGTATTGAGACAACAAAAGCGGCGCGCTTATCCCGCCGCCGCAGGGCTACTCGTGCTCAACGATCTCTTATTGATCGTTTGGACAACCGGCTAATCTCCGAGCGAATTTTCATTTGCCGGCGAATCGCGCGAATTGACGCAAATAAAGCTGCGCTGAAATAACGAAGCCCGAAGGAATGACCAAATAACGACCGGCCATCAGGCCACTTCTTCGTCATTCTAGTTATTCGCGTTCATTCGCGCTTTGCAACGCCGAAGGTTTTGCAGAGGCGGGCTATTTGGCGGTAAAAACAATCGCCGAAGACGCAAAATGCCCCTACCGTTAAGGAGATGATTTCCAAGCGCATTTACGCTGCCTGGTTCGTCGTCCATTTCTTCCTCATAACAGCAGTTTGTTTTGCCGGAATATTCTCGGTGGTCGCCGAGGGCAAGACCATGTTGCCGTCAGCGCTGGATAAATACGCGCGCAAGGCTGAGCTGATTGCGGCATCCGTTCTGTGGAAGGAAGCGGCTGCGGCCAGTCCTGTGCGGCAAGGTATCGCCACCTACCTGCACGCTGCGGGTAGCCAATCGGGATACACCTTTTTTGCGCCGAATGTCCCAGGTTACAACAAGTTAACCCTGGAACTCTATTACCAGGACGGACGAGTAGAATATGAGTCGCCGCGCGTGAGCGGAAAAGCAGCCGCTCTCCGCTTGGACAGTCTGTTAAACCGGTTGGCAGACAATCGCTACGAGCCAATACGGGAAGTGGTCGTCAAAATGCTCGCGTTCTCCGTCTGGCGGGAGCACCCTGGCGTTAAAAAAATTCGGGCCATTTTTGGGTCGGTTACCCCGCCGAGCATCAGCGACTTTGAACAAGGAAAAAAAGAATCGTTCCAACCTCTGTTCAGTTACGATTTCAGCCTTCGTAACGAAGAAAAGGAGCCAACAACGCGATGACGCGGCTACGACGATGGCGAAAACGATTGATGGAATTTCTGTTTCCGGCAGAAACCGACAAGTGGCTTGCCGTTTTGCGTATCGGCCTGGGTCTCCAAGTAACCGTTTACGCGCTGTTCTTAAAGAGTGACTGGCACTACTTGTTCGCCGGGACTGGCAAGGGTCTGGTCAGCCGTGAATTGGGAGAGGCCATTATCTCTTTCGACAGTCCTTTCATTCCGAAACTTGGCTGGCTTGTTGCTGTCGGCGGTTACGTCAACATGGGCGAAGAAACAGTACTTTCCGTTGCCTGGGCCTGCCTGCTTGTGGCGGGATGTTGTTTGTTGCTGGGACTCTTCTGCCGCGCGGCAGCCATAGTTGGCTGGTTCGTTCATCTTTGCGCAGCTCAAAGTGGGGGATTGCTGTCATATGGCGCCGATAACTTTATGACGATGGGACTCTTTTATTTGATGTTGTCACCACTGCCCGATCGGTTCTCCCTTGATTACCGGCTGGTAAAAACAAAACCGAAGGATCCACAACTCTTGGGCTTTTGGCGGCGCGTATTACAGGTGCACCTCTGCCTCGTTTACTTTTTCGGGGGCCTGGGAAAATCCCTTGGCAGCGGTTGGTGGGACGGATCGAATCTCTGGCGATCGCTGACACGACCGCCCTTTGACATCATTTCAGCAGATATTCTTATTCGATTCAAATACCTTCTGCCAATCCTCGGAATTTCAATCGTTTTGATCGAACTTGGCTATGTATTTTTCATCTGGATGAAAAAGACCCGGTTCATTTGGCTAGTTTGCATTGTGGGGATGCATATCGCCATCGGGCTGACAATGGGAATGTACCTTTTCGCGCTGGTCATGATCGTATTGAATCTTGCCGCGTTCGGCGCCGATCCTGGATTTGCAGAGCGAAGTTCTCGAAAGATTCGGCAAAAATTCGAACGATCAAAACAAACGCAGTATCGATGTCTGGCCTAAGTCGCGGAGGCGTACCCCGAATGGAGGCGCGCAGACGCGGGACTGCCGAGCTAAGACCAGGTGATCAGGCGCAGTTCGTGCGCTTGCATTAAACAGGGATGGGTCGGCACGACGCGCACGCTGAAACCGTAGGTGCCGCTCTCGGTTGCGGGGACTGTTCCCTGGTAAATGTAGTTCCCGTTCCCATCAGGCTGGCTGCTTTGATTTAGAACTGTGGCAGTGGGATTGCGGATGTCGCCATTGTCCATTTCGCCGTGATACGCTTCCACGCGCACATGTCGGGGATCGACTGCGCCGAGATGCACGCGCGCTCTGATCTGCAGGGCCTCACCAACCAAAATGCTTTGTCGATCTTTGTTGGTTACCTGCACGTCTGAAATCTGGACTTGCGGCCAGTCCTTTCGCATCTGTGTTTTCCACCGGCTCAGTTGCGTTGCGGCGCCGCAGCCGTCACAGGAGAAATTCTGGTACGCCTGGGCTGCTCGGATGTAAAGGTGCTCAGTGTATTCCTTCACCATCCGTTGTGTGTTGAACACCGGCGTGACGCTGCGAATCGATTCGCGCATCAATTGCAGCCAGGCGAGGGGAAGTTTGCCGTCCGGTTTCGCGTAATAAAGCGGAACGATTTGATTCTCGAGCAACTGATAAAGACTGCTCCTGTCCACTTCATTCTGAAATTCAGTCGTGCCATTGTTGATCTCGGCGCCGATGGCCCAGCCGTTGCTGCCGTTGTAGCCTTCGCGCCACCAGCCATCGAGCACGCTCAGGTTAATCCCGCCGTTGGGCGCCGCTTTCATTCCGCTGGTGCCGCTTGCTTCAAGAGGACGCAGCGGATGGTTCAGCCAGAGATCGACTCCCTGCACGAGGCGACGCGCGATGTAGCTGTCGTAGTCCTCAAGGAAAACGACGCGATTCTCCAGACCGGCTTCACGGCTAAATTTGTAAACTTCCTGGATGAATGCCTTGCCCGCTTCATCGCGCGGATGTGCTTTGCCTGCGAAGATGAATTGCACAGGGCGAGTGGTGTCGTTCACCAATCGTTTTAATCGCTCCTTATCGCTGAACAAAAGCGTGGCGCGCTTGTAAGTGGCGAAACGCCGCGCAAAACCCACCGTCAAAATTTCCGGGTCAAGAATGCGATTAACTTTGCGAATGGATTCCGGGGATTCGCCTAGTCGTTCACGACGGTGTCGTTCCCGATCGCGGATAAAGTCAATCAAGCGGCCTTTGAGTTGTTGATGTGTCTCCCAAAGTTGCGCGTCGTGAATATCAATGACGCCCCGCCAAAATTCCGGTTCGGTCAGGTGTTCCTCCCAGTCGCCTAAATGCTTGCGGTAAAGCGCCGCAAATTCCGGCGCCATCCACGTCTTCGTATGAACACCGTTTGTGATGCTGGTGATCGGCACTTCTTGGACCGGAACCCCGGACCAGACATCTTTCCAAAGCGATCGAGTGACTTCACCGTGCAATTTACTGACGCCGTTCGCGTGCCGGCTGAGACGCAGTGCCAGGATAGTCATGCTGAACGGATCGTCCGGATTGAGTCGTGTGTGGCCGAACGAGAACAGTTCGTCGAACGGAATGTTTAGTTCCTTCGCGAAATTGCCGAAATATTTTCGCATCATCTCGCGCGGGAATGAGTCATTGCCGGCGGGAACTGGAGTGTGCGTAGTGAAAACATTAGCCGCCGCTACGACCTGGAGTGCCGAATAAAAATCGAGCTTCTTCTCCACGACATTGAGACGGATGCGCTCCAGCGCGAGGAATGCGGAGTGCCCCTCGTTCATGTGAAACACGTCCGGCTGGATACCGAGTGCGCTGAGCGCTTTCACGCCGCCGATCCCGAGCATGATCTCCTGGCGCATCCGCATCTCAAGGTCGCCGCCATAAAGCTCGGCAGTAATCAATCGATCCTCGGTCCTGTTTTCCGGAATGTCGGTGTCGAGGAGGTAAACGTTTACCCGCCCCACGCGCAATTCCCAAAGTCTGGCAAAAACTTCTCGGTCCAGAATCCGAACTGAGATAAGAAATTTGGTGTCGCCCCTGCGAACTTCGCGGATCGGCAGGTGATAGAAGTTTTGATTGAGGTTAATTGCCTGCTGAACGCCATCCTTGTCGATCTGCTGCCGGAAATAGCCGTGCCGATAGAGCAGACCGATTGCAACGAAATTTAGATCAAGATCGCTTGCCGATTTGCAATGGTCGCTCGCGAGAATGCCCAGGCCACCGGAGTAATTCGGGATCGACTCGTGGAAACCAAATTCGGCGGAAAAATAAGCGATGGGATTTTTGATTGCGCTGCCGGCTCCGGTTTTTCCGTAAGTGTCGTGTCGTCCGAGATACTTTTCGAAATCCTCAAAAACTTGCTTTAGCTCCCGCAGAAAATTTTTGTCCTGCGCGAGTTCTTCTAGCCGTGATTGCCGCGAAAGTTGCAGCATGCGCACTGGATTATGGTTGGTCCGGTTCCACAGCTCCGGGTCCAGATGCCGGAACAAGCGGCGCGCGGCCGGCTCCCACGTCCACCAGAGATTGAAACTCATCTCCCGCAGCGGCTCCAGCGTCGCCGGCAGGATGGGCGTCACATTGTAAGTTTGAAAAGTCGGCATGCGGATTCCTGTAGCCGCCTCCCTGTGCGAGGCGAGCCAGCCCAATTATAGATTAAAGCGTCTCACGCGAACACCCCAGCGAACAGAACCGCAGTTAATCAAGAAAACCTGATCCGGCAAGTCTCCCATGAAGCAGACACGAATAGTATTGGGTTTCAGACAACTAGTCCCCTCCTGCGGAGTTATAAACGCCGGCTAGAGAGCGCGGAGCGAGAACTAGCCCAAGGATAAATCCGGCGGTTAGTCCGCACAGATGCGCCGCCATACTGACCTGTGGCGTCGAAAGATCGAACGCGATTTGGATCACAACAATCATTACGACGTTTCCTAATCGTTGCCTGGCATGTGGTGCGTGGCGATGTCGCATCAGAAATCCCGCCCACGCGCCGACGATGCCCATGATCGAGCCCGACGCGCCGATCAGCTGAGCCGGTTGCACCCAACCCATTAAGGTCAAACCCATAACGCCTGCGCCGGAGGCCAGGCCTGAAATCAGATAACACACGACGAAACGCATCGTGCCGATGGATCGTTCAAGGGGCGGGCCAAGAATATAAAGCGCGAAAACATTAAAAAGCAGATGTATAAAACCTCCGTGCAAGAATAGCGCAGTGAAAAAACGCCAATATTCGTGCTGCACGACGACCGAATAGGGCTCGAGCGCTCCGAGCCGATGCAGGACTTCTGGGTCGTTCCAATCGCCCACCGAAATCTCAACGAGGAATGCAACCGCGTTGAGCGAAATAAAAATGAGAACAGCAGGCGCGTGCCGGAACTGACTATGACGCGTGCGACGTTCAGTTTCGTACTCGATAGGAACTGAACTGAAAGCCGCTCCGTGCTTCGCTTGGGTTTCCAAGTGGTGAAACAATCGGACCTGCTCCCGCAATTCACCCGTGGGATGCAGAATTTGAAGAGCCGCCCCGAGTTTTCTGGCCGATCTGTAATTTCTCTGGGCGGCAAGCTCGGTCATTTTGCGCGACCCAATTGCCGGAACAAACAGAAGGACGAACCACGCACAGGCGCCGATGTATCCGGCGGCGTCGCGCAAAAAAAGCCAGGCGAAAGCTGTAATTGCCAGAACGATGAGCGCAGCAATGCGCCAGCCATGGTACGGGGCGCTGGGGCGCCATGCCCGCCCCAACACCAGCAGCGGTGAAATCACCGCAATAAAAAGAAAAATATGATTTAGATTCACAATCAAAGTTGGGGCAAGCCGACGTGATTCGTTACAACGTTACAACGTAAGCCGATTTGATGATTCAACGATGCAGCCTTGTAACCTTTTCAAGCTTGTAACTTTTTTAACCTTTTTAACATTCAGGCATGTCCATCACTGTCACTGATTATCTCGACGTCGTCTCGTCGTGGTGTTTTTGGTCCGAGCCGACATGGGCTGAATTGAAAAAGCGATACGAAGGGCGGATTCAATTTCAGTGGAAGATCGCGTTGATGGATCCGAGCGGTTTGCCTACTTCGCGCGAGCAGGAGCAATGGTTCTACCGGCGTAGCGGCATGATGATGCGCTCGCCATTCATGCTAAATACTGACTGGTACGATCCGAGCCTCCCCGAGTGGCTCGGGCCGAATTGCGTGGCCGAAGCGGCGAAGGACTTTGGTTTTGCCGATGATCGCGTTCGCCTTGCGCTGGCTCGTGCGGCGTTGCGCGAAGGAAGAAAAATCGGTGACTGGGTTGTGGCCGCTCAAATCGGCGCTAAAGCGGGTGGAATCGATGCCGGAAAATTGTTGGAGCGCGCGAAATCGGCGGACATCGAACAGCACGTTCGTGCGGCGACGGCGGAATTCCATGCGCTCCAGGTCACGCAGCGCCCAGCTTTTGTGATCGATACTGAGATTGGCGACCGCGCGGTCTTTTCCGGTGTAGTCAAACTCGAGCCGTTGGCAGCTACAATCGATTCGATGCTTGACGACGCAACTACGTACGCGGCGCACAAGGCCCATTTTGGCGACCCGCCGGCAAAGTGATCCTTACGGTCGCTGACCCAAATGCGAGATTCCTGCTCATCACAATTCGGTGTCGCTCCTGGATATGTGCGGATCGAACCGCTGCCGGCGGCATGATCGTGGCCAGATCGACATTGGATTGTAACGAGATTCATCTTGCCACCGCAAAATTGTTGCCTACAACTTCCCTTCGGCTCGCGATAGGGCGGGCACTTCGTCGCGGTGAATCGCAGCCGCAGCGAAGCCAGAGTGCCCCGGCGTATGCGAATGCTAAGGCTGGGAATTGCGATGAACGGAAATACGGCGGCGCGGCGCACTCCCGTTTCGCTGGTCAGGAGCTTGATCTAATCTGCAACCACAAATTCGTGTAAACGGTCGGATTCGCGCCCGCGAAGTCCGGGTCATTCTGGGATCCACCAGCGAACAGCTTGGCGTCATGAAATTGAATGAGGCCTTGCGCAGAGCTCAAACCCTTGGGCTCGACCTGGTTGAAGTCGCGCCAACTGCTAACCCGCCGGTGTGCAAGATCATCGATTTTGGAAAGTTCCGATACGACATTTCCAAACACACGAAGGACAAAAAGCCGGCCAGCTCAAAACTAAAAGAAATCAAGTTTCGCGTTAACATCGACGAGCACGATTATCTGACCAAAATCCGGCACGGCGAAGAATTCCTGGATCGGGGAAACAAAGTGCGTGTGCAGCTGCAATTTCGCGGCCGCGAAATGGCACATCAGGAATTTGGAATGCAGCTTGTAGAGAAGGTGCGCGACGACCTTTCCGGTATGTCGCAGGTAGAAATGGATCCCAAGATCACCGGGCGCAATATCACCATGACCCTGGCGCCTCTGCCGGCAAACCGCCGCAAACGAAAATTCACGGCAGCGCCTCAAACATCTGAGGAAAGCGAGAAGGCCAGCGCACCAGCGGGCACCTGATCGCAAAAGCTAAAAACTCAGGGCTTCTTCTTGCCTTGTGGTGAAGTTTTAGGAGCGCTGGGGGCTGATGGAGGAGGAGTCAACAAGGGCTCGGCTGCCGCCAGCTTCTGCTCTATTCGTTGCTTCCGCGCTTTCGCCTCCTGATTGTTAGCGTCGAGCTTCAAAACTTTGTCGGTATCCGCCATAGAGTTCTTCAAGTCGTTCTTTAACTCATAAATATAGGCGCGGTAGTTGTAATAACGGAGTTCATTCGGTTTGACCTTGATGGCTTCGGAGTAATCGGCGAGCGCCTTATCGTAATCATTTATTTTCATTTCAACCGCTGCGCGTTGCTCGTAGATGCGCACATCTTGCGGAGTAAGTTTGAGCGCTTCGCCATATTCACTGATGGCGTCTTGGTACTTCTGTTCGCTGGCGTCTGCGTATCCGCGCCGTTGATAAACAGCCGAGAGTTCATCCGTGTATTTGTGGTCGAGAGCGGTAGCTTTCCGAAGTAGCTCAACGGCTTTGTCCCAGTCCTGGTTCTTCGCGGCCTCCGCGCCTTCGCGGGCCAGCTTGTTTGCTTCATTCGAAGTTTTCTTCGCCTGTCCGTGGCACACCTGCGAAACGCAGAGAGCCAGAGCAGTGATGAGAGTAAAGGCAAAAGATTTTTTCATGGTTTCTATTGGACGTTAATCTTCTTAGACAATTCGAAACTGCGGAGGTCAATAGTTGGCTGTAACCTCAACAGTTTCAAGCCTGTTCCGGAGAATGCGCCTGTTCGATATCGATCTTTGGCTCGGGCTCGGCGGGAGCAGGCCCGCCAGGACCAGGCTCATCCACGCGCATGATGCGCATCGCACGTCCCGTGGTCTCATCAATTTCAATTAGCGCTCCGCGCAAGCGCACCTCGCCCCCGGCAACCGGGAATGATGCCGGCAGATTCGAGATGAATCGGTTCATAATCGGATCGATGGCGCGGCCCAAAATCGAATTCACCGGTCCGCACATGCCGGCATCGCACATGAAAGCAGTGCCGCCGCGGAAGATTTGCTCGTCCGCTGTCTGAACATGAGTGTGAGTGCCGATGACAGCGGAGACTTTTCCGTCGAGAAAACGGCCCATGGCGATTTTCTCACTTGTGGTTTCGCCGTGGACGTCGACGAGGATGTTCGCGGTCTCCTCGCGCATCTTCGTCACAGCGGTTTCGACAGCACGAAACGGGTTTTCCAAAATCGGCTGCATAAACGTGCGTGCCTGCACATTGATGACGCCGATTTTGCCCTTGGCGGTTTCCAGCACGATTGATCCGCTTCCCGGCGCCCCGTCGGGATAATTCACAGGACGCAATAAGCGCGGTTCAGTGTCGATGAATGAAAGAATCTCCTTCTGATCCCAAATATGATCGCCTGTCGTGATGACTGAGACGCCTGCTCGTAAAAGATCGATCGTGATTCTTCCGGTTATTCCGCGGCCGCCTGCCGCGTTCTCGCCGTTCACGATGACGAAATCCAAAGCGTGCTTCGACTTCAACTCCGGCAGTCGGGCGATGACTGCTGTGCGTCCCGGCTCACCGACGACATCGCCAAGAAAAAGAACGGTTAGCATTCTGCGAGCATCGTATTAGAGCGGTTTGAAACGTCGATGTGAAAATTAATAACGAAATCCAAGTCACGAACGACGAATCAATGACAAATGACGACGGTCGAAGGATGCCGTTTCGCCATTCACGCTTCGTCATTCTTTCGTCATTCGTCATCCGAGCTTCGTCCTTTCTTATTTTCTTTCCCTCGATGTTTCCCGCCGGCAGTCGCGCCGGTGATAATCTCGGCATTCTCGGCGCGAATCCGCGATGGAGCGTGCTGGAGAAATATCAGGGAACGATTACGCATGATGACTTCAGTCGCCTGATTCCAAACGTTTATTGCACTCACGGGTTCGCGCCCGATTTGATCGAAATAAACGAGAAAACAGCTCGCATCTTGATGAACCGTGAGTCACAGAAATTTTTTACGCTGCGATTTGCGGAAGACGACACGACGCGCAAACCCGTTCCGCGGCTTTGGCGGCCAGCGAAGACCTTACCGCCAGCGAAAGCGGACAAACCTCTTGTTGGTTTGAAGATCGCGCTCGATCCGGGGCATCTTGGTGGCAAATGGGCAAAGATGGAGGAGCGCTGGTTTCAGGTGGATAGCAGCCAGCCAGTCCAGGAAGGCGATCTGACTTTGCGGGTGGCGCGACTGTTGGCCCCGCGATTGCGTGAACTCGGCGCAAAAGTTTCGTTCATTCGAAATAGAAATGAACCGATCACCGCTAAACGGCCGGATGATTTTCGAGAGCTTGCAAGAAAAATTCTGATCAAGAACGGTGTTCCACAGCCGCGTGCCGACGTCCTTGATCCAAACGATCCGGCCAAGGAGCAAACCATTCGCTGGCAGAGCCAAATTTTATTTTACCGCTACAGCGAGATTCGACGCAGGGCGGCGCTGGTAAACTTCAAATTGCACCCCGATCTTGTGCTTTGTTTGCATTTCAATGCGGAAGGGTGGGGCGATGCCAACAATCCGACCTTGACCGACACCAACCATCTTCACGTGCTTGTGAACGGCTCCTATTTGGCAGAGGAGCTGGAATTTGATGATGAACGTTTCGAGATGATTCGGCGGGTTCTGAGCCGCGTTTACGATGAGGAATTGCCGCTGGCGGACACAATCGCGGTGGCAATAGCTCACACGACCGGCCTCCCGCCTTATCAATATCCCACGACGAACAGCACGACCAAGGTTGGCAGCAGCGGTTACGTGTATGCACGCAATCTGCTCGCCACACGACTTTATCGCTGTCCGGTAGTTTACTGCGAGCCCTACGTCATGAACAGCAAGGACGTGTTCGCTCGGATTCAGGCCGGAGATTACGAAGGAATGCGGAACGTCAATGGCGTCGAACGCAAAAGTATCTTCCGCGAATACGCCGACAGCGTGGCAGACGGATTGGTCCAATATTATTCGAAAGCGTGTTGTAGCCGGGATCGTTGATCCCGGCCGCCGGAGTCGCCGGCTCCGGCTACAGTTGTGCAATCGCCTCGCAAATTTCGTCGAACGTTACGTCTTCGGTTACATGCGCGGTGCCGATGCACGGGGTGACAACAAACCGGACTTTTCCGCCCTCGAATTTTTTGTCGAACTTCAGCGCGTCAAAGATCTTCTCGCGCGGTAAATTTTTCGGCAATCTTGTGGGCAGCTCGAATCGCCGCAAAAGATCGAGAATCGCATCGCGTTCGGCCAGCGGTAGTTCAGCCCTCATAATGGAGATGGCGCATGCGGCGATAATTCCAAGACTCACCGCTTCGCCGTGAAGAAATTTGCGATAATCTCCCGCGCGCTCAATCGCGTGGCCAACCGTGTGACCGAAATTAAGAAGAGCACGCTCGCCAGTGCGGTCGCGCTCATCTTTCGCCACGATTCTCGATTTGATCTGGATGTTGCGCTTGATGAGCCGTTGTAGGGCGGGCGTTTGGCCTGTCTTCCAACGTTGAAGCATCTGGAACATCTTCGCGTCGGCGATAATCGCGTGTTTGATGATCTCGGCGAAGCCTTGATTAAATTCGCGCTTGGGCAGTGTTTTCAAAACATTCACATCGTCAATCACAAGCGAGGGATGGTGCACGGCGCCGATTAAATTCTTTCCATCGCGCGTGTTCACTCCGGTTTTACCGCCGATCGAGCTGTCCACCATCGCCAGCAGCGTCGTGGGAATCTGAACGTGTGGGATGCCGCGGTGATAAATCGCTGCGACGAATCCGGAGATGTCCCCGATGACTCCGCCGCCGAGGCCTATAACAAACGATTGTCGGTCAAGCCCCGCAGCGATCATCTGATCGCAAATCGCTCCGGCTTGGTCGAGCGTCTTCGATTTCTCGCCGGCTCGGATCGTTATTAACGTCGGCTGGACTGCCGCCGCCAGTAAACTTTTCTTGATTCGCTGGCCGAGAACCGCGGCGACGTTGCTGTCAGAGATTATTACACAGGTTTTGCGAGCAACATGCTCGCGTACCTGTTCGCCAATTTGCTCAACGATCCCTGCGCCCACAAGCGCCGGATAGTGATAACCGGCACCCAAACTTCCATAACCGCTACGGATATGGAGTGTATGGAGTCCAACGGAGATTCCCATCCGGATCGCTACCCGTAGATGTGGTATTCGTGAACGCCGGCCCCGTCCCACTCCAAGCCATGGACTCAACATGCCAGTCTGCACAAAGTGCATTGATTTGTCGGCGGCTGTTGTGTGTTCCGCCCGTGGCGGGTCCGCTTGGAACAGTCGCGGCGGCTAGAACTGTGACGTTTGAGCTGGCAGCTAAGCTCGCCTGATTGGTCGTGTTTCCGATGCCCCGAAAGTTCACCGCCGAGCCTGAAGCCTGAGCTGGGGCAAACACGATAAAAACACTAGGCTTCGAGATCTTGTCGGCGGACATTCCGATAACACCTAATGTGCCATTGATTCCGTAGCTGACTGCTGAGTTCGCGTTGTTGGGTGAAGAAGTTCTTGGACTAGCCGGACGGTCGAACGGCGAAACAAAAACGCCCCAAGATGATAGGTATTTCGGCGCAGCGGGAGGTGGGTCGGCATTATACAATTGCGACATCCATGAGCCGGTTGTCGAAAACAGAACACCGTTGTTGTCATTCATGTACAACTGGGTTGCCATGCCGATCTGGCGCAGGTTGCTCATGTCTTTCGTCGCTTTTGCGCGCTGTATAACTCCGCTGGAAACCGACACGGTCAGCGCGGCGAGGATGATGATGATCGCCGTTACCACGAGCAACTCGACCAGGGTAAAAGCGCGGAAAGATTTCACCGTTAATGTCTTCAATTGAGCGCCACGATATGGGTTTTGATCAGAGAATGAAAGCGAAAAAGAAGTGCATACATCCGTGAGGACGCAGAGCGTGACCACCAGTTTTTCGTTGGCAGTGGTACCTCCAGCTTTAGTTGCCTCAGGTCGTAAGATTGCTTGACAATATATTAGTCATTTCGTGTATCTAGATCATGCCAGACCAAGAGCCAATTGCGCCGCCGCCTCCGCCAAGTCCAGGACCCGAGCCAAGCCCGAAATCCACATCGACCGGTTTGCCTTCAAACGTGGCTGCGGCGATTGCCTGTATTCCACTCGTCGGCGGCATTATCTTTTACATTCTGGAAAAGCGCGACAGTTTTGTGCGTTTCTACGCGATGCAATCGATCATCTTCGGCTGCGCCTGGTTTCTCTTCAACATCGTGTCTGCTGTCGTGCATGTGGTGTTCGGCGCAATCCCCGGGATCGGCGGGATCCTGATATTTTTCTGGGCCATAATCGCGGCGCTGG
>WNFS01002876.1_pt1 | contig 12999 bp, 6 predicted proteins | sample 5400141 | NCBI WGS metagenome assembly WNFS01 (sample SAMN13153358, study PRJNA577476) | soil metagenome | isolation source: 60 cm saprolite under Madrone tree | place: USA:California | collected 2016-06-14
CGCTCAGAAGGTGTGTGCCGCTGCCGTAGGAAGTTGTGTTCCATAAGGTGACGTAGGGAGCCGCGACGACTTCGGCGCCGAGGTTGCCGCCGTCGACTTGGAACTGGACGCCGGCCACCCCCGTGGCATCGGTGGCGCTGGCATACACGGGAACTGTACCGGCAACGAACGCACCAGCGGTGGGTGACGTGATGGAGACCGTTGGCGAGGGAATGGGCGTCATCAGAAAAGCCCGCTGTCCGTTCGCGTTGTTGCCGATTCCTGCGATTTGCCCGGCATCGTTGATCGCTGAACCGAGGAGCGAGGACCAACCAGAGCTGTCCGGTGTCGAAAGCGCATAGAAGAGGAAGGCTCCGTCAAGAAACGTGTATTCTTGGTCGCAAACAACGCCGTCGCAATTTGTCCAACCCTTACCGAGGATGTGGCCCGATCGATTGATGGCGATCGCGGTACTAAAACCCCAGGGCCAGAAACCAATGTCTTTCGCTTGGCCGCCTGAGATCAGGATAGCGTCATCGCAGACGAGGTGACTACCCCACCAGGCCCAGGCCTCGCCGACGACCTCACCGCTATCGTTCATAGAGTAGGCTGCGCCGTACTGAAATGGGGAGCCATTGCACTGCGGAAGGGGGAGAGGCTGCATCGCGCCATTGCTGTAAACAGAGGCGAAACTCGAATCGCTGACGAGTATCTGCCCGGACGCATTGATGGTGACAGCGCTCACAGCTCCCAGGTCGGTCATGACGCCGGCCGCGTAAAGAAAGGCATGCGTCGTGCCATCGGCTCGATCGGAATTGCCCACAATCTGACCGGCATCGTTAATCGCGATAGCAGAACTATTCGGTCCACCTAGCGTTCCAAGGTCGGTCATAACGTTGTTGCTGTAGAGGAAGGCGTGGGTCGACCCGTTTGCAGTCTGGGAGTCCCCAACGATTTGCCCGAAATTGTTAATGCCGTTGGCCTCGCTGTTCAGACCGCCTAAGGTTCCAAGGTCGATTACTTGGCCATTGTGAAAGAGGGCGGCGTGCGCGTACCCCGAAGCGGTAGGTGTCGCAGCAACTACGTCCCCGGCACCATTGATGCTGACCGTGCTGACCGCGTCACCATAAAGCCACGCGGGACTACTATGCGGCGAAGCGGGACCCAGGTCCGTCATCGTGTAGCCAGCAGGTTGCTGTGCCCTTGCTGCCGGCGCGAACGCGGCTGCTACTAGAAAACTCAGGCGGAAGGCAACCCTTGCGAACGACGCAGAACTCTGATGCTTTCTCATGGCTTCTCCATTGCTGTACATCTCAGAATTTCAACCATTCTGCAGATACAGCGATCTCTTGGTCGACACTGTCCTAGTCGGGTAGCTTCGTCCGCGTGCTCATGTACAGATCGTTGTGGCCGAATCCACCGGGACGGTTCGAATAAAAGATCATCGTCAGACCATCCCACGAGAGTGCAGGTGCACCATCATTCGCACTCGTGTTCACAACTGGGCATGCGGCGATGCCCAATTGGCTGCACTTGTCAAGATTGTCTTGGTTGAGGTTGACCGGAATGCTCCAGTTATCTTGCGATAGCTGCACGGAATCCCGAGTGGAAACCCATAAGTCAAGGCCGCCAGCCGAGAGTGTGGAGCAGAGTGGGGTGTCAATCGGCGGGATTGGAGAATTGCAGCGGCGGCTCGTTACGATCATTTCCAAAGCGTCGCGACGGCGGATGGCTGTACGCGTGTCGCGCACTGAACTACTCAGTTCCGCGACCGGCTGCTCCGCAGCTCCCCACAATTGCTGACGATTGCAGCTGTCGAGGTCAGTGTTGCAGGTGCTGAGGTAAATACTGAAGCCGTCGGGGTTTGCAGGGGTCAGGTTGCGAGTGAAATAGAGGTACAGCGTGCCGGTCGTGTCGTCTTCCCAAAAGTTCGGCCCTGCATCGGCAGCGCCGCTAATATTCAGAGTGCAGCCCAAATTGATGGGTGTCTCCCAGCCGAAGTCATTGCGCTTATCCTGGCGATGAGCGGCCCATAGCTCCGCCAGTCCGCCCCCGTTGCATGACCCATCCGCCCGAGTGCTGTGGAAGAACAGCCAGTGTCCGTCGGTGGTTAGATTAGGAGCATATTCATAAAAAGATGAGCTGTCGGGGGAGTTGAGCATGGTCAGGGGTTGAGGTGTCTGCCAAGGGCTGTCGAGGCTGTCGCGTTGAGAGACCCACAAATGAAGGGCGACGTCGCAGGAGGTAAGGGTGGGGTCCTGCGGGCGCGTAGAGCCGAAGATGAGGCTCAGCCCATCCTTGGATAGCGTGGGGTGCTGGTCATCGCACGCAGAGTTTATGGTCGCGAGATTTACTGGCGCCGACCACGGGCCGTAATTTTGTGCGCGGGCTGGTGGCACCATCATGAGTGCCGCAAAGGAGGCCAGTGTGGCGGCCAGCGCACTGTTTTTCAAGGAGTGGTTTTTCATGTTGTCTCCCGTTGTTTTCATCTGAGTCTCCCGTCCTCTGTTCATTTCTTGCAATCTGCGCAAGTGAGTCGACCTTCGCGCGACCCACACGACAAAGCAATCCCGCAGGAATCTCCCATTTCACCTTTGAATCTCCCGAGCTATCTCTCTGAGAAGGCAGTCTTTCGTGGTGGTGAAAGGAGAAACGCTTATCGCTTTTCAGTCACTATCTGGGGTGATAGACTCGCTGCCACACCGAGGGCCCGCCATGCCCATTCCCTCTACGTCCGTCCCGCCCGCCCGCTTCGGGCCGTTTGAAGTCGATTTCCGCGCAGGAGAACTACTCAAGAACGGCCGAAGAATCCGGCTACAGGACCAGCCTCTGCAGGTTCTGGCCATGCTGCTGGAACGTCCAGATAACGTGGTCACACGCGATGAATTCCGCCAAAAGCTCTGGCCGAACGACACATTCGTTGATTTCGATCACGGTTTAAACAACGCCATCAATCGGCTGCGCGACGCTTTGAATGATTCCGCGGAAGCCCCGCGCTTTATCGAGACGCTCCCGCGGCGGGGTTATCGCTTCATCGCAGAAGTCGACGGCGGCGCAAGCGCGGTTCAGGAGGCCCGTGCGCTCAAGGATTCTATTGAAGCCGCAGAAATAGCCAGTGCGGTGGGGTCACAGGGGGCTGCGGCCGCGAAACCTTTTCCCGCTCCTTTGCTCAGCCGTGTCGGAAAGTTCTGGCTCGCTGCTGTCGGCGCAGTCATTGCAGCCGCTGTAATTCTCGGGCCGTACTTTGGCCGCGAGTGGCGCTTTGGCAGCAGTGCAGCGATGAGGATTCAGTCCGTCGCTGTATTGCCGCTCGACAATCTCTCTGGTGACCCCTCCCAGGAGTACTTCGCCGATGGAATGACGGACGCATTGACAACCTATTTGGCACAAATGCGCGGGATTCGCGTCATCTCGCGTACATCTGCGATGCATTACAGAGGCACAAAAAAAGCTCTGCCGGAGATCGCCAAGGAATTGGGCGTTGACGCAGTGGTCGAAGGTTCTGCCTCACGTTCAAACGGAGTCGTTCACGTCAACGCGCAATTGATTTATGCGCCCGGCGATAGCCACATTTGGGCGCGCTCTTACGAAGGGGCAACCTCCAATCTATCGGCGATGGAGAGTGAGATCGCAAATGACATCGCTCGTAAGATCGGCGTGGAAACGCTGTCGGGGTCAAGCCATCTTGCGAAAGCAGCCGCAGTAAACCCGGAAGCATACGACCTCTATCTACGCTCTGAGCCGTATTACGGTCTGGAGACGCGGGAGGCCAACGACCAGGCCATCGGGCTTCTTGAAAAGTCTGTGGAAATTGATCCGCAGTTCGCAGGCGGTTACGCTGCCCTGGCAACCGCATATCGAGTCAGAGCATTCAGCATTGAGCCGGAACAGCCAGAAAAGTGGGTGCAAAAAACGACAGCCACCGTACAGAAGTCCCTGTCTCTCGATGCCAACCTTGCGGAGGCCTACGTATCGCGCGGGTTCTTGTTGTGGTCGCGCGCGAATGATTGGGCGTATGAGCGAGCCGTGTCTGATTACCGGCACGCCCTCGAACTTAATCCAAACCTCGCAGAGGCCCATCATCAGCTCGGTAATGTGTATAACCATGTGGGCCTTCTTGACAAAGCGCAAAGCGAGGTTGAACAGGCAGTGCAACTTGATCCGCTGAACACTGGGATACGGTACCGCGTCGGCATCAATCTTCTCTATCGGGGTAAGTATGAGGATTCTCTGGCGACCATCCGGGATTCAGAGAAGTTCAATCCGACTCTGTGGGCTTTTCAAACCTCCTTTGCGCTTCAGCACATCGGAAGGCGACAAGAAGCCCAGGAAAGAGTTGATAAATTACTTGAAGCCCGCCCACTAGACCGGGGCGGCTCGCTCACTGCCATGCAGGCGTTGCTTGCTGCGGATGCCGGTGATATTCCTTTGGCGGAGCGCAAGATTCAGGAGGCCATCGCAAAAGGTAAGGGCTACCAGCACTTCCATCACGTTGCTTATGCTGTCGCCTCAGCCTATGCGTTGCTGGACAAACATGAACAAGCGCTCCGCTACCTCCGAATGGCAGCAGAGGATGGTTTTCCTTGCTACCCTCTGTTCGAGAATGATTCAAACCTCAACAAGCTGCGGATGGATGCGCGATTCCTGAGCTTCATGGAAGAACAAAAGAAGCAATGGGAGTACTTCCGGGTGCATCTGTAAGTCCCTCCAATTTGCCTGGTTGGGTTCGGTACAGACACCGGTGGCGGCGAGGTGCACGATGCTCACGCAACATCTCCTCCGCGTCATCACTGCTAGCGTACTATTTGTTTGTGCATCGGAAAGCACAACAGGCCAGACGACGGGGCGGCTCACCGGAGTAGCGAAAGACTCTTCAGGCGGCGTGATTGCGCGAGCGGAAGTCCAGGCCGTCAACGAAGCTACCAGGGAAAAATGGAAAGCCGTTGCGGATGAGGCGGGGAACTACTCTTTTCTTTTGCTGCCTCCAGGGTTATACGAAATCGAAGTAGCTGCGGGCGGTTTTAAGACCGCCGTCTCGAAGGATGTACCAGTCCGAATTACGGAGACGACCGCTATTAGCGTATCGCTCGCCGTAGGGAGCCGAGCTGAGAAGATTATTGTTAACGATTCGCCGCCTCTCCTACAAACGGATGGGCCACAGCTTGGACGCGCGGTGGGCTCTCGGGCCGCAGCGGATCTCCCCCTAGCATCACGAAATTTCACCCAGATTCTGACTCTCTCACCGGGGACAGCCAGCCATCTGCCAGACAGCACGGCTGTCGGCCGCAATACTCAAGCCATTTCCGTCAACGGCGCGCGCGTCACGCAAAACTCGTTCCAGATAAATGGAATTGACGCAACCACGATGGGCGCCAATGGAGCGATTCTGGTTGCGGTTCCAGCTCCGGAAACAATTGAGGAATTCAAAGTTCAGACCTCGCTCTATGACGCCAGTTACGGCCGAAGCGGCGGTGCTAACATCCAGCTCGTGACCAAAAGCGGCGGCAATGCGTTCAACGGCAGTGCTTACGAATACTTCCGCAATGAAGCACTCAACGCAAACAATCCTTTTCTCAAGGCCGCAGGAGTTGCGCGGCCGTTGCTGAGGCGAAATGTTTTCGGGGGAGTTTTAGGTGGTCCGATCCGGAAGGACAAGGCGTTCTTCTTCGTTTCTTACCAAGGCTCTCGCGAGCGGAACGCGGCCTCCATTATCAACAGCATCTCCTCCAATGTTCTTGTCGCTCCGGGGCTCACCGACGATCGGTCCGCTTCGACCCTCGAGTCCACCTTCGGCGTGCCTACGATTGATCCCGCTTCACTGGCATTGCTTAATGCGAAGCTTCCCAATGGCCAGTTCGTGATTCCAACGCCGCAGGCAAATGGGCTGTTCTCGGGCTCTTCGCCTTCCACCTTCCAAGAAGACCAATTCAATACGAACGCCGATTTTCGGCTCTCCAACGGTAATTCACTCGTGGTTAAATTCTTCTTCGCCAATACACCCCAGTTCTTGGCGTTGCCCAGCTTTCGGAACACAGGGCCAAACGTTCCTGGGTACGGAAGCGGCTTTACCCTCAACAATCGCGTGGCTGCCATTCAGGACATTCATTTCTTCAATCCGTCCCTTACGAACGAACTGCGGCTCGGTTACACGTTGAACAGCAATGATACGATTCCCCAAGAACCTGTCACAGATGCGGAAATCGGAGTCACAAGACCAAATGCGAGCGAATTGCCCGGGTTGCCCTTGATCCGAATTGCTCCGGCAGCTGGCGGAGTGATTGTCGGGACCGCGACGAACATGAACCCGGCGAAGCCATCGGTGACCACTTTCGCCGATTCACTATCGTTTTTGCGAAGAAATCATACGCTCCGCACAGGATTTGAGATTCGATACAACGAAGTCAACTTCACGCAGGGAGCTTTCACGCGAGGCCAGATTGATTTCGTGGACTTCCGCAGCTTCTTGAGGGGGACTACTCAGGTCACAACGTTTGGCAATGGCCTCGGCGAGCGCAGCCAGCGCGCTTGGGATTACAACTTTTTTGTTCAGGACGACTGGAGAGTGTCACCACGATTCACAGTGAACTTAGGCTTGCGATACGAACTCGATCTGCCCGCCTACGACACCCGCGGACGGCTCACGACGTTTGATCCGGCTCTGTACGTGCCGCGCCAACAAGTGGACCAGACGGGCATCCCGGTTGGACCACCCATCGGCGGATTTGTGCAGGCTGGCAATGTGATACCGAGTTTCGACCTGCCCGATGTCCCGAATGTCAGCAAGTATATAGTGCGCAGCGTCGATCCAAGGAATTTTGGGCCGCGCACCGGATTCGCCTACTCTCCTCTGCGTTCGAAACGACTGGCAGTGCGGGGCGGCTATGGTATCTACTACTCGCGCGCAACGTTCGCCTATGCGTCGATGAGTGCTCAGTTGCCCCCCATGTTCGCCCTGGGAATTCGAAACGACAATGCGCAGTTCGATAATCCATTTTTCCCGGTTCCCGCACAGAGTCAGTTTCCAACCTTTGTGGTGGGTGTGCCCCTAGCAGGTCCTGCATTCGATCGAGGGTTGCGCACGCCGTACGTTCACCAATACAGCCTCAGTGTGCAATCTGAATTTCGGAAAGCCCTACTGCTCGAAGCCGCATACGTTGGGGCGAAAGGACGGAGGCTTTTTCGCCAGGTCGCGATCAACCAGGCCGAGTTGGCGAGTCCGCAGAAGCCAATCGCAAATGCGGTAACGGGAGCGGTGATTACAACGAATACGCAGGCAAACGCCATCCTGCGGGCGCCACTTCAGGGTGTTTCGATCAACGGATTCAGCTTGAATGAGTCCACTGCGGAATCTTCCTATGATTCCCTTCAGCTCAGCTTGACAGGGAGGATTTCTGAGCGCACGCAGCTCCTTGCGGCTTACACGTTTGCCAAATCCATCGACAACGCCTCAGGGTTTGGCGGCGGTGCCGGAATTACGGGCCTAGTCAACACAGGGGCGGTGAACGATAGCAGTTCCATCCTTGGGAATCAGAACAACCCAAATGCCAATCGCGGTGTATCCGACTTCGACCGCACGGATCGATTTGTGCTGAGCTATTTATGGGATTTGCCCAAGCCTCAGTTCGCCGCGCGGTCTGGCATGGTTCGGTTGGCAACCTGGAACTGGCGTTCATCAGCCATTCTTACGGCGATGTCCGGCCTTCCCATCGACATCGTGGACACGGGTGCAGGTTCATTCTATGGACTATCAAACGGGGCGAGCCCGCTCGCTCGTCCCAGCTTGGTGGCTGGAATGAGTTGCAGCAACGCAAACCAAAACGTGCCCGCGGGCTCTTTCTTCAACGCGATGGTCTTTGCCAGGCCAACCGTGCAGAGCGGCCAGCCAATTCCCAGCTCCGGTGGCACGGCGACGGCCGGTGCTGTGGGCACAGATATCGGCAACGTCGGCCGGAACTGTTTGCGTGGGCCGCGACAAGTGAATTTAGATTTTTCCATTGGGAAGCTTTTCCCTATTGCTGAATCGCGGAACTTCGAATTTCGCGCTGAGTTCTTCAACCTGTTCAATCACCCAAACCTGGCAAATCCGATCAGCAACCTGAATGCCCTGATTGCCTCCGGCGGCAGCATTGACCCAACAACGGGACGGGTCCTCAATGCCGGCAACTTCGGCCGCATCATCTCGACAAGCAACAATCCTCGAATCCTCCAATTCGCGCTGAAGTTCAATTTTTAGCTTTAACAGAGTCTTTGCCGCTGTGGGCTATTGTGGCAAGCCTATTCGCCGCGCCAAATCCGAGAAACGCTGGTCCGAACGCAGGACGTCGAAGCGCGGATCTACTTTCAGGTTGATAAGGGAAGCGGAGCGAATCCGGTAAGCTTGTTCTAACCACTCGAAAGCAGTTTCTTTTTGTCCCAGAGCTACATAAACGGCCGCTATTTCCTCGGGCGGAACATATTTCTGCCTTGGCCGTTTCAGTTCCTCGAGTAACCTGAGTGCCTCGGCCCTGTTTCCCGAAGCCGCCTGGGCATGAGCGAGTTGGGCGACGTAAACAGGAATTCCTCCGGATTGTCCCTCAGCGTCTCGAAAATTTGCGATCGCCTCATCGTACATCCCCTTTTGCTCATACATCGCGCCCAAGATGGCGTGAGGGGCGACACGGCCGCGGGGACTGGCGTCGCCCTCCAGAGCTTTGCGAATAGGCGCAATCACCTGGTCGTATTCTCGTGCGTAGTAATGGCGGCAAGAACGTCATATCTTGCAAAAGCTGCTCGGCGTCGTTGCTTGAAGACCAACATTGGTCATGCTTTTGGCGTTCACGAAATCAACTGCCTCTTCCTCAGCCCTCTGATGCAAATCCTGCAAAACTGAGACGGTTTCGGCCGCGCGTCAATGATCTCGATCATCAAGGCCCTTCTCATGAAGGAACTCGGACATCAGATCCGCGACCTGGAGGTTGTTAAGATCTAAGAAGGGAGCGTGCGTATTGCCGTAGATTCCTACATCCGGCAGTAGCAACAGCGATGCGTCGCCACCGTGACGATTCACTGTCTCGACAAACTGCTTCTTGAAAATTAGTCGTATTCGTGGAGTCTCGAGCTGCGGAATCGGCTGTGGGCTGGAAGGAATGTTATCGCCCACGACGATCTGAATGGGGATCTTGGTCAATTTGAGAAAATCCTCGGGTGGCACAGGCGCGCCAGGTCCGACGAGAAACCCATCGAAGGCCGGGAGCGGTGCAGGCGCTTGCCCCACCGGGAACGGTTGATTAGCACCCTCATAGTCCACGATCCCCTTCACGTTAGGGCTTCTAATGGCCGCGAGGTAGGCGAATCTTCCGGATTGAGAGTGGGAGACCAGGATGGCCGGACCGATTCTCTCGAGGAGGGCCGCGAGGGCGTCGACGATCACGTTTTCGTCATCCATTACCCCCGGGATAAGCTTCTTGAAAAATTGGTCGAGGCCGGCCTTAGGAAACTGTGTGTTCGGGAAGTACTCCAGGAATCCTGGGCCCAAACGCACGCCGATAAATGCCCCTTGGTCGCTGTTGCGGTTTGTGCGATTGGGGATGACTTGTTTGTCGAGCAGGGCCCCGAGTGTTCCATTAAAGGACGGGAAGCCGGCCTTGCCCCGCCGAGGAAAATCGACGACGTACACCGCGAAGCCTTGGCGCAGGAAGATCGTTTGGTATCCCTCCCGGCCGTCCGGCGTAGACTCCCAGAAGCTCCCTGTACTGTTCGCACCGTGAATCATGACGAGGGGAAATCTTCGGGCGTGCTGCGGGATCTGGTATTGCACATACATATGGTCGATCGGGAAGCTTTGCCCGGCATCGGAAGTGTTGCGGACCGTGGGGTCAAACTCTCCTGGCGCAGTGACTTCAGTGCCCCCAACGAAGAAGCTCCCTTGCTCGACGATGGTTATTGGCTCGCCATGACCCTTTTTAGCTTCACGATCACCCGTCTGTGCAACCGCAACCCTGTTTCCTGCTGGAGGCAAGACTTGTCCTAACAGGAGGGCGGCCAGTCCGAACAGACACACGCGGTTTAACTTGCCAGGAAGTTTTCTGGAATTCATTTTGTTCCTCCCTTTCCCGTGTTCCAACTTAAAATCAACATTCGAGAGTTCAGCCAAGCCGGTGATTGCGTTCGCAGATCGCGTCTTGGCACACTCACTGTCGGTGGGGGCGAGGCTTTCTATCAATGGCTGAAGGCTGGCGCGTCGCTGAAATGATTCTGACGGTGCAGGTACTTGAAAAGATGGGGCTTGAGGCTCAGATAGTGGCCAGTCCCCCGGCCGGCCGGACCGTTGTGCTAAACTCCCGAGTAACGCAGGCAACCATGGCAGTTCCCATTCCATCCTTCCGGGTCCGCTTTGGGGTATTCGAAGCTGACTTGCGCTGTGGCGAGCTACACAAGCAGGGCATCAAGATCAAGCTTCATGATCAACCCTTTCAAGTCCTGGCCATGCTGCTTGAACGCCCAGGCGAGTTGGTGACCCGGGAACAGCTTTACCAGAAGCTTTGGGCTGCTGACACATTTGTGGATTTCGATGTCGGCCTTAATTCCGCGATCAAAAGATTGCGCGACGCGTTGGGAGACTCGGCTGAAAGCCCGCGCTACATTGAGACGCTTCCGCGCCGAGGCTATCGCTTCATAGCTTCCGTTGAGGATGCCATTCCGGCGATCGCTCCCGGACCTCAGCCAAGCATCGGCACGAGGCAAGCCGAGGCAGCTTCGGTCGCCAAACCCGCAGAAGATGCGCCGGCGGCAGCCAAAGCAGGACTTCGTCCCCGAAGCCTCTGGGGTCTCGGCCTCGCAGCAGCAGTCGGCCTCGCGCTGCTGCTTGCGCTGAATTTGCCGAGCCTGCACCACCGGGTGCAGGGAACAACCATTCCCCTAAAGATTCGGTCCCTTGCCGTACTGCCACTTGAGAACCTTTCCCGGGACGCGGATCAGGAATATTTCGCCGACGGGATGACCGAAGAGCTCATCACCGACCTGGGCAAGATCGCAGGGCTGCGGGTGATCTCGCGCACGTCGAGCATGCATTACAAGGGCACAGGGAAGACACTGCCCGAGATTGCTCGGGAGTTGAACGTGGACGCTGTGATAGAGGGAGCGGTGCTGCGGTCAGGCGACCACGTGCGCATCACGACCCAGTTGGTGGAAGCCACCAGCGACCGGCACCTGTGGGCAGAAAGCTATGAGCGCGAGCTGCGAGACATGCTGACACTGCAGGGCGAAGTAGCCCGAGATGTCGCGAAGCAAGTCAATATCAAGCTTTCGCAGGAAGAGCAGACTCGATTCGTTAGCGCCCACCCTGTTGATCCCAAGGCGCTCGAAGCTTATCTCAAGGGGCGTTACGAGCTGTACAAGATGACTTTAGAAGGCGCGAAGAAAAGCATCGACTATTTTGCACAAGCTCTCGACAAAGATCCTACTTACGCTCGAGCTTGGGCTGGTTTGTCGGAAGCGCTATCTCTCCCTGTGCCTTTGAATTCCCACCCGCAGGAGGTATTGGCAAAGGCCAAGGCGGCAGCTCTGAAAGCCTTGGAACTTGACGGGGCGCTCTCCGAAGGGCATCTGTCGCTCGGACTCGTGCTAGAAAGGGACTGGCTCTGGAGTGGTGCAGAGAAGGAATATCAGCGAGCAATTGCGCTTGATCCGAACAACGCCAGGGCTCACGGAGTCTATGGCCTGCGCCTGATGGCCCAGGGTCGTCTTGAAGAAGCCATTGCGGAGACAAGACGTGCGCAAGAGCTCGATCCGCTCTCTCCACTAATGCATCGCGATTTGGCACGGGCGTTGTCTGCGGCGGGTCGTTATGATGAGGCACTCACCCAGTACCGTGAAGTAGCCGCCTTGGGCGGCGCGATGAGTTACCCAACTCATCGCCGTATGGCTCTGGCTTATGAGCGCAAGGGCATGGAACGAGAAGCTCTCGCCGAGCTGCTCGCCGCACTCAGGAGCCCCAAAAACTGGCTGGAGAGCACGCCGGCTCTTCCGGAGAAAGTGGAAGATCGCGGTGCAAAGCAACTGGCTGCACGAGTCGAGCGAAAATATGCCTCCTCCGGTTATCCAGCAGCGAAAAGAGTTTTTCTCCACGGAGATGCTCTGCATATTGCACCGAGCGCGGGGCCGATCTGGACCGCCGCCGACTATGCCGAGCTTGGGCTGAAGGATAAAGCCTTCGAGTGGCTCGATAAGGCCATGGAATTGCGCAATCCCAACATGGGGTTCATCAAGGTAGATGAGCGATTCGTGCCGCTCCGCTCCGACCCCCAGTTTGGAGAACTGCTGCGGCGCATCGGGCTGCCGAAGTGAGCTTAGCTGGATCGGTGAGCAGCGAAAAAGATTGTCCTTGCGGTCCTCAGCCTGGAGCTCATCGCGACGGTGCCTTGAGATCGCTTGAGCACGCATACCAAGAGCACTCGCCCTGGTTGAATTTCATGGCTTGCGAGCCAGCTTTCGATTCCCTTCGCGCTGATCCTCGGTTTCAAAAACTGGCACATCAAATTGGACTGTCATAGAACCACCGATCGCCCTTGCAGTCCTTGCGTCTCGTTTTAAGCTGCCTGAAGTAATCCGGGCCTCGCGATCACCTTCGGGTCCGTTTGCCAAGTGGCCCGGCTCCCCCGTGGCTTACATCCTGCTTAGGAGCGGGCAGAATTAATTATTTGATGACGGACTATTTCGCAGTATGTACCCCTCCGTTTTACCTTGGATTGACCGCCCCGCCCAAGAAACTTCAAATTTCCTTTTGACATTTTTCGTTTTCAAGGCCTCTGAAGTATTAGAGGGCTCGAAACTCGAAAGTTTGATCCCATTTAATCTTCCTGTTGAGTTTTTCCGGTTTCGAGGCCTCTTAGTATATGGAGGGTGAGTCCTCGTGGATTCCCGGTGGGTTGGGTGGAGCCGTCCCACTTCGGTCAGCCACCTGGCTTAATTGCGTGCCGCTCGATGGTTCAGGGCCGGACGCGAATGCAGAAATCCTGTCAGTCGAGCGCACACCCCGCGTGT
>WNFS01002877.1_pt1 | contig 12998 bp, 8 predicted proteins | sample 5400141 | NCBI WGS metagenome assembly WNFS01 (sample SAMN13153358, study PRJNA577476) | soil metagenome | isolation source: 60 cm saprolite under Madrone tree | place: USA:California | collected 2016-06-14
AGCGGCATGCCGCAGCAGCGCTCATAGGCGAACGCCACGTCCACATTGTTGCGCGCCATCACATCCAACGTATCGAGACCAATTTCCGGCTGGTTGTAGTTAACGTAGCAGGTGGAGAAGAAAGCGATTTTCCCCGCGGGTTCTCCCTGAGGAGTTTTCCGGTGGGCGGCAAACTGCGAAGCGAAGGTCTTCGACGCAAAGGGCGGTAATTTCTTGTCTTTGTGAATACCGAGTAGGCTCTGCATGAATTGTCGATGTAGCCCACTTTCGTTGGCCCAGTTGGCAAGGGGCGACATCGCCGTACCCAACTTTCCTACGGCGTCGGGATGACTTAGCACGTTGTCCATAAGCGGCACACCTTTGTCCTTTACCTGTTTGGCTTTTGCGCGCGCCATCAACCTGGGAAAGTCAATGGCCCAATCGTGATTGCCTGGAGTGTAAGGACACTTGATGTAGCAAAGCTTGCACTGGAAACAGAGATCGACGATTTCGTTTACGTCCACCGTCTTGAGCTTCTTGGTATCCACCTCCGCATATTTCTCGTCCGTACAGTAGGTGTCGACGGCGTCGAAAAGCTTCGGAAAGCTACCGCAGTATCTCACGCACAAACGGCAGTCGGCGCACAGACTAAAAATGCGTTCAGCTTCCGATCGTAGGTCTTGGTCGTCGTAATAACGGGGATCGGTCGGGTCATAAGCGGGATTGTTGATCACAGCCATCCTCTATTAATGATCATAACAAATAATGCTTGAGGTCCAAACAGTCGATCTATTTTGGTAATGGACTAGTTTCGGTAAAGCTCCTCACTTCGTTCGAGATGACAATTCCTTTGAGTGTCATTCCAAGCGGAAGCGAGGAATCTTTCTAGATGCAAAGATAAACAGAAGCCCTACGAGCCTTACTTTCTGGAAAGCGTCGGAAAATGACTACAAGATAGCCACGTGCCTGGCCGTTTTGATCATAAATGAGTTGCTATCCAAACAAGAGGCTACCCTAACGGAGAGGTTTGTGTCTGATGATGAAAGATTTCCGGTTCCAACTTGATGGCACTCTTGATCGAGTTGGAGACAAAACAATTTTCTTTGGCCTTCTCCAAAATCCGTGGCATCCGGCCTAAATCATCGGCGGAAGCAATCACTACTCTCGGTTTAACCACGATCTCGGTTATCTGATAATTGCTGCCCGCCACTTTTTCCAGCTTGCCCTTGGCTGTCGAAGAGAAACTCATCAGCGGCACCTTGGAATTTTCCGCGATCGCAAGAAACGTAAGCATATAGCAGGTGTTTAACGAGGCCACAAAGAGATGCTCGGGGGACCAGACCCCTTCAGAACCCTTGAATTCTGGTGGTGCCCCGACAGGAACCGCCGGTAGGCTTGGTCCGCCGATTTGCGCCCCTTTTTCCTTTTTCCACTCGACTTCCGTCTCGTAATAAAACACCGGTGATTCAGCCATGTTCGACTCCCTTCGGCGCGGCTTAACACAGCGCCCCGATGACTTTATTGACCTTCCTCCCGCCGGACAACCTCGCGCAACAAATCCGTGTAGGTAATCATGCCCACCAGCCTATTCTGATCATCCGCGACCGGAAGACCATCGACGTGCCAACGGAGCATCTGCTCCGCCGCTTCCTTGAGGGTCATTTCCGGCTTTACCGAAATCGGATCGAAGACCGCAGCTTGCTCTACGACGAGGGACCAAAGCTGAACCATGACGTCTTCCTTGCCGACGAACACCAGAGACGGACGAATCAGGCGGATATCGTGATCAGAAAGGATACCGATCAATTTTCCGTCGGGTTACGGTCGAATTAGGCGACCCGTCTCACGGGCGATGATCAATTCTTCATCGGTGCGAACGACAAAGGCCTTCAATCTGGAATCAGCAGCGGAAATCCGGCCATCCTTACCGACAGTCAGAGAGTTTGCTGTCGAATCTAACTTGAGGCCGCACCAGTCCATGTTAGCGGAGATCTTTTCACGGACCGCCGGCGAGTTTTCACCGATGCCGCCGCTAAAAATAACCGCTTCGGCACCACCCACAACCGCCAAATAAGCGCCGAGGTATTTTCGAGCCCGATAACAAAACACCTCAACCGCGAGGCGTGCGCGCGGATTGGCATCATAAACCGCCATCAACTCGCGCATATCGTTCGACAGTCCCGAGACCCCCAGCAGTCCGGAGCGCTTGTTCAGCCAGTGCTCGACCTCGCCGGCATGAACCTTTTCCTCCTGAGCGAGATAGCTCACCAGCGCAGGGTCCACATCGCCGGAACGCGTTCCCATCACCAAGCCTTCGAGCGGCGTAAAGCCCATCGACGTATCCAGGGACTCTCCGCGGCGAATGGCGCAAGCGGAACAGCCGTTGCCCAGATGAAGCGTGACCACGTTGACCCGTTCCTGGGGCATTCCCGTGAGCTCGCCGTAGCGCAAGACTGAATATTGGTGTGCGAGTCCGTGGAAGCCATAGCGCCGAATATGGTGCTTCGTAGACAGCTCGTGAGGGATTGCATAGGTTGAAGCGTGCTCCGGCAGGGTGCGATGGAAAGAAGTATCGAACGCCGCAACCATCGGCATCGCGGCACCGAGAACCGATCGCGCGGCACGGATGCCGCTTACGCTCGCCGGGTTGTGTAGTGGGGCGATCTCGCAAAGGGAGTCGAGGGCATTGATAACTTGCTCATCATTAAAAACGGAGCTGGTGAAGCGATCGCCACCATGAACGACTCGGTGCCCAACAGCATCGAAGACTCGAAGTTCCGCATGCGAATCCAACCATTCAATGACCTTGCCGACCGCCTCTTCATGGTCCCGAACCGCTGTTTCTTGATGGTTCTCAGAAACGCCAACGGCTTCAAATCGAAGGGTAGCCGCACTTCCGATCCGATCGACAATGCCGCGTGCCAGCTTTACGTCGTCGGTAGTCGACTTCGGCGCTGCCGCCGTCTCAATAAGCTGGAATTTGAGGGTTGAACTGCCGCAGTTGAGTACGAGAATCTTCACTATGTTGATGATAGCGCCGATTAGGATCTATCGAAAGTACGTTGGCAGATTACAACAGGCATATATCTTGCTGTTTAAGACGCAGCGAGTGCGTTTATTTTTTATAGAATTGAATGCGTGAAGCTTAGCTGTCCGCACGATCAGCTCTACTACTTATTTTTCAGCCGCTGGAAACCAACCCTGGTGCTTGATTAAGCCACGCAGATATTCGATTTGACCGGCGTGACGCGTGTTGCAGTTGATGACGCTGGCAAGCCGAATGCTCAGCGTGGGCAAAGGTTGGTATTGCGGTTCATTCAGCACTCGATTCAGATCGGCATTCGAAACGCTGGAGAGATAGCCCTTCGTTCTCACAAAGACGGCGACGAGGTAGTCCAACAGAAGCTGTTTATCGTTCACGGTAAACGCTTCCACTTGCGTCGGCGTTTGCCTGTGACCGGAGCCGTAGTCTCTCGGATCAGGTGGCATGTTGAAGCGTGCATGCCATCCATTCGCGATCCACAACTGCGGGCGCTCCATCAATCCGGAGAGATTAGCATCTTGAACGCGCGACAAATGCCAGACCAACCACGCGATATGAGGTTTGGGCGGAGCCAGCAGTTCTTCGGGCGATAAATCTTTGAGTGCGCCCCGCACCATGTCCCGAACTCGCCCTAAAGCATCCACTACCAATCCCGCGCTTTCCATTTATTTATCCCCTCGGATATTTAGCTGGTTTTACGCCGTCTCGCGCCGCGCTCCATTATTCCACCACTCCACTATTCCAGTAGCTCACTAATGAGTCCCGCAGATCACGTTGAGCACGGCTTGGCGTTTTTCCTCACGGACAACTTTGAGAGCGCGCTTCAATGCCGGCAGGAGTTGCTGCGGATCGTCCACCAGCTCGCCGTAGCCGCCGTGCGCGGCGACGACCATCTCATAGCGAGGCGAAGGCGTCAGATCACACAGCGGAAAGTTTTCTGTACTTACCGCCCAGCCGTCCGGCATCACCTGTTGCGTCGCGGCCTTGGTGGAATGCCAGATGGCATTGTTGCAAACGATCGTGAGCATCGGAAGATCATAGGCCTGCGAGACGAAATGACAGGCAGTCGGGTTGTTAAACATGTACGTTCCGTCGCCGACACTGGCAATCACGGTTTTCTCGGGGTGAGCGAGTTTCATGCCTAAGGCGCCACCGATACCCCAACCTAGACCACCGGCAGGGGAACCGCCAAAATAACTTGCGGGCTCACTCAAGCTAAGATGCTCTTGCGACACCCCGTGGTCGTTGACGATGAGGGTATCGCTGTCTCTCACTTGGTCGACGCAATAGGACAGCCAAGCGGTATCGATGGGCCTTTCGCTACTTGCCTTTTCGGCCTTCTGTTTCAACCGTTCCCGGTAGCGTTTGTGCTCGGCGCGAATCCGCTCGGCACGCTGGGCCAACGCCCCTTCATTCCGCGGCTGGCGCTTCAATTCCTGCGCAAGCAGTTCCAGAGCGCTCTTGGGATCGCCGCCGATGGAAATGTCCTTGGGAAAACTGCGGATCGGAATGCTGCTGTAGTTTGGGTCCCGCGCGATCTGGATAACCTTCGCACTCTCGGGAGGCTTGCCTTGGAACGGATACCATGGCACGTCGCACTCGACCACGACGACGACATCGATATCTTTGATATAGGGGGCGGAACTGACGCCAAGATGAAAATCATGGGTGTTGGGGAAACTCACGAATGGGCTTGCGGGCGTAACCACCGGCGCCACCAGCGCTTCGGCAAATGAAACCATTGCGCTCACCGCGGTGGGATCGGAGCCCAGCCGGCCGGTGACAATCAGAGGATTCGAAGCCTGACGGAGGACTTCGGCGGTTCGCCTGATGGTTTCCGCGCTCGGCTGCAAGGCTTCGGCTTTTGCTTTGCGATAAGGATGAATGGTGATGGAGTCCATTTTCTGCGCCAGGACTTCGCGCGGTAGAGTCAGATATACTGGGCCTTGCGGAGTCCCGAGCGCCATTTCCAGCGCCCGGTCGACCACCGTTTCCACCTGTTCCCCATTGCGCAACTCGTAGTCCCAACGCGTGAACTCGCGCAGCAGGCTGCCTTGATCGAAAGACTCCTGGCCCCAGTGAATGAAGTTGGTTCGGCTGCCTCGCAGCCCTTCCTCCGTGAGCGGCGTCCTGCCGGCGGAAAAAATCATCGGCACATTTAGACGCGAGGCGTTCATCACCGCCGCCGATGCGTTCCCAGTACCGACGATCACGTGAACCATAACGACCTGCGGCTCTCCCGTAATCATGGCGTAGCCCTGAGCCATGCTGACCGCGACGAATTCATGCGGAACAGTGATCGGCTTCGGATGCGTTTTTTTCTCGGCAGCAAATTTCGCCAAACCGTCGATGATCGGCCCGAAGTCGGTGCCGCTATTGCCGAAAAAATACTTGATCCCCCGCGCGCGCAGAATTTCCAAATAAGCCTGACCGACGGTCTGCACCGGAATCGTGATGGGCTTGTTCATTTCCATAAAGTTCCTCCTTGAGCGTTAAGCAATTATCTTTAACCTATTTTCTGGCAAAAATCCGTTAAAACTTGGTCTCAAAAGATGGCGCGATTCCTATCGCGGGTTGACGGCTGTTTCATTCTTTTGTAAAGGAAGATCAGATTCGTCATAAGAGGAGGGCCGGCCATGGACTTTACGCTCGATACGTTCGCATCGGAGTGCCATAAGATTCTGAAAGAGGATCCCAGTCCTGCGGGACGGGGCAAAGTTCGCGAATTGGTGGAGGATGTGCTGAAGGATGAAAAGTTCCTTAAGACCTATCTCAACGACAACACACCGGATCGCCAGGTGATCTATGAAGATCCGGATCTGGGTTTTTGCATCTGCGCGCATATGAGCCACGGCGCCAGAGAAGCCAATCCGCACGATCACGGCAGTTCCTGGGCGATCTACGGGCAGGCCATCGGCGAGACGGAAATGAGCGACTGGGAAGTCCTCGAACCGCCCGCTGAAGATAAGCCTGGTAAAGTCCGGCGCGCCAGAGTTTACTCGCTCAAGCCCGGCATGGCGCACATTTACAACGAGGGGGACGTGCACTCGCCCAAACGAGTAACCACGACCGGGCTCATTCGCATCGAAGGTAAGAATACGCAGAAGATGAAGCGGCTCGCCTATAAAGCCGTGTGACGCGATCCTCACTGCGCGATGAATCGCGCAGTGCAAATTTGATATTTCATTATAGCGAGTTCTGATGTTGCTCGGCTAATCTAGCGAGTACTTCAGAACGGCGCCCATTTCCTCCATAGGCCACCGGGTTTTTTCTCCGCGCAATCCATCGTATCTGAAATCTTATGCACCTGAAGCTGCCGGAACAATGAGCACCGGATCTCCCGAATGTCGCACGACTCTTTCAGTCACGCTGCCAAACACCCATCGTTTAACACCGGTTCGACCATGCGTGCACATGGCGACAAAGTTATCCGGGGTGTTGCGGGCAAGTGTGATGATCTCTTCTGCGCCATAACCGATCTGCACAACCGAGGACACTTGCTCCAAGCCCTTATCCTTGAGATCGTTTACTTTCCCTGCAAGATAATCTCGCGCCTCCGATTCAAGTTGGTCCAGCAAGTCAGCCGAGTAAAGCCCGAAATCATCGCCCGAAACAGAGGATGGCAGCGCATAAGCGCGCATGAGAACCACTGCTAGTTTCATTTTTTTGGCGAGCTCCGCCACATCCGGCAATACCCGCTCTGCTAACGGGGAACCATCCAGCGGTACCACCACAGTCTTCAGAACGGCTTCGCCATCGGTTTTGCCCTGATCAATCGCCCGGACGAGAAACACATGGTTCGCTGCTCCATGAAGAATATTGTCGGCGACGCTGCCCAAAAGCCAGCGCTGAATCCCGGAACGGCCGTGGGTCGCCATAACAATCAACGTGTTCTTGTCTATCGCTGCCTTCTCAATCACCACTTCTTCCGCTTTGCCTTTCTCCACAAGACAGTTGACGTGAGATCCCTGGAAGGATCGCACAATCGCCTCCAAATAATTCTTGCTGCTCTCTATCCGTTCAGCCAAAATCGTGTCGACGTAACGGCCCTGTGCTGGATTAGCCAACAAGGTGTGCGACTCGGGATCGACTACCTCCAAAAATTCCACAGGGACCACCAGCTTTTTGGCCAAGAAACGAGCATAGGGCAAGACCTGCTCGGCCACGTTCGACCCATCCAACGGTATCAACATCCGTGTATACATGATGACCTCCTGTAGCCATTACGAAGTGCGTTGAAATTAATGCTTTCACAAAACAAACCGTTTGTCCAAATTGACTCTAGCTGTTTCTCTTTTGCATCATTGCTTTCGATCAAGAACACCTGACTCTAGTTAGCGGCAAGGAAACGTAGCCGTCCAGAAGATAGGGTTAGCTCCTTCTTTTTAAGCTTTTGTTAACCGCCCTGTGACGTCGTGATGCTCCCTGCTTTTTGTTTTTCTCTTGGAGCATAAACTTCTATTCCTCTTTTCTTAACGGTCCGCAAGAAATGAGCCAGCGGGCAGAAAGAAACAACTCATTGTTTTTGGAAAATATGAGCCCTTTGGTTTGAGCTCTGCGAAGACATCGTGGAAATTTTTACCAGAAATGAAAATCGACCCGAGCATGAAGGCATAAGCACTAGGTCTAGGCGGCAGAGTGATCTCCCACAGTTTGGATCAAGCTGCCGCCAGACTTCGTCGGCATAGTGATTCCAGGACCAGCGTATATCCAGGCAAGCTCTGCCAGCGAATCGAAGCCCTCAACTTCCGTGGGTAGAAAGCTATATATCGGATTGAAAACACGTGTTTGTTTGCTCATCGTCTTTCCTTCAGAGAGAGGGCAGAGGCTGTTGCCATGCCTTCGCCTCGTCCTGGTAACTTTACCTCTGGCAACTCGTGCTGGTTGGTCGCGATCCGCTCTCAAGCACGAAGGATTTTGTAGGTGGCTTGAGAAAGCAACTGTTTACTCACGCCGTCACAGGGGTATCCGCAGCTTGGAGCGCGAGCGGAGGTCTCTCCGACCCAAGGACAACCCGCACATGGTGGGTTACGCTGTCATCGGCCAGCGGGATAGGTGCGCCGCCTGCGAGCGGTGCGCCATCGAGTTCAACAAACGCCACTCCTCGCTCAGCTCCATGTGGGTTTTCGACAACGATTTCGTAGCGCGACGAGTGATAGCGGAATGTGATCTCAAAGCCCCGCCACGCGCGCGGGATACAAGGGTCGAGATAAAGCCTCGTACCCCGCAGACGCACACCCAGGATCCACTCGATGCCAGCCCGATACATCCAGCCCGCTGACCCGGTGTACCACGTCCAGCCGCCGCGCCCGACGTGCGGCGGTTCGGCATAAATATCAGCGGCGACGACATAAGGCTCGACCTTGTAACGGTAGACGCCGGCGCGGGTACTCGCGTGATTGATGGGGTTCAAGAGCGAGAAAAGTTCGCCGGCCTTATCTCCATCGCCGAGCGCGGCGAAGGCGATGACTGACCAGATCGCCGCATGGGTATATTGGCCACCATTTTCGCGGACGCCCGGCAGGTATCCTTTGATATAGCCCGGGTCGGGGCTCGCCTGGTCAAAAGGCGGGGTGAAGAGGAGGACGAGACCCTCGCCGCGACGAACGAGATATTTCTCGACCGCCGCCATAGCGCGCGCTCCACGAGCCGGCTCTGCGGCACCGGAAATGACCCCCCAGGATTGGGCGATCGAATCGATGCGGCATTCGGCGTTCGTGGCGGAGCCGAGCGGCGTCCCATCGTCAAAGTAGGCTCTCCGATACCACTCGCCATCCCACGCCTTTAGTTCGAGCGCTGCTTTAAGCGCGCTGACATGCAGTCGCCACATCTCGGCGCGCTGGTGCTCGCCGTGCGTGTCAGCGAGCCGCGCAAACTCCCAGAGGTTGGTGTGGAGAAACCAGCCGAGCCACACACTCTCGCCTTTTCCTGCAGATCCGACCCGGTTCATCCCATCGTTCCAGTCTCCCGTGCCGATCAACGGAAGGCCGTGGCTGCCAACCGCCAGACTGCGGTCGAGAGCGCGCGCGCAATGCTCGAACAGGGTGCCGCTTTGCGCGGACACACGGGGCTCGAAATATGATTCGTCTTGGCCAACCGCGAGAGTCGGCCCGTCGAGGAAGGGAACGACCTCGTCGAGAATACCGACATCGCCGGTCACTTCAAGGTAATGGAAGACCGCGTACGGCAGCCACAGAAGATCATCGGAAATACGGGTCCGAACGCCCCGTCCTGACGGCGGATGCCACCAATGCTGAACATCGCCCTCAACGAACTGCCGTGCGGCAGCCCGCAGCAACTGCGCACGCGCGATGTCTCGCTGCGCGACCGTGAGCGCCATCACGTCTTGGAGCTGATCACGAAAGCCATACGCACCGCCGGCTTGATAAAACGCCGCTCGCGCCCAGACGCGACACGCCAGCGTCTGATAGAGCAGCCAGCGGTTGAGCAGAACGTTCATCGCCCGATCCGGTGTGGTCACCTGAACCGCACCAAGAACGTCATCCCACTGCTTCGTGACCGTGCGCAGGGTTACATCAAGGTCAGCCCCGCGGTAGCGCGCGATCAACGACCGCGCCTCTTCCGTGGTCGCCGCCTCACCGAGGAAAAAGACAATCTCAGCACGGCCGCCCGCACGCAGCTCAATCGTGGTTTGCAGGGCAGCGCACGGATCGAGGCCGGCGCCGACCTTCCCGGAGAGTCGGTCCCCTCGTTCGAGCGCTGCGGGATGGTCGAGGGTGCCGTTGCGACCAAGAAACTCCGTCCGATCACCCGTCCACGCGGTCTGGCGCCCGCCGAGGTCGGCAAAGGCCACGCGAGCACCGAACTCAGTGTTCCAGGCATTGCGCGCGAAAATCGCTCCCGTTTCGGCATCGACCTTGGTGACAACGAAGGGCGCGGAGGCGCTCCGTGAAACGCCGAGCACCCACTCGACATACGCCGTCACCGAGAGACGTCTGGACCGGCCTGAGTGATTCTCGATGGTGAGCCGGGAAATCTTGATTGGGTCCTCGAGTGGCACGAACTGTAGGAGGTGGAGCGAGACCCCGTGTGACGCGTGTTCGAAGCGGCTATAGCCTTGGCCGTGTCGGATGATATAGGGCCAAGCCTCCTCGCGGATCGGCAGCACCGTCGGGCCCCACAGTTCGCCACTGTCTTCATCCCGCACGTAGATCGTCTCGCCCGGCGGGTCGCTGACCGGGTCATTCGACCATGAGGTGAGCTGGTTCTCACGGCTGTTGAGCGACCATGTATAACCCGAGCCCGACTCAGAAACCTGGAAGCCAAAGGAAGGGTTCGCAATCACGTTGATCCAAGGCGCCGGCGTCCACTGTCCCTCGCCTAGAATGGTCACATACTCACGGTCATCCGCAGCGAAGCCACCGAGGCCGTTGAAGAACTCGAGGTCGTGCTGCGGCGGCAAGACATCCAACGACTTCATCGCGGGCGGATGCCGCGCTAGCGGAACTAAAGCGGCTTCGGATCGCGGCTGACGTACGACCTGCTCAGCCAGGGTCCCGCGGCGGCTCAAGAGCACAGCACGCGCGACGGTCTGGAGCAGAAGGCGATCCTCAGCCGAAATGAGATCTCCGCGCAGAATAAACACGCTGCCTGACGGTTCATGCCCCTCATGCCGCAAGCGCGACTGGCTGGTCCGGAGCTGGGCCTCCAGAGCGGCCTGGAGATCTTGAGCGTAGGATGGGGCCTGTTCGTTCAGGATCACGAGATCCACTGCCAACTGCTTCATCCGCCAGTATTCGTGGGCGCGAAGCAGTTGTCGGACAATTCCCTGATCCTCGGGTTCGTCGATGCGGACCAGAACAATCGGGATGTCGCCGGAAATTCCGTGCCGCCAGAGCGCCGAGGGCCCCCGGGTATTGCCTGTGAGGACTGTGGATGAAGGCCGCAGCGTAGGGTCCGAGTACAGGATTTGGCTGGCGAGCTCCTGAAAGAGGTAGGCCTCATCAGGATCAATGCTAAGATGGTGTAACTGGACCTGGGCCTGCGTCCACGCCAAGGTGGCGGCACGCTCAAACGTTGCCGGATTGTTGTACTCGTCGGCCAGGGCGAGCGCTTCGTCGCGCGATGGCGCGATGAGCGTCGAGAAGGTGACCCGCGCGCGGGCTCCCGGCGCAAGCCGCACGCGGCGCCGGAGGCTGACGATCGGGTCCAGTACTGCGCCGACGGTGTTGGAGAGTGGGTGGCCGTCGATGACCGACATCGGCGTTCGGATCCCGCGTCCGCGGCCGAGAAACCGGGCGCGGTCGGTCTCATATTGCAGCTCGCCGACGGTTTCTCCTTCGGCGACGACTACGTGCGCCGCCCAGACCTGGGGCTCGCCGTCCGACCGTGGCCGGCGCGTAGCCAGCAGAGCACCGAGTTCGGGAGCAAATTCCGTCTGCACAAACAGGTTGGAAAATGCCGGGTGGGCCGCGTCGGCTGCGGGCGGCGCCAGGACGATTTCGGCGTACGAGGTCAGCTCGATCTCTCGGGTTCGCGTCCCCAGGTTCGTGACCGACACCCGGCGCACCTCGGCGTCATGCTCCGGCGAAACCACGACTTCCAGCGTGGTCGCGATCGCGCCATCGCGCCGCCGGATCTCCACGTGATCCTCGGAAAAGGCCACTTCATAGCTGTCCGGTTCAACCCCGCTCGGTTGGTATGCGGCCGACCAGACCTGGCCGCTGTGTGCGTCACGAACAAAAACGTACGTCCCCCAGGCATCGCACGTGCGGTCCTCGCGCCATCGTGTAACCGCCAGGTCTCGCCAATGGCTGTATCCGGAGCCCGCCGTCGTGACCATTACCACGTATCGCCCGTTGGAGAGGAGGTGGACGCCGGGAGTCGGATCGTGTGGGGAAGTGAAGCGACGCAGGACTGGTGGAACGAGATCGCGGACGTTGGCGACCCCCCGCACCTCCTCGACCCTGGGCCGGGCGACAAGGACGTCTCGCGGAGTGCGTTCCTGCAACAGTAGCTCGGTGGCTTGCATGCGCGGCTCGGCGTGAAAGCGCGCCCGCATGACGCCCTCGTAGAGAACATTCGCGAGCGCCACGAGCGACATCCCCTGGTGATGCGCCATGTAGGCGCGCACGACGGCCACGCGCTGGTCCTCAGGGACTCGCGTGGCCGTGTAATCGAGCGCCTCGTAAAAGCCATAGCGGCCACTCGCGCCGGCCTCCGTGAGACGTATGAAGTTCTGCGCCGCCGCCTCCGGGTCAATCATCGCCGCCAGGGCCGTCGCGTAAGGGGCGACGACCACATCTTCGCTCAGCCCGCGTTTGAGCCCCAGACCCGGCACACCAAAATTCGAATACTGATAGGTCAACTCCAGGTCGCGCGCGTTGTAGGCCGATTCTGAGACCCCCCACGGCACGCCACGCTCGGTTCCATATTTTCTCTGACGCCGGACGATGAGATGGTAGGTCTGGCCTAACAGACTACCCGACGGAGAGCGCATCACGAGCGCGGGCATGAGGTACTCGAACATCGACCCAGACCAGGAGACGAGCGCAGATCCCCGGTCTACGGGAGTCAAAGCGCGACCGAGGTGGAACCAATGCGTCGAAGGGACGTCACCCTTGGCAATGGCGATGAAACTTGTGAGTCGAGCTTCAGACGCCAGCAGATCGTAAGAACTTGGGTCGAGGCTGTTATCGGGAACGCGGTAGCCGATCGAGAAGAGCTTCCGCGTCGGATCGAAGAGAAAGCCAAAGTCCATTGCTTCGAACATCGCCTGCGTGAGCTGGACGAGGATCGAAAGGCGGCGGACTACCGCTCCGGAGGCCGCAGCGGAACGTGCAAGACTATCGATGATCGCATCGATTCGTGTAAGGGCATCGCTCTGTGCGGTGCTGTCGCTGGCCAAGCGCGCGCGAACAGTGGTGAGTTCGTGGATGACGCTCTCGCAGTGGTCCGGCGTGTCGGCCAGAGTCGGAAATGAGAGAAAAAAACGCGCGACCGCCGGTGAACCTAA
>WNFS01005234.1_pt1 | contig 12996 bp, 10 predicted proteins | sample 5400141 | NCBI WGS metagenome assembly WNFS01 (sample SAMN13153358, study PRJNA577476) | soil metagenome | isolation source: 60 cm saprolite under Madrone tree | place: USA:California | collected 2016-06-14
GGTTTCCCTGGTACCGGATTTCGCAGTTTTTTTGGCCGGCAGTCTTGATCGGTGCGGGCGTTTTGATGATGCGCAACCGTCTGGACCGGCGTTCGTAGGAGGATTTCTCGATGAGTGATCGGATTCGATGCACGTGCAAGCGATGTACGATTCGCGGGCTGATGGGGCCCGCGGTCATCATTACCGTTGGCGTGCTTTTTCTGCTCGACCAGATGCGGGGAGGCTATCTTTCGTTTGGCAACACGTATCCGGTGATTCTCATCGTAATCGGCGCGATTAGTCTTGCCGCGGCCGCTGCGCCGGCCGATGGCCACATTTCCGGGCCGGTTCCTCCAGCGGGCGCAGCCGCGCCGGGCACTGTGCCTCCTGCTCCGCAGAGTCAATTCCCCAGTCAGGGACAGGGGCAATAAGGCTCCATGGCCAATCTCCGCACGCGCGGCAGCTCATTTTTTCCCGGCCTGCTCCTGCTCTTCGTTGGATTGCTGCTGCTCCTTCACAACTACCGCGGCGTCAGTATTGGTGAAGCGATTGGGCACTGGTGGCCGCTCATTCTGATTTTTTGGGGCGGGATCAAATTGTATGAACGGATGGCGGCGAGCCGCGCCGGCGATCCGGGAGCGGCGAAGATTACGGGAAGTGAAGTTGTCCTTGTACTGGGACTTCTCAGTCTACTGGGGATAGTAGTCGCAGTTGATTACGGTAGAGAAAATCTGCCCGGCCACATTCGCGAGTGGGGAAATAGTTTTGAGTTCGACTTGAACGTCGAACCGAAGTCCGTTCCCGCGGATGCACGCATTACCATACGCAACGGCCATGGCAACATCAGCGTGCGTCCTTCGGAGGATTCGCAGATTCGTGTCTCCGGGAAAAAGAAAGCCAATGCTTGGAATGAGAGCGACGCTCAACAATTTGCGGAGCGCGCCAGTGTCGAGATCGCGCAGAATGGCGACGGCTATGAGATCCGTCCAATGGGAGTGAGCGCAGGCGATTCGCGGATCAGCATCGATCTCGAAGTGGCCGTTCCGAAAAAGGCTTCGCTGACGATCCGGAACGAGAAGGGCGACATCACCGTGGCGGACATGGCAAGGCCTGTCAATGTGACGAATGGCGTTGGCGACATCGAGGTTCGTGGCACGGGCGGGGATGTCAATATCGATACGCGGAAGAGCGACATCAAAGTTTCCGACACGAAGGGCAACATCAAAATTTCCGGCCACGGTGGAGAAATCAATGTGTCGTCCGCAACAGGCGGGCTGACCGTGGACGGGGAGTTTTACGGAGCGATACGGGCCGACAAAATAGCCAAGGGCGTGCGCTTCCTTTCGCGGCACACGGATCTGACTCTGTCGCAACTCGCCGGCCACATGGAGGCCAACCGGGGCAATTTGGAAATATTCGACGCTCCCGGGAACCTCACCGTGCGCACGCAGGATGACATCACGCTGGAGAATGCGGGCGGCAAAGTCAAGGTGGACAATCGCCGCGGGAACGTGAATGTGCGGTTTTCGGTTGCGCCGAAGGAAGACATCGAGATTGATAACGCTTCAGCGGGGATTACGGTGAGCCTGCCGGAGTCATCGAGCTTCGAGATTGTCGCGGATTGCCATTCGGGAGACATTGATAGCGAGTTTCAATCGGATTCGCTGAAGCTGACATCGGGAACGAAGTCCGGCGATTCGCACCTGGAAGGGAAATACGGAAGCGGGCGCGGACCGAAAATTATTTTGAAGACAAGCTACGGATCGATTTCCATTCACAAGACCAGTTAGCGGCTTCCGCTGGAATAATTGAAATAGGTCGGGAATTTTTTTGCGGGCGGAGACACTCGGTAAGGAGAGCCTCCGCCTGGACGATGAGCTTTGAGCGTCCGCTGAGTTCAAAGTTGCGCGCTTGCCTAGAGCAGGTGGTTCACGTAGAAACCATGCGCTGCCGCATGCTTGCCCAGTTCTTGCCAAACGCCCGTCGGCGTCGCAGTCCCCGCGTTGCTCAGGATTCCGCCGAACAGGTTCTGCAGACATGGAACGGCCACGAGAGGTGCTTGCGGCTTCGGCAGGCTCGGCACCACCGCGTCCGGCTGGCTGAAGTCCAGTGCGTAAGCGAGGTTCAGCACATCATCGCTTGCGTCGCGCGGAGTTAATGGCGCAAGACCCCAGCGCCACTCGATCAACTTCAAAACGGAAGTGTGGTCGAAGACCAGCGCGCTGACTCTAGGATCAGCCAGATTCCCTCGGCTGAAAGGTGACGCGACGACGGTGGGAACGCGCAAGCCGAGCAGCGCTTTGCCGTTCACAAGATCGGTGTCCACGTTGTTGGCGGCGGTGGCTCGCGGCGGCGCAACATGTTCGAAAAAACCACCCCACTCGTCAAAGTTCACGATGAAAACGGTGTTGGCCCACTTCGGGCCATTAGCAACGGCTTCAAAAGTCTCATAGAGGAACAAATCGCCTTGGCGGATGTCGGCGTGCGGATGATCGTCGTTGCCGGTGCCGTCGTCGAGAATCGTATACCTCGGATCGACGAAGGAAACGGCCGGAAGCGTTCCGGTGCTTGCTCTCAGAAGAAATTCTTCGTAGAGGCGCGAGATGCCAAGATACTTCGCGCCCCACAGGGCAGTGAACGGAACATTCGAATAGAAATAGTTTGCGCTTACTCCGGCAGAGGCGAGACGGTCCCAGATTGTCGGAAGTGAACTGAAGTTCGTGCTATTGGACAGCCGGTCGGTTTGCGCGGCGTGAAGAAACAGCCGATTCGGAAATGTCGGCCCGAGGATGGAAGCGAAATAGCGGTCGCAGGCCGTGTAGTTGCGGGCCAACTCGGCGTAAAACGGGATGTCTTGATCGCCGTAGTAACCGATGGAGTAGACGTCGTTGCTGCCGGCACGAAGAAACCCGTCCATCAATCCATGGTCATATTCGACGCCGCCACCGCTGTAGGAGTGGTCCGGACTGGGATGGGGGCAACCAGTGTAGTCGCCGGAAAGCGAATGAGTCGAGTGGCTCACACCGGCGCTGTCCACGTAGGTCAAGCCGGCTTGCTTGCCGTCGGCGTTCGGCAGCCAGCCGAGAAAATGGTCGAAGCTTCGGTTCTCCATCATCACTACCACGATGTGTTCGATGCCCACATTTTCAGGACGGGGCAAAGTTGGAAGCGTCGCCTGCGCGAACAGATTCTTTCCGGAATAAAAAGGCGCACTGACCAGCGTTGCGCCCGAAACGAGCGCGGCATTCTTCAATAATTCTCGGCGATTGATTTTCATGAGGTCACTCCCTGATTGAGATGAGCTGCACTTCGGACGCAGCGGGACGGCCGGAGTTCGCGAGGAGGGCGGGAACCACAGGATGCATCGTCAGGCAAACCTGAAGATGTCCGTGTAAACGCTAAATCAAAATGGTGAGAAAATAAACCTCAAATCGATATCAGGTATTTCCCCTAACGCTCGGCAAGGCGGTTCAATTCCTGAAAAAATGTGGGGAAGGAAACGGCGGCACAATCGGCGTCGCGGATGACGGTGTTTCCCTCGGCGGCCAAGCCTGCGACCGCGAAGGCCATGGCGATGCGGTGGTCGCCGCGAGGATCGATTTCGGCAGCGCGCAATTTTCCGGCGCTGCGGCCAAAAACCTTGAGGCCATCAGGACGTTCTTCGACCTTGGCGTTCATGCGGCGAAGATTTTCAGCGAGCGCGGCGATGCGGTCGCTCTCTTTGACGCGGAGTTCGGCGGCATCGCGAATCTCGATGCCCTCTTCGGTGTAAGGGCCGAGCGCAGCCAGCATGGGGAGTTCATCGATCACCAGCGGGATTTGTTCGCCGGCGATTACGCCGCCCTTGAGCGAGGAGCCTTTCACGGATAAGTCTCCAACGACTTCGCCGTGAGCGATCCTGGGTCCGAGGATTTGAATCGAGGCGCCCATCGCGGCAAACACGTCAAGAATCGCAGTCCTCGTGGGATTCAGTCCCACGTTGTGAATCAGGATACTGGAATCGGGAAACAAGGAAGCGGCGGCGATAAAAAAGACGGCGGAAGATAAATCGCCGGGAACGTCGAGCAACTTGGCGACCAGCTTGCCTCCATTTGCGCTGGCGAGACCGTGGATTCGAATGGTGCGGCCGTCTTTCTCGATGGCCGCGCCGAATTCTTCGAGGGCAAGTTCGGTATGGTCTCGCGTACGCGCGGGTTCCGTGACACTGGTCACGCCGTCCGCGAACAATCCGGCGAGAAGAACCGCTGATTTCACCTGGGCGCTAGCCATGGGCGTGTTGTAGTCGATGGTCTTGAGCTTGGCGGGGCGAATTTCCAGCGGGGCATAGTTGTCGTCGCGTGCGCGAATGTCCGCGCCCATTTCGCGAAGCGGCCCGATCACGCGTTTCATGGGCCGCTTCTGCAGAGAGTCGTCGCCAGTAAGTTTGGAGGAAAATTGCTGCCCGGCCAGGATTCCCGACAGCAGACGCATGGTCGTGCCGGAATTCTCGGCGTCCAGCGCACGCCAACTGCTCTTCAGGCCGCGCAGCCCGCGGCCGGCCACTCGAACCGTATCCTTTTCGATTTTCACTTCCGCGCCCAGCGCGCTCATGCAGGCCAGCGAGCTGTGACAATCGGCTGCCGCGGAAAAATGACGCAGTTCGCTGGTTCCTTCGGCCAGCGCCGCCAGCATTGCATAGCGATGAGAGATGGACTTGTCCCCGGGAAGGTCCAGTCCGCCGGTCAAGTATTTGGCTGGTTGAACGGTCTCTTTCTTCACGCAGAAATTCTAGCACGCGGAGTTACGCGGTCTCGAATTCCGCAAAGGCGCCCCAGTTTCCATCGCTGGAATTCTGCTTTCCAGCAGGCCGCCCTGTCCAAGCGGCCAGTTTTTTGTGAGGCACGTCCTGACCCGCACACTGAAATCCCTTGGCGCCGCAATACGTATTATTAGGTCAGGAGAATTGTCATGCCAGCCCGCAGCACATTCATCCATCTCGCCGCAAAAGCCGGCATTTTATTCGGCGCACTATTCCTGGTAAGCGTTCTACTTGGGGCCATTCCCAGCCATCATGCGCCGGCGGCGCCTGGGCAGGAGTCCCAGCAATCGTCCGGTTCGCAGCCCCAGGAATCGCAGCCAATGGACAACAGCAAAATGTCCGGCATGGACTTGGACGACGCGAAGGCCAGCGAAGCTCACGCTGTTCACGACATGACGCGCGGGCACATGGACGCGCACAACCTCCATATGCGCATGACGGCGATGCGCCCGCAAACGCCGGAAGATACGGCGCGGGCTAACGAGATCGTCGCGCAACTCCGCTCCGGCATCGAGAAATACAAGGACTATCACGTCGCGCTGAACGAAGGTTACAAGATCTTTCTGCCGAAGCTGCCGCAGCCCGAATATCACTTTACGAATTACGGGAACGGGTTCCTCGCAGGCTTCTCTTTTGATCCAGCGCGGGCGACTTCCCTGCTCTACAGGAAAACTTCAGACGGATACGAGCTGGTGGGCGCCATGTACACCATGCCCAAACGCGCGACAGAAGAACAGCTCAACGCGCGCGTTCCTCTCAGCGTGGCCATGTGGCATTTGCACACCAACCTATGCATGCCGCAGAAGGGGCAGTTCGGCAACGCGGATTGGACAAAGTTCGGATTGAAGGGGTCCATCGCCACGCAAGATGCCTGCGACGCTGCGAATGGCCGCTTCCAGCCGGTCATCTTTGGCTGGATGGTCCACGTCTACCCGTTCGAAGATTCTCTCGACAAAGTCTTCGCCATGCATCATCACGTGGACTGAGCAGGCGTAGGTCAGCGGTTTGCTTCCCGCGGAATTCATAGAACGCGCTGCAGCCGTATACGTTGACTTGTCTGTGGTCGCACCCTAATATGACGTTCCAATGACGGTTTCTTCGTTATGATTGGGATGACTGTCTCCCATTACCGCATCCTGGAGAAGTTAGGCGGCGGTGGGATGGGTGTGGTGTATAAAGCCGAGGATCTGAGACTCGGCCGCCATGTGTCGCTGAAGTTCCTGCCTGAGGATCTCTCCCGGGACTCGCTGGCGATTGAACGATTTCAAAGGGAAGCACGGGCCGCCTCTTCTCTGAACCACCCTCACATCTGCACGATTTATGACGTGGACCAGTATGAGGGCCAGCATTTCATCGTCATGGAATTCCTGGAAGGGCACACGCTGAAACACCGGATCAATGGAAGGCCACTGGATCTGGAACGCGCGCCGGAGTATGGCTTCCAGATGGCGGATGCACTGGAAGCGGCGCACGCCAAAGCCATCATTCACCGCGATATCAAGCCGGCCAACATTTTTGTCACGGATCGAGGCCAAGTGAAACTCCTCGATTTCGGCCTCGCCAAGCTGCTTCCGGAACGCCAAGGCGCGCGGGCCAAACAGGCCGCGGGCAACTTTGGAGTCACCACGCAGGACGCTCATCTCACCAGCGACGGCGTGGCGTTGGGCACGGTCGCTTACATGTCCCCCGAGCAGGTCCGCGGTCAAGAACTCGACGAACGCACCGATCTTTTTTCCATGGGCCTGGTCCTTTATGAGATGTGCACTGGCCAGCGCGCGTTTGTCGGAAACACTTCCGGCGTAATCTTTGACGCGATCCTGAACCGCGCCCCGACACCACCGGCGCGGCTGAACCCCGCGATTCCCATCCAATTGGAACAGATTATTGCCAAGTCGCTGGAGAAAGATCGCGAGCTGCGCTACCGGTCGGCTTCGGACCTGCGGGCAGACTTGCAGCGGCTGAAGCGCGACACGGATTCGTCGCGCGCGATGCCGTACACCTCCGGCCAGGCCTCGCGCCAAAAACTGCGGCGGCTCTGGCCTCATTTTGTGTGGGGCGGAGTGCTCGCCATTTTGTTGCTCCTGTTCGCACTGAACGTGGGGAATGTGCGAGACAGCTTGCTTGGCGGAGCAAGCCAGGCACGCATCGAATCGATCGCCGTCTTGCCGTTCGCTAATTTGAGCAATGACCCGAAAACGGAATACCTGAGCGACGGTCTGACCGAGAGCCTGATCAACAGCCTTTCCCAGCTTCCTAACCTGGCAGTCATGTCGCGCAACACGGTTTTTCGCTACAAAGGGCAAGCGTCAGACCCGCAGAAAGTAGGCCGCGACCTGCACGTGAGGACCATTCTCACCGGCAGGCTCATCCAAACCGGCGACGACTTGAGGATCAGCGTGAACCTGGAAGACGTGACGAATAACCGGCAGATCTGGGGCGAGCAGTACAATCGCAAGCTTTCCAATCTGGTGGCCGTGCAACAAGAGATTGCCGGTGACATTTACGGGCGGTTGCGCCCGCGATTGGCAGGCGAAGAGAAGAAGCTGCTGGCCAAGCGTCCGACCGAGGATGCCGAGGCCTATCAATTTTACTTGCAGGGTCTCTACTATTGGAATAAATGGACGCAGGCGGATTTCAAGAAAGCCGCGGATTTTTTCACGCAGGCGGTGCAGAAGGACCAACATTACGCGTTGTCTTACGCGGGCCTTGCCGACACCTACAGCCTTCTGGGGGACGCGGGATATCTGCCGCCATCGGAGGCCTGGCCTAAGGCAAAAGCCGCCGCCATGCAGGCGCTGAACATAGACGATAGCCTCGCGGAAGCGCACACCTCCTTGGGACTCGTGAAAGAACACTTTGAATGGGATTGGACGGGGGCCGAGCAGGAGTTCAAGCGGGCCCTCGAACTGAATCCAAATCTGGCGACTGCGCATCAGTGGTACGGCGATTATTTGACCAACATGGGCCGCTTCGACGAAGGAATGGCGCAGACGAAGAAGGCCCAGGAATTGGATCCCCTCTCGCTCATCATCAATACGACGCTGGGATGGCAGTTCTACGTAGCAGGCCAGAACGAGAACGCCGTCGAGCAACTGCGGAAAGTTCTGGACATCGACGCAAAGTTTTCGCCTGCGCGGAGGACGCTCGAGGAAGTGTACGCGCACATGGGCAAGCAAAAGGAGGCGGTGGCGGAAAGAGAAAAAGCCTTGTCTCTCTCCGGAGGCGCCGAGTTAGCGGCGTCCATCGAGGAAGACTTCAAGAAGTCCGGCTACAAAGGTGTCCTGCAAAGCTGGCTCGAAGGGTTGACGGAACTGTCGAAGCACAGTTACGTCTCGTCCTACAGCATCGCGGAGTCTTACATGCGGATGGGCGAAAAACAAAAAGCCTTCGAATGGCTGGAAAAAGCTTACGAGGAGCACGACAGTGGCTTAGTGTCACTGGCGGTCGAGCCGATGTTTGAGAGCCTCCGGAGCGATCCGCGATTCAAGGAAATCGTCCGGCGCATGAAGCTGTCACATTAGAATCACCGCGAGGAGCGCCGCTTCCGCGGTGCAATTGCCTACATGCCGCGAAGGCGCTCTATCGCAGAGGATAGTCCTTCTCACCGGGCATGTGCCCGTCCACGCGCAGGACCTTCACTCCTGCACGTATGTTCCTGGAATCCACAAACGCAATTGAGCCAGGCAAGGCCGTCAAAAGTTCATATTGCATGTCATTCGAATACACAATCCTGGGCGGCGTGGCGGCTTCTGCCCGAAAAATCTTGGCCACCCAATATTGTTTGAACTGCGCTTCCGACATTTGATAGATCACGCGCAGCACCACATCGCGTTCCCGAGCCGCAGGAGCGCGAATCAACAAAACGACGGGTAGCTTTGAATTCCAATACTGCCGCTCGCCGAGCATGACCTTGCGTACCTCGGAGAGACTAAGATCGGCGACGGGGGTATCGGAATTCACCACGACAGCCACATCGGCTCCGCGGGAAGTCTGCGCCGTGGATGGAGTGTGGAGAGCCACGGAGGCCCCAAGGATCGTCCAAAGAAATGTCACAATACGTTTGTAGGTGGCATTCATATTCGGGCTCATCAAAACGTGAAGTCCGTCTGGAAGAATGCGCCGTTCACGCGCGGATCCGTCGGCAATCGCTTGAAATTGCGGTACTCGCCCTTGAAACTCGCATAGTTCGTGATGTCATACCGCATGCCAACGATGGATTGGACCAGATCCTGATTGGTGAAAAGTTGTTCGCTGAGCGGCGTGTGCGTATGCTCGAAGCGATAGTATGGCTTCAGCGTTCTTTCTAACCACGGCAACCGGTACGCGATCTGCGCGTAGTAGGCCTGATTGTTGGTGATGGCATTGGTCAAAATATTCCTGTGATTGACATTTGCGAATTCCGCCAGGAATTCCGGAGTCTCCTTGGTCCAGACAATGTGCGCGGCGGAAATCCATTCGCGAAATTCATTCCCTGCCGGGTTGACGACCGGCAGCGTGATTTTGTCGCGATACACGGAGACTCCCATCTGCAGCCCATAGAGCTTCGTGGGCCGCGAGTAAAGGTTGGCGACCCACGCGCGATTGTTATTGTTGTCGCCCGCGTCCCCAGGACGGCTGATGATGGACCCGCGACCGTTGCCGACGCCAGCGTTGTAGCTGAGCCCTGCTCCTCCCGACGGGATATTGCCTTCTGCCAGCAGGCCGACGAAGTGCACTGGGATAAACGTGCCGCCAATCCGCACCATGTCCGGACGGCTGATAGTGGTTTGCAGCCAAGCGCCGTGATGGAACGCGGTGTTCCAATAGCCGATGGGCGTGTGGTACCGGCCGAAGGATATTTTGAAAAAGTCGTTGTAGTCGTATCGAATGATGGAGCGTTCCACTTCCACGGTGTAGCCAGTCGGCTGGGCATTAAAGGTAAGTTCACCGAAGTAGGTGACTTTGTGGGAGAGCGCGGAAGCCAGGTGAAGATCGAGCTGGCCGAGGTTGAAGCCGCTGATGGTGCCTCTCTGGTTCGTCGTGGAAAAATTCACGTCACCAAACCCGCGAATCTGGAGGGATGGGTAGCGGGCCTCCAACTGCCGCGTGGTCGCTTGCGATTCGGTCGGCTCGTGCTGATGCACGGGCCTCTGATCGGGCGGTGCGGTCTGTGCCCTAGCAGCACCTGCTGCAAGAATCATCAATACTACAAGGACCGGCAATCGTCGGCGCACGGCTCCCTCCTCTATCACTTTCTCGGTTCAGTCTTCGAAGCGAAGAAATCTTCTCATTTGAAATATGGAGTAAGACTCCCAGCCTGCTGCGGCAAATCACGGCTTCCGATTCGAGAGCCCTTCTTCACCTTGGAGTGTGCCGGATAGTGGAGCGTATTTTATGCTTCACGACTCGATTGTCAAAAGAAACTTTTTCTCGCGCCGGCAGAACTAATTCCGGCTATGATTCTAGTTCTTAAGCAGTGAGCGGACGCGCGGGACATCCGACATGGGAAGCGAATCACCATGTCCCAGGCAAGTGTATACGGTCACCTGGCGGCCTCCCACCATCGCGGTGGGCATGCCGGTAGCCTGATCCTTATTCAAGCAGAAGATGCCCTGCTGATTCTTCGTGAACTTGGGTGAGTGCACCCAGGCCACGTCGTTGCGTCCGGGAAACCGGACGACAACCTTGTTCCCCTTGACTTGCCCGCCCTTGAGGACCGACTGGACCTCGACGACGGCTTCGTGCCAGTCCGGATCGTGCTCGGAGACGTGCGTAGTGGCCGACTTGGGTGCATTCCAGCGATGCACGTCTGTGACCCGCCCGATGAGGACGAAATCCGCCGAGTTCATCCGGTCTCGGAGCTCTTGATCGCTGATTTGCTCTTGAGCCTGTTACACCGGAACCAAAGATCCAGCCTTCCGTGTAAAACGTTGCTTGCGTGCCTTGCTGGAAAGCGGATGGGTCCTTCAGCTCGACGGTGACGTTATCGCCCTTCTTTAGTGAGACTGCCGAAGGCTTTTTCAGCACACTGTCGACGCGAACCACAGCCGTTTGAGATGATTTCGGAACGCCGCTAAAGGAAGTGGCCCCCACCTGGCTAACCGTACCTGCAAAAACGATGCTCGATTGTTTGGCCAGCGCCGCTTGATTGCCCGCCGCCTGCGGCAGCGCCGCAATGCCGAACAAAATTACGCCCAGAATCCCCGCAAGGAAAAATCTCGAAGTATTCATGCGCATCTCCTTCTTCGCGCCATGGTGCGAACGCGCTTCACGGCTTCACCGGAACGCTGAAGTAAAATGGATCGATGGAAATCGCCACGGGATTGCCGGAGCCGTCCGTGAGTGTTTTCGTGCTGAAATCCGCGGCTCGCTGGTATGTCACTCCCTGGGGAAAATTGGCGAGGTCCGGTGTGTTGTTGGCGCAAAAAACGCCGCGAAACTCATTTCCAATTGCCAGCAAGTAATCGTAGTCACCCAGATAGGGCAAGAATTGCTGCACAGGCGTGTTCGCTGGAACGTTCGCTAGCACCACGTCCTGAACAGTCGCGAAAGCGTCCCGCGATTGCACCACATGTGTTACCCAACGATCGCCGGAAAGTCGCTGGTAAAGAACGCCAACCGTCCCATTGTTGGCCACGGCGAGCGCGATGTTCGTGGCATTCCTGATCGTCGTGTGCGGCAAGTCAGCCTTGGACCAGGTCACGCCTCGGTCGGTGGAACGCCTTACATGGAGAGTATAAATGTCGCCCTTGCTCCCGTGATCCGCCCAGCCGACATACACCGTGGAACTGTTGTTCGGATCGACGGCTATGGAAAGCGTCGAACCGATGCGCTCCTGCCCCAGGGTCGGCGCATTCGACCACGGAATGGAGACGCCCTTGACCACGATCCGCCCCGACAATTTGTCCGAGGGGTCCTTCAAAGCTTGGAAGGGATTGCGACCCGTTCCTCCAGTATCGTCCCGCACCACGACAACGTCACTAGTCGCAACCGTGCCGTTGAATTTTCGCCAGCCAAAGAAGGCTGCGTAAACGGTGTTGTCGGCCGCAATCGCCGGACGAACGGATGGACCATCTTGTCCCGCGGTCTTTCGCGTTTCGATCGCCACGGATTTATAAGTCGCGCCGCCATCCAAGGACACATCTACAGTTGCCGTGCGTCCGTTGGGTTGATTGAAATCGTTAAGACCCACGTAGATATGGTCGGTGTTGGAAATACCCAGGGCTCGCACGAAAGGCTGGTCCACGTTGCCACGGGTGGACTGCACGTTCATGACGGCACTGGAGGAAACATCGTTCGATTCTGACTCGTCGAGCGTGATGGATGCTGCGCAAGCCAGCGTGCCGGCATGCAGGTCGCCGCGAGGATGGTTCTCACCCGTAGGCATGGCGTGGGTGATGTCGCAAGTCATGCGCTGTACGGGAGTGATGGCGCTTAGCACCCACGTAGCACCGGCGTCCTCGGAAATGTAAACGGGGGCATTTCCGCTTGCAGAAAACGGATTGGGGGTAAACGCCGACGCCACCATGACCTGGGGATTGACGGTCTGAACCGCCAGGAAAGGTTCGCTGTCCTGATTCGTCTCCCCGCTCAGGCTCGCAGGAATCAAATCTACAACTTTAATGTTGGCGGACTGCCCGCGCACGAATACGAATCCGGCAATCATCGCGAACGCAGCAAGCGTCAGAAAGCGCAGCCCGAAGGCAGCGAGGGCTCTCATAGGAAGGCTCTCCCCTGTGGTGGTTTCCCTACTCGGGCGACGTGCCGCCCAGCGTAGGGTACGCCTGCAGGTGAGCCGGGTTGCGCGTGCAAGGCATACTATCCGCAAAAAACTTCAGCTAACTTGTAACATACACCGGACCGATTTTGCGCACAATGGCCCCAGTACGCCTAGCCGAGTCTTCCTATTCCTCACGCGTCGGGGGTTCGATTGCTTCCCGGTACTCTGCCGCGTATCATTACCGATTCATGCACACGGCCCGGTCGCATCTGTCCAAGTCTCATTGCCTGCTGTTCCTCGCACTCCTGGCGTTCCCGGTGGCACTATGCCTGGGACCAATCGCTGCCATCGCTCAGGAATCGAACGAAATCCTTCCTCTCAGCCAGGTACGCGCGGGCATGCAGGGATATGCCTACACGATTTTTGCCGGCGATCAGGTGGAAAAGTTCAATCTCGAAGTCATCGGCGTTTTGGAGAATTTTCTCGGCCCCAAACAGTCCATCATCCTCGTGCAGTTGAA
>WNFS01002880.1_pt1 | contig 12994 bp, 13 predicted proteins | sample 5400141 | NCBI WGS metagenome assembly WNFS01 (sample SAMN13153358, study PRJNA577476) | soil metagenome | isolation source: 60 cm saprolite under Madrone tree | place: USA:California | collected 2016-06-14
CATCGAAGGGGTGGAGCACGAGTTCACCACCATCTCCAACGTCGCCGAGGACGTGACCGACATCATCCTCAACCTCAAGGAAGTCCTCCTCCGCATGCACACGCAGGAGGAAAAGACCATCCGCATCGAGGTCGAGGGGCCCAAGGAAGTGAAGGCGGGCGACATCATCGTCGATCAGGACGTCGAGGTCCTCAACCCGGGCCACCACCTCTTCACCGTGTCCGAGGGCGGACGCGTGCGGATGGAGATGACCGCCCGCCGCGGCCGCGGCTACGTCCCTGCCGAGCGCAACAAGGTGGTCGGGGCGCCCATCGGCGTGATGCCCATCGACTCGCTCTTCAGCCCGGTGAAGAAGGTGAACTACCAGGTGACCAACGCCCGCGTCGGGCAGGCCACCGACTACGACCGGCTCTCGCTCGAGGTCTGGAGCAACGGGTCGGTGACGCCGGCGGACGCGGTCGCCTTCGCCGCGAAGATCGTCAAGGAACAGCTCTCCATCTTCATCAACTTCGACGAGACGGAAGAGCCGGCGCCGATCGAGCTGCCCAAGAACGAGGAGAAGCTGAACGAGAACCTCTTCCGCTCGGTGGACGAGCTGGAGCTGTCGGTCCGCTCGGCCAACTGCCTGCAGAACGCCAACATCAAGACCATCGGCGATCTGGTGCAGAAGACCGAGGCGGAGATGCTGAAGACCAAGAACTTCGGCCGGAAGTCCTTGAAGGAGATCAAGGAAATCCTGGCCGAGATGGGCCTTGGCCTCGGCATGAAGCTGGAGAACTGGCCGCCCAAGCCGCCGACGGCGCAGGCCCCGGCCCTGAAGCAGTAAGGAGACCGCGATGTCCCGCCACGCCAACGCCGGCCGCAAGCTCAGCCGCAACACCAGCCACCGCAAGGCCCTGCTCGACAACCTGGTGCGGGCGGTGATCCTCAGCGAGAGCATCCGCACCACCACGCCCAAGGCCAAGGAGGCGCGCAGGCTGGTGGAGCGGGTGATCACCAAGGCGCGCCAGAACACGCTGGCCGCTCGCCGGGTGGTGCACAAGACCGTGCGCGATCAGGCCGCGCTGGCCAGGCTCTTCGAGACCATCGGGCCCCGCTTCAAGGAGCGTCCGGGCGGGTACACGCGGATCATCCACGTGCAGAACCGGGTGGGCGACAACGCGCCCATGTCGATCCTGGAGCTGGTCGAGAAGAGCGAGAAGGCGGAGCCGGAGAAGAAGGCCGACAAACCCGAGAAGGCGGAGAAGAAGGCCGCCGCCAAAGAGACCAGCGACACCGGCGCCGACAAGAAGTCGAAGAAGAAGAAGAAGGAACAGGAAGCGAAGGAATAGCTCTCCTGTTCGCGCTGCAGATCAACCGCCAAGCACGCCGAGCACGCCGAGGTTTGGGGGGGTGTGATCATCTCGCCACCGCGGCATTGCGGAGTTGCTCCAACGGTCGGGATGGCAGAGGACCAACCCAAAAAAAGAGACGCCTGAGATTGCTTTCTTTCCTCGGCGTGCTCGGCGTGCTCGGCGGTTGATCTGAAGTTTGGATTCCTGAACAGGCCTCAGGCGCTGAGCCGGACCCGGATGCGCGCGATCAATTCCTGGTTCTCGAATGGCTTGCGGATGAACTCCTCCGCTCCGGCCGCCAGCGCGCGCTCGACCACGTCCTTGCCCGGGCGCGCGGAGACCACGAAGACCGGGACCTCGCGCGTGCGCGGATCCTTCTTCAGGGCGCGGCAGAGATCGAGCCCGTCCCGATCCGGCATCGCGATGTCGAGCAGGACCAGGTTGGGGACCACGTGGTCCAGCTTCTCCAGCGCCGCCGCCGCGCTGGTGGCGACGGTGGAGTCGATTCCCTCAAGCTCCAACAGGGTCGCAAGGAAAGTGACGATTTCGGGGTCGTCGTCCACCACCAGGACGCGCCGCCGCAGCCCTCGCTCCTCCGCTGCGCTCATTCACGGAACTCCGTCTCGTAGCGTCCGCCCGAGGTATCGACCAGCAACGTCTTCGGAGCGATGTTCCGCGGCGCAAAGGTGGGCTTGCCCAGCTGATCGCGGATCGCGAACTTGTTCACCGGCAGCATCACGTGCCCGCCGGAAATGACCTCGTCGGTGCGGTACTGGTAGATGCCGTTCAGGACGATCCTCACGTCGCGCCAGGACTTTCCGGAGTCGTTGCGCACGAAGATCTGGGTCATCGCCGGCAGCTCCACGCGCTGAACGCGGACGTAGGCGCTGAGCACGTTGTCAGTATAGAGCTGCCCCGCCAGCGTCGCCGCAACCACCATGAAGTAGCTGATCAGCGCGTAAGCGCGCCAGCGGGAGTGTTCTGGACGCGCCCGGAAGTCGGCCAGAGCATTCCCGCTCCGGCTGGCGACCTGGCCAAAAATCCAACTGGTTCCGCGGATCAGCGCGCGGGTGGCGGCGGCGAGGCCGTTTCCCAGCGTGGCGCCGAACGAGGCTTTCTTCGGCGACGGTGGGGCGGGGGCCGCCGATGCACCTTTTCCCGGAACGGGGCCGAGCGAGGCCTTCTGCGGCGCCACGGCGGTGGGTGTCGGGAGTCGGGGGACCTCGCTCACACGATCATCGTACCCGAGGATCCTGGCGAGGCAAGCCCGGCCAGGCGAAACTGTGCTGAGCAGGCGATTTGGCGTGGCATTTTCTGCTCGCAAACCGACTCCGCACCGGCCAAGGTCTGGACGCAGTGTGTCAATCCGGTTCTGCGGTCTCCGGGGCCCTACCGCCACGCCGTCCGACGGAACTCCGGGTCCCTGGACCAGCGCGAGAACGCGGCGTCGTCCTGCATCTGCGCCAGCGAGCGATCCGTGGCCTCGCGCGCCGCCTTGTCGAGCGCTTCGCCCTTGAGGCCCTGCTCCGCGAGCCGCGCATGGGCGTCGGGCGCGACGCGACTCGCTGCTTCCGCCAGGGCCAAGGCGGCGAGCGCGCCTTCGCCACGGGCGGCGAATACGCGTGCCCGGCCGTAATGGCCCTGGGGCGACGCCGGAGAGACCTGGACCAAGCGGTCGAAGGTGGCCGCCGCCTCCGCGACCTGGCCGTCCTCGAGCAGCGCAAGGCCATACTGGTACAGGGCGGGAACATTGTCGGATTTGAGGTGGACCGCCCGCTCGTAGTCCGCCAGCGCCGCCTTCCGATCCCCGGCGCGCGCGGCGAGATTGCCCCGGGAGAGGAGCAGGAAGAGGTTGGTAGGAGCGCGCTGGAGCGCCGTGCCCAGCTCGGCCCGCGCATTCGCAAGGTCGCCCTTGTCCCCCAGGACGCGCGCCACCCCGATGCGCGCGGTCACCGAGTCCGGATCGACGGTGGCGGCATCGCGGTACGCCTCGAGCGCCTCCTGCTTGCGGCCCAGATCGTACAACGTATCGCCCAGCCTCTCCCGGGCGTGTCCACTGCGGGGCGCCAGCCGCGCGGCTTCGCGGTACTCCACGAGCGCCTCCTCGCGGTGGCCAGTGTTGACGAGCACGTTGCCTCGCGCCAGGTGGGGCGCGGACGAATCCGTGTTGCAGGCGCAGCCGAGCGCCAGCGCGAACGCTGCCGTACGCTTCATGGCGCGCGGAGGATAATGGAGAAGACGGCTGCGAAAAAGGACTTCGTCATGCGGAGGGGAGCGTGACGACGAACGTCGCGCCGGGAGCGCCGTCGCGGAGCGTGAGCGTGCCCCCGTGCGCCTGGGCGATTTCGCGGCTGGTGGAGAGACCCAGGCCGTTTCCGCCGGCGCGCGTGGTCACGAAGCGCAGGAAGATGCGTTCCCGGTTTTCGGCCGGGATGCCGGGCCCGTCGTCGGCCACCACCACTTCCGCGCGCCCGTCCGGAGTGCGCGTGGTGGTGACGCTGATGCGGGAGCGGGCGAAATCGAGCGCGTTGAGCAGGAGGTTCAACAAGAGCTGCCGGATGGCGAACGGATCCGCAACGACCCTGGGCGGCTCCCCCGAGGCCTGCTCGACTACCAGGTCCTTCATCCGCGCCATCGGCCGCACCATCTGCAACGCGTCGTTGACCAGCTCGTTGACGTCCTGCGGCCGGCGAGCCACCTTCTCCCCCGCCGAGTAGCTGAGGAAGCTTTGCAGCTGCGCGACCGTGCGCCGCGTCTCGTTCTCCAGCTCCTTGAGGTGCCGCGTGACCTTGGGCTCCGACTGGGCCCGCTCGGCCGCCGTCCGGGCAAGCTCGGCGAACCCCAGGACCACCGTGAGCGCGTTCTTCATCTCGTGCGCGAAACCGGCCGTGAGCAGGCCCACCGTGCTGGTCCGCTGCGCGCGCTCCAGAGCGACGGAGATCTCCGCGAGCCGCCGCTGCAGCATCCACGCCGACCCCACCCCGCCGGCCGCGAGCAGGAGCACCGCGAGGTACTGCAGCCCGCCCAGGTTGACGCCCTTCCAGAGCGAGACCACCAGCGCGATGGTCGAGAGCAGGAAGATGACCGGTCCCCAGTACAGCGCCGCCACGGCGATCCGGCGCGCGCCCAGCGCGGCGAGGATGCCTGGGGAAGTGGGACGTCGCTTCTGCACGCGCGCCATATAGCAGAAGTGGAATGCGGCGCGCCTGCGATCCATCATGGGACCATGGCCGTCCAAGGCCGGCGGGTGCTCCTCTGCGTCGGGGGCGGCATCGCCGCGTACAAGTCCTGCGAGGTGGCGCGCCTGCTGGTGAAGGCCGGCGCGCAGGTCCGTGTCGCCCTGACGCCGGCCGCGCAGCGATTCGTGACCGCGCTCACCTTCCAGGCCCTCACCGGGGCGCCCGTCGCCGCCGACATCTTCTCCGCGGAGCAGGAGCTGGCCGCCGGTCACATCGCGCTGGCGGACTGGGCGGAGCTCGCGGTGGTGGCGCCCGCGACCGCCAATCTGATCGCCCGGATGCGGATCGGGCAGGGCGACGACGCGGCCGCCGCGGCGCTGCTGGCCATCGAGCCCCGCCGCTGGCTGCTGGCGCCGGCGATGAACGAGAAGATGTGGGCGAGCCCCGCCGTCCAGGAGAACGTCCGCGTGCTCGGAGAGCGGGGCGCGCGCTTCGTCGGTCCGGCGGTGGGCGAGATGGCCGAACGAAGCCATGTCGGGCCGGGCCGCATGTCGGAACCCGGCCAGATCCTCGCCGCCTGCTCCGACGCGCTGGCCCCGCGGGATTTCGAGGCCGTGCCGGTCCTGGTGACCGCGGGACCGACGCGGGAGATGCTCGACCCCGTCCGGTTCCTCTCCAACCCTTCCTCGGGCCGGATGGGATGGGCCCTCGCGGAGGCGGCGCGCGACCGCGGCGCCCGCGTCACGCTCATCAGTGGGCCCGTCGAGCTGCCCCGGCCGGCCAACGTCGAGGTGGTGGACGTGATCTCGGCCGACGACCTGGCGCGCGCCGTCGATTCCCGCCTGGACGGCGTCCGGGTGGTGGTGATGGCGGCGGCCGTGGCGGACCAACGCCCTGCGGCCCGGGCGGCGCACAAAGCGAAGAAGAAGCCGGGCGAGGAGACGCTGAAGCTGCTGCGCACTCCGGACATCCTCGAAGGCCTGGGGGCGCGCCCGCAGCACCCGCTCTTGGTCGGCTTCGCGGCCGAGACCGAGAACGTGGAGCAGAACGCGCGCGACAAGCTGGCCCGCAAGAACCTCGATCTGATCGTCGCCAACGACGTCGCGGACGCTTTCGGCAAGGACAGCAATCGCGTGCTGGTCCTCGGAAAGGACGGCGCCCGGCAGGAGATCGAGGGCAGCAAGTTGACCGTGGCGCACCGGATCTGGGACATGGTCCGGGAACGCCTACCCGGTTAGACTGCGGCCATGCGCGAGCTGGTGAACGAGGTGCACGCCTGGCTCGCCTGGGCGGAGGAGAGCGGCCTGCAGAACCTGGCGCCGGAATCGCGCCCGACGGAGCCCGTCAAGGTGGAGCCCAAGGTGAAGCTGCCCCTGCTCGACGCGGTGCGCACGGAGCTCGGCGAGTGCACGCGCTGCAAGCTGCACCGGACGCGCAGCAACATCGTCTTCGGCGTCGGCAATCCCGAGGCGCGCCTGATGTTCGTGGGCGAGGCGCCGGGCGAGGACGAGGACCTGCAGGGATTTCCATTCGTCGGCAAGGCCGGGCAGCTCTTGACCAAGATGATCGAGGCGATGGGGTTGCGCCGCGACGACGTCTACATCTGCAACACGGTGAAATGCCGCCCGCCCAACAACCGCAACCCGGAGCCCGACGAGCTGGAGGCCTGCGAGCCGTTCCTCAAGGGTCAGCTCGGGGCGGTGAAGCCGGAAGCCATCGTCACGCTCGGCAAGTTCGCCGCGCAGTCGCTGCTGCGCGACTCGACGCCCATCACCCGCCTGCGGGGACGCTGGCGCGAGTACCAGGGCATCCCCGTCATGCCGACCTTCCATCCCGCCTACCTGCTGCGGAGCCCGGGCGAGAAGGGCAAGGTCTGGGAAGACCTCAAGCAGGTGATGAAGAAGCTGGGGCTCCCACCTGCGAAAGGGGGCGCGTCGTGATCCTCGCCCTGCTGCTCGCCGCCTCCCCGGTCGTGCACTACGCGGAGGTCATCGGGTCGATCGATCCAGGCTCCGGGGGATTCCTGATCGCGGCGATCCGCGACGCACAAGAGAAGGGCGCCGAGGCGCTGGTGGTGCGGCTCGACACCCCGGGAGGACTGCTCTCCACCACGCGCGACATCGTCCAGGCGGAGCTGAACGCCAAGGTCCCGATCGTGATCTGGGTGGGTCCGCCCGGCGCGCGCGCCGGATCGGCTGGCGTCTTCATCACCATGGCCGCGCACGTGGCGGCGATGGCGCCCTCCACCAACATCGGGGCGGCGCATCCGGTGGGATTGGGAGGCTCGGACGACAAGAAGGGCGACCAGACCACGATGCTGCAGAAGCTGGAGAACGACACCGCGGCCTTCGTCAAGGGCATCGCCGAGCGGCGGTCCCGCAACGTGGAGTGGGCGGAAAAAGCCGTGCGCCAGAGCGAGAGCGTGACCGCCTCCAAGGCGCTCGAGCTGCGCGCCATCGACTTGATCGCCGAGGACGTGCCCGAGCTGCTCCGCAAGATCGACGGCCGCAAGATCGACCTGGGCGGCGGCGCGACGCACACGCTGCGCACTGCCAGCGCCGAGATCCGCGACGTTCCCTGGGCGGTGAAAGAGCAGGTCCTGCACCTCCTGGCCAACCCGGAGATCGCCTACCTGATCTTCACCATCGGCATGATCGGGGTGATGCTCGAGCTGTTCCACCCCGGGACCATCGTCCCCGGCGTGGTGGGTGGAATCTGCCTGCTGATCGCGGCCATCGCCTTCCAGATGCTGCCCGTGAACATCGGCGCCCTGCTCCTGGTCGCGCTCGGCATCGGGTTCTTCATCGCGGAGATGTACGTGGGCGGGCATGGCGGATTCGTCGCGGCCGGCCTGGTCTGCGTGGTGATCGGCTCGCTGCTCCTGGTCGGGCACGTCGACAAGAGCTTCTACGCCGACGCCGACTTCGGCCTGGGCTGGCGGATCGTCGCGCCGGTGGGAGCCGCGATGGCCGTGATCGCGGGAACGCTGGCCTGGAAGCTCTCGGCCAGCTCGCGCCAGCCGCTGCGCGCCGGCGGGTACTCGCTGATCGGGGAGGTCGGCGAGGTCCGCGAGGACAACACCGTGCTGGTGGCCGGCGAGCTGTGGAAGGCCGCCAGCACCGAACCGCTTCTGCCGGGCGCGCGCGCCCGCGTCCTCGCCGTGCATGGGCTCACCCTCGAAGTGGTGCCGGAAGGCGCCGCACTGACAAAGGCAACGTCATGATCTACTGGGTCTTCGTCGTTCCGGTGCTGATCTGGATCATCTCCGGCCTGCGGGTGATCCAGGAGTACGAGGCCGGGGTCATCTTCCGGCTCGGTCGCTTTGCCGAGACGAAGCGGGCAGGGCTCAACTGGATCGTGCCGGGAGTGGACCGGATGGTGAAGGTCGACCTCCGCACCGTCACGCGGGATGTCCCGCCGCAAGACGTGATCACCCACGACAACGTGAGCCTGAAGGTGTCCGCGGTGATCTACTTCCGCGTGATCGACGCGGAGAAGGCCATCATCCAGGTCGAGAACTTCCTCTACGCCACCTCCCAGCTCTCGCAGACCACCCTGCGCAGCACGCTGGGCAAGCTGGATCTCGACGACCTGCTGGCCCAGCGAGAGAAGATCAACAAGGAGCTCCAGCAGGTGCTCGACCTGCACACCGAGCCCTGGGGAATCAAGGTGACCGCCGTGGAGGTGAAGGCGATCGATCTGCCGCCCGAGATGCAGCGCGCCATGGCCCGGCAGGCCGAGGCGGAGCGCGAGCGGCGCGCGAAAGTGATCGCGGCCGAGGGCGAGTACCAGGCGGCAGAGAAGCTGGGCATGGCGGCGGACGTGATCCACGCCCATCCCACCGCGCTGCAGCTGCGGTATCTGCAGACGCTGGTCGAGATCAGCGCCGAGAAGGCCAGCACCACCATCTTCCCGGTGCCCATCGACCTGCTGGCCCCGCTGGTCAAGCTCGCGCAAGGCGTGTCCGGGGAGGAGCTCCCGCAGCAGCGCTTGCCGGCCGGGACCACGCGTGGCTGATCCGTACGGGCTCCGGCGGGTGGTGCGCCCGAAGGGCGTGCTGCCGCAGCAGGCGGAGGTCATCGATCCCCGCCTGTCGCTCGGGCCCGACGAGCTTTCCATCGAGGTCGAGCACCTGAACGTCGACGCGGCCTCCTTCCGGCAGCTCTCCCAGGAGTGCGGCGGAGACCCCTCCCGGATCGCCGCTCGGGTGCGGGAGATCGTTGCCGCGCGGGGAAAGCTGCACAACCCGGTCACCGGTTCGGGCGGGATGCTGATCGGGCGCGTGGCCGAGATCGGCGCACAGCATCCCGCTCGCGGCGAGGTGAAGCGCGGCGACCGGATCGCCACCCTGGTGTCCCTCACGCTGACCCCGCTGGTCCTCGACGAGATCCGCGCGGTGCATGCGCGCGCCGAGCGCCTCGACGTGCGGGGGCGGGCGGTGCTGTTCGCGACCGGCCTGTGGGCGCCGATGCCCGACGATCTGCCCGAGGCGCTTGCGCTCGCCGTCCTCGACGTCTGCGGCGCGCCCGCGTGGGTGGCGCGCCTGGCCCAGCGAGGCCAGCGCGTGCTGGTGCTCGGCGCCGGCAAGAGCGGCTCCCTGGCCTGCGCGCAGGCTCGGAAGAATGGGGCGCACGTGACCGCGCTCGACTTCCGCCCCGAGGCGGCGCAACGGCTCGCCTCCGAAGGGCTGGCGGACGCTTGGCTCGCCGCGGATGCCACCAAAGCGCTGGAGGTGTACGCGCAGACGCGCGGCGAGTTCGACCTGGTGGTCAACTGCGCCAGCGTTCCCGGCACCGAGATGGCGAGCATCCTCTCCGCGCGAGAGGGCGGCGAAGTGCTCTTCTTCAGCATGGCCACCTCGTTCACGGCCGCCGCCCTGGGCGCGGAAGGGGCCGGCAAGGACGTGCGTCTGACGGTGGGCAACGGTTACGCGCGCGGCCACGCCCGTCTCGCCCTGGACCTGGTGCGGGAGAGCCCCGCGCTGCGGAAGATCATCGCCGCGCGGGTGGAGTGATGGCCCGCGACGCCTGCGCCGTCGTGCTGGCCGGGGGCGAGAGCATTAGATTTGGCAGCGACAAGGCCCTGGCCCAGCTCCGCGGCCAGCCCCTGATCGCGCGGGTCCTGAGCGGACTGCGGGCCGCAGGGTTCGCGCAGGTTGCCGTCGCCGCCAAGGACCCAGGCAAGTACGCAGCCGTGGCCTCTGGGGCCGAGCTCCTGACCGATGGCCGGCCCCTGCAAACTCCCCTGGCGGGCCTGGCGGCGGGTTTGCTCGCGTCCCGGCACGACCTGGTCTTCGCCTGCGCGGCGGACATGCCCTTCGCCGCGGACGCCGCGCTCATCGACGCGCTCTGCGCCGCCATCGCGGACCACGACGCCGCCATCCCGCAATCCAGGGGGTCGCTGCAGCCGCTTTGCGCTCTCTGGCGCCGCGCTCCCTGCTTGAAGGCAGCGGAAGAGCTGCTGGCTGGGCCCCGACCGGCGGGCCCACGCGCGATCCTTCCGCTTGTCCGCGCGGCGAGGCTCGATTGGGCGGACGCCCGTCCCTTCCTGGACGCCGACACGCCCGAGGCGCTACGCGAGCTCGAGCTCCACCTGTAGCGCCGCCGCCAATCCGACGAATTGTGCCTCCGAATTATAGATCTGCGCCGCGATGCGGATGAGCTGCTTGGGGGGCACAGGGAAGTGCACCACCGGCACCTCGATGCCGTGTTTCTCCAGCAGGGCCTTCTGCAGCGGATGCCAGGGAACGCCACACGCCGGCGGCATCGCCCCGACGAAGTCGGGCAGCGGGACCGAAGCCAGCGAGCCCAGCATCTGCTCCGGCGCGGGCGCCCCGATGCGGAGGGCGTCGCACAAGAGCCGCCGGCCCCGCGCCGCGAGGGCGTGGTTCCGCTCCATCAGCTCGGGCCAACCGCCGGGGAGAAGCCTGCCGAGGAACCGCAGCGCGTGCGGGACGCAGAGAAACGGCGTGGGGTCATGGGTGCCGCCCCAGTCGAACTCGAGCCGGAACCGCGTCCGGTCCGTGCGTGCCGAGTTCGCGCCGTGGCTGATGACCAGGGGCCGCAGCCCCTGCTGGCGGTCGCGGCGCACGTACAGGAATGCAGCGCCCTTCGGCGCGCAGACCCACTTGTGGCAGTTGGCCGTGTACCAGGCGGCCCCGATCTCGCGCACGTTCAGCGGCAACATCCCGGGCGCGTGCGCACCGTCGACCAGCGTATCGATCCCGCGCTGGTCGAGCCGGCGGACGATCTCCTGCACGGGAAAGACGAGCCCCGTCGGGCTGGTGACGTGGTCGATCAGCGCCAGGCGGGTCCGATCGGTGACCGCGCCGAGCACCGCATCCACCACCTGCCAGGGACCCGCGACCGGCCAGGGAACCTTCGCGATCGCCACCTTCACGCCCCGCTTCTCGTGCCAGCGCAGTGCGTTGAGGCAGGCGTTGTAGGAGTGATCCGTCGCTACCAGCTCGTCGCCGGGCTGCAGCTCCAGCGAGTGGATCACCGTGTTCACGCCCGTCGTCGCGTTGGGCACGAATGCCAGATCGTCCGGCTCCGCGCCCACGAACCGGGCCAGCGCGCCGCGCGCGTCGTCGAGCAGACCTTCCAGGTCCCGTGCCAGGAACTGCAGCGGTTGCCGCTCCATCCGCGCCCGCAGCTCGCTCTGCGCCTCCAGCACAGGCCGCGGGCAGGCGCCGAACGAGCCGTGATTGAGGAAGTATACCTGTGGATCGAGGGTCCAGTGGGCGGCGAACGGATTACCCACGCTGCGGCTCGGGCGTGAGCTTGTCGACGAAGACCACCTCCGAGAAGCCCAGGCCGACGAACAGCGACCGCAGCGACTGCCGCGCCGAGTCCCGCGCGCGCTCTTGCAGCGCCTTGTCCGCGCCGACCTCGGCCTCGAAGGCGTTGCGCGCGCGCTCGAAGAGCTGCGCGGTCTGCGCGGAATCGAGATTCGACCCGATGATCTCCACTTCGGCGGGCCGCAGCTCCACCTGCGTCTGCACCCTGGGGAGCACCACCTCGACGCGGCGGCCGGAGACGCTCAGCGAAGCGACGTCCAGCTTGCGCAGATCGAGGCCGAGGTGCGCGACGGCGAAGATGATGGCGCGCCCGCGGGGCGGCCGCACGGTGTAGCTGGCCCACTGCGCGATCGATCCCCAGACCGTCGCCTGCTCCCGCGGATCGGGCGAGAAGTCGACCTTCTTGTAGAGCGAGACGTCGAGCGTCTCCAGCCGCGCGACCTCGCGGATCTTCAATACCAGCGCGGGCGCGTCCGGCAGCCGCTCCTGGCGGTGCGTGAGCTGCCAGGCGAGGCCGGCGCCGAGCACGAACGCAAGCACCAGGGCCACCACCGCGAGCAGGTTCCGCATCGAGGTAGCATACCGCGAGGCGGGGTTACGTTTACTTACATTGACCTCCTTTGCTCCTCTTTCTACGGTGAGCGAATCTGTCGCGGAGGTCCCCTTGTGTTGAAGTGCACCGTTCCGTTGTGCCTCGTCTTCGCCGCCTGCCACACCGGCACGGACGTGAACGAGGTGCCCTCGTTCGTCGTGCGCGGGTCAGTCGTCACTACGTCGTACGATGGTGGCAGCGACGACTTGCTGACCGGCGGGCTGGGCGCAGCGGGCCTGGGCGGCAACGCGGCACCGCCTCCGCCTGGATTTGCGGACCCAGCCAACCCGACCGCGGCGGAGTTGCGCAAGCGCGCCATCTACAACAACTACCGCGCGCTGGTGGATCCCACGTTCAACGGCGGCTTCGGCACCCTCTACGGCCCGAACGTCGACGTGAACGGAACGCCGACCTTGAACCCCGGAAAGATCGCCGGCGAGGAATGGCTGGCATACGACGACGACGGCAGCGGGCGCGTCAACGTCACGATGATGGTGCAGGTTCCGGACTCGTTCGATGCGAACAATCCGTGCATCGTCACTGCGGCGTCCTCGGGTTCGCGTGGCGTTTACGGCGCGATCGCCACTGCCGGTGAGTGGGGCCTCAAGCACGGATGCGCGGTGGCGTACACCGACAAGGGCAGCGGGATGGGCATCGACGACGTGCAGAACAACACGGTCAACCTGATGGACGGCACTCGCGCCGACGCGGTGGACGCCGGCACGAGATCGAACTTCACCGCCAACGTGAGCGACGCCGATCGATCGGCGTTCAATACCGCGAGCCCGAATCGCTTCGCTGTCAAGCACGCGCACTCGCAACAGAACCCGGAGCGCGACTGGGGCAAGAATACCCTTCACGCGATCGAGTTCGCGTACTACGTCCTGAACCAGAAGTTCGGAAGCGCGCCGGCGGACGCCGGCCCCGACGTGGAGCGGGGGCGCAAGTATCACGCCGGGCAGATCCTGACGATCGCGGCGAGCGTCTCCAACGGCGGGGGCAGCTCGCTCGCGGCGGTGGAGCAGGACTCGCAGCACTGGATCAGCGGCGTCGTCGCCGGAGAGCCGCAGATCCAGGTGCAATCCACGTC
>WNFS01002882.1_pt1 | contig 12993 bp, 10 predicted proteins | sample 5400141 | NCBI WGS metagenome assembly WNFS01 (sample SAMN13153358, study PRJNA577476) | soil metagenome | isolation source: 60 cm saprolite under Madrone tree | place: USA:California | collected 2016-06-14
GAGCGCATTGGCCTTGCCGGCTTTTGAAACGGATCCTTGTCAGGCGCGTAATTCTCGCGCTTCCACGCCGCGGCTTTGCCTGCCCACTCTCTGGCGGCGTCTCGCGCGTCCTTGACGGAAGTCGCTGGCCATTCACCCAGGCTCTTGAACACTTGTCGGCCGCCGACTTTCGCGTAAAAGATGAAAATTTTCTTTCCGTTCACTTCGCATCTCAGGCCGAAGCCGGTATGAGCGTCGTCCATGATCTGCTGCCGTTTCTGGGTAGACTTCAGCTTTTCGACGACCTTTTCGTTAAGCACGAGGGAGTTCTCGCTTTCTGACGGGTATACTCTGGGTATACTAAAGACTGTCATTTGGCGGAATTAGCGTCAACATAGGTATACTCACGTCAACGAGAGCATGTCTCTAACTAACATATTTGTCAACGTATTAAGCCTGGCGTCAACTGCGATCAACGAGAAGGTCTATAACTGACTTCTGGTTCGCAACGAGGAGGCCGGGGGTTCGAATCCCCTCTCGTCCACCATCTCTTAATAAACTACAACCACATTTTGAATAACACCGAGTCCCCTAACGTCGAACCGCGGACATTCGGCTGTAACTCGTAACCGGTTCCCGCTGCGCTTTTGTTCAGCCCTGGGGCATCAAACGGTTTGTGAGTTGTATCACTGTCGGGCGCGTTTTCCTGGTGTTGGCCACAATTCTATCTGTTTGCTTTGCCGTTCTCGCAGGCCTGCGAGGCGCCCTTAACACCCGCAGCCATTGACGAGGCCTAGGTGCTGGGGCAGCGCAACGATCAAGTGACTGCGGATTTCCTGCTTCCCTACATCACGGAATGCTCGACCCCGGAAGAGGGCTGTTTTCTCACCCAAATTGAAATACTCAAGCGCCTTCGCGCCAAGCTCCTGAAAGGTGGCAGTAAGGGGTACACGGAGCAACAGGCCGTTCACGACTACCATCAGGCCCGCGACAAAATCATCGTCCAAGTGACGTTGGTAATGCGCGCTCTGTACGCGGGAGCCGCTCAGGATAAGGCCCAGGGTACTTCGCTGCGGCCCGAGAATTTCTGGCAGAATTTCCGCTTCAGCCTCAAACAGCGCGGGAAGGTCATCCCCACTCGTTCCATCTGCAACGACCCAATCTATTCGACGTCGACCAAGAACGCGCCTCCCATTCTGGATGGTGCGACAGTCCACCTTGAATACGACTCCAAAAACGTAGCGTCAGAAGAAGCCAACATTGAGGTTCGTAGTCCGGACTCCAAAACGATCAAGGCATCGTTCGATTTGAAAAAACTGCGCTAACTCACATCGCAACAACTGCGACCGAGCTGATATGTAGCAAGCGCCTTGCATTTCACTTCTCGCGGCGCGAGGATTCTTGTATAGGATCGATCGATGTTCCAGTCGGGCCAACTCGTGCGCGTGAACCTCGCTGGTCTCCAGACCGAGGGCGTAATGTTCCAGGCTGCGGTTACGGACGCTGTCGGTCACATCGTGAAACAGACTTCGGAGCAGCCGGCGAAGTATCTAGTGAAGCTTTTATTCTCCTTCCGTGGCGTTAGCGAAGTCGAGGTTCCCGCAGACCGTATCCACGCAGACAGGTGAGCCTTTTCGTCACGCTAGTCGCGCGCAGAGCTACGTTGCTTCAGCTGCCGAATTAGCGAGCCAGTGGAGCGTTTACGCGAGACCACCTTGTCTAGCGAGCTTCAATGCTTCGATAGCCGCGCCTCGTGCCCCGGCAGTGTCCCCGTTCGGCATCACAAAGATTGGAATATCCGCCTGCTCTTCGCGCTGCGTAGGCATGCCCGCCTGGATCTCTTCTATAAACCAGTTCTGGAACTCTCTGCTCGTTTCCAGAGCACCCCCGCCAACGATCAGCGCATCCGGATCGAAGGTATTCACCATCTCATCGAAGAAAAGTCCCAATGCATGTGCCTGAACCCGGAAAATGTCCCGGCACATGGCGTCGCCTTTGTCGGCCAGACCGCGCACGAGGTTTGCCGCATGGTGCAGGTCCCCTAATTTTCCAAGATCGTGCCGGGGATATCGCTCCAAGAAAAATGGTAAAAGAGATGTCTCGATGGCAGTCAGCGAGCAAAGCGACTCCAGGTCTCCGGTGCGCCCGCAATTGCACAGCGGCGCCAGTCCGCTAATTCCCGCGATGCTCTGGTACGGAATCAGCACGTGCCCCAATTCTCCGCCAAATCCTTTTCTGCCCTTGACTACGTTCCCATCCAGGATGACGCCGCCGCCTAGCCCCGTCCCGATCACCGCTGAGACTGAAGTTTCTTTACCGGCACCCCCGAAAATCGTAAAGTGTCCCCACAACGCACCCGCATTTCCATCATTCAAATAGCTCACCGGCTTGCCCAGCCTCTGCGCCAGGCCCTCGCGGATATCGAATCCCGCCCACCCGGAATGCACAAAATTCGTAGATCCCTTTGCGCTCAGCAAACCTGCCGCACTAGCTGGACCAGGCGTGTCCAACCCCACGGCTACGATTTCGGAAAAAAGAACATTCGCCCTGTCAGCCGCAATCTTGAGCCCGTCTTCGATCTGCCGCAGGCAAATTTCTGGTCCCTGCTTCGCAAAGGAGGGATGCTCGCACAAACCCTCGATCAGAAACTCTTCTTCCCGATTCACCAATGTATAGTTGACGGCAGTTCCGCCAAGATCTACTCCGGCCACCACTTCCACGTTTTTCTCCCTTGCGGTCCTTGATTCCGGACCGACCCACTGTACGGGCCACTGCCCGGCCATAGCAAGGCAGAAGCCGACTTTGGGCGACACGACTTTGGTCGACTCTGGTCGACTCCGTGCTTCTGCGGTATCATGGCTTTTGTTTGGTAAGCCGGTTGCGCAACCCAGTTCTGATGCGATCCGACGAGGCGAGCCATGTTGTATCACGGGCCCTCCATAGTCGATGCCTCTCGCCGTCGTTGCATGCTACAATCCTGCACCTCTCTGCATCACCGTCGGCTTCACGCTGTTTCTCGCGCGGCGTGTAACTGCTGGGCGCTCGCTTTTCCTGACACGCATCGCCGCAACACATCCGGACTTACATTCACGATTGTTTTTCCATCCAAATTTCGGAGGTGATCAATGGCAACCCAAAGTCATCCTATACACTTTCCCGCCGGCAGCCTGGGCGGCCAACGCCATATTTGCGCTTTCTTCAATAGTAGCGATGAGGAACACAGGGTCCTCGGTTCCTTCATCAAAGAGGGCTTCGACAAGGGAGATAAAGCATTCCATCTAGTGAATCCCGACCAGCGGGAAGACCATCTCAAGCGACTCGTCGCGTCAGGGATCAATGTCCAAAAAGCGATGGAGAACGGCCAACTGGAGGTCCGGCATTGGCAAGACGCTCCTCTCCGCGGTGGCCGCTTTGACCAGGACTCCTGGCTGGACTCCTTCGAGAAAGTGCTCCAGTCTGGGCCAGCCACAGGCTACGCACAGACAAGATTCCTGGCTCACATGGAGTGGGCGCTCGTCGACTTACCGGGCGTCGAAGATCTGATCGAGTTCGAGACGCGAGTCAACTACGTTGTTCCTAAGTACGAGGACATCGTGATCTGCGCGTATGATCTCTCGAAATTTAGCGCGAGCGTGGTAATGGACGCCCTGCGCACGCACCCGGTCGTCATTATCGGGGGCATTCTGCAGGAGAACCCATTCTTCGTTCCCCCGGATCAGTTTCTCCTTGAATTGCGCGAGCAACGGTCCGTTCGGAAGCGCGCAGCGGCGGCGAACTAAATGTCGATAGGCCCGGAACAGGGATCCCCATCTTCGTATATATGCTTGGGAGGTGATACATGGCTACTAGTCATTCCGTGCAGTTTGCCGGGGGCACCCTCGGCCGTCAGCGTCATATTTGTGCTTTCTTCAACAGCATTGGCGAGGAACACAGAGTGCTTCGCCCGTTCTTCAAAGACGGGTTCGACCGCGGCGAAAAGGCCACGCACATCGTCGATCCTGATAATCGCGACGAGCACCTAAAGCGCCTCGCGGAAGCGGGTATCGATGTGCAGCGGGCGATGGACACCGGGCAGCTTGAGTTGCGCCCGTGGCGGGAAACCTATCTCCGCGGAGATCGCTTCGATCAGGATGCCATGGTGGCTTTAATCGAACAGATACTCCAGTCGGGTCCCCCGGCCGGCTACGCGCTCACGAGGCTAGTGGCACACATGGAGTGGGCGCTGCTGGACAAGCCAGGTGTGGACGACTTGGTGGAATATGAGACCCGCCTCAATTATGTCCTTCCCAAGTATGACGATCCGGTCATCTGTACGTACGACTTGTCGAAATTTGGCGCCACCGTGGCCATGGATATCATGCGTACGCACCCGGTTGTAATTATCGGCGGCATCCTCCAGGAGAACCCGTTCTTCGTTCCGCCCGATCAGTTTCTCCTCGAGTTGCGGGAGCAACGGTCGGTCCGCAAGAGCGCAGCGACGGCAAACTAAATGCGCACAGAATCGCACGCGGATAGTGCGACGCTGCGGGGAGCGCTCCGGGATTTGGTGGCACTCTCGACAATTCCGGCGGCGTGGGTGGGGAGAGAACCCCCGATTATTGCTGCCGGACTCGCCGATGTGCTGGTCGGCTCCCTGCACCTGGATTTCGCTTTTGTGCGCTTGTGCGATCCTAAAGGGGACGGCGCAATCGAAGCAACGCGCGGCAACGCATGGAAAGCTTTTCCCGAATGGCTGCAAACTCGCCTCGCCGGCGCTCACTTTTCGCGAAAAGAAATCATTACGGACGTTGGCTGCGAGCAGCCATGCCGTGGCGTGGTCATTCCCGTTGGCGTCAATGGCGAGGGTGGCCTGGTTGCTGCGGCGTGCACTCGCACCGATTTTCCCAGTGAGATCGATCAGATGCTTTTGTCTGTGGCGGCGAATCACGCCGCCACAGCCTTTCAGAACGCCCGCCTGCGCTACGCTCTCGACGCTAACGTGGCGGAGCTCCGCCAAGCCCGCGACCAGCTCGAGAGCAAGGTAGCGGAACGGACCGCCGATTTGCTGCGGAGCGAGACCAATCTGGCAGAGGCGCAGAGGCTTAGCCACTGTGGCAGTTTCGCCTGGACTATCTCCAAACCAGGAATTTACTGGTCCGACGAAACCTATCGGATCTTCGGATTCACCCAGGATATCCAACCCACTCTAGATTTAATACTTCAACGAACCCATCCCGAAGACCGAGCCCTCGTCAAACAAGCCAGCAATCGAGCGAAACACGGCGGGAGCCATCTTCATCTTGAGCATCGTCTGTTGATGCCCAACGGCTCGGTCAAACATATCGAGATCGTCGCTCATGCCGTAGAAAAGCCAGAATCGAGTAATTTTGGATATGTTGGTGCCGTGCTGGATATCACCGAGCGCACGCTAGCCGAGCAGAAATTCCGTGGCCTTTTGGAATCAGCACCGGATGCCATGATCGTAATGAACCCCAAGGGCCGGATCGTGTTGGTCAATGCCCAGGTAGAGAAGCTGTTTGGCTATCAGCGCGAAGAACTCTTGGGCCAGAAGATTGAAATTTTGGTTCCGGATCGCCTTCGTGGCCGCCACCCCGAACATCGCACGGGCTACTTCGCCCAGCCTCGTGTGCGGCCGATGGGTGCGGGTCTGGAGCTGTACGGACGGCGGAAAGACGGCACGGAGTTTCCCGTGGAGATCAGTCTCAGCCCCCTGGAAATGGAGGAGGGCACCCTTGTCTCCGGCGCCGTTCGCGACATCACCGAGCGCAAGCGCGCCGAGGAGGCCCTGCGTAGAAGTGAGGGCTATTTAGCCGACGCGCAGAGGCTGACCCACATAGGCAGTTGGGCATGCAATATCGCCACTCGAGAGATGCGTCACTCGTCCGAGGAACATTCCCGGTTGTATGGCTTCGATCCAGACCAAGGAATGCCTTCCTTCGAACAAATCGTACAGCGTATGCATCCGGAAGATCGAACTCGCGTCATTGAGACTGCCGAAAGAGCGAGCTGCGCGGGAAAAGATTTCGAGGGGCATTTCCGCATCGTTGTTCCAGACGGTACCACGAGATACGTGCATGAAGTAGGTCATCCCGTTTTCAACCCGGCCGGCACCCCCGGCGAATTCGTGGGCATCCTCATGGACGTCACCGAGCGCAAACTGGCGGATGAAGAGCGCGAGCGGTTGCGCCAGGCTCAGGCGGATCTCGCGTACCTGAATCGTGTGACCACCATGGGCGAGTTGACAGCATCGCTGGCGCACGAGATCAGGCAACCGATTACTGCGGCACTCACCAACGCAAAGACTTGCCTACGGTGGCTCGGACGCGAGGAACCTGATGTGCAAGAGGCGCGCGAAACCGCGTCACGAATCATCAACGACGTCACACGCGCCGCTGACATCATCAGCAGAATCAGTTCGCTCTTCAAGAAGGGCGGTCCGCAGCGGGAGTTCGTTGACGTCAATGAGCTTATTCGTGAAATGATTGTCCTGCTGCGCAGCGAAGCGAACCGCTACTCGATCACCATTCGCACCGAGCTTGCTGAGCATATTCCCAATGTCCGGGCTGACCGCGTCCAGCTACAGCAAGTTTTCATGAACCTCATTCTCAACGGCATCGATGCCATGAAGGAAATAGGTACCAGAAGTGAGCTCACCATCAAGTCGGAAGCCGACCAAGGTCAACTGCTGATTTCAATCAGTGATACCGGTGCGGGATTCCCTGCGGAGCAGGCAGACCAGATCTTCAAGGCATTCTTCACGACCAAGGATAATGGAACCGGCATGGGTCTGCCCATCAGTCGGTCGATCATTGAGTCGCATGGCGGCCGCCTGTGGGCTGCGGCTAACTCCACGCGTGGCGCAACGTTTCAGTTCACGCTGCCCATAACTATCGCGGCGCACGCATAGTCTCGTGACCAACGTTGCTTCGTTGAAATGGCTCTGATCGGAAAATCCAATGGTTTTTGCTATTTCGGAAATGGGTAGACTGGTCATTCGGAGTAGCGACTTAGCTTCAGCAATTCGCAGCCGAACAATGCTCTTTTTAAATGACCGGCAAAAGTGAAACGGGCTGACTCCAGCAAAATCTGCGAGTACCTGAAGACTGTTGTCTTCCCAAGGATTGGCACTACGGCCACCGCTGCGTCGTATGTCTTAGTAGCAGGAACTGCTGCAGCGTAGAATCTTGGTTATGGCGCCAGCGCTTCGTCCTTACGATCCCGGGGACTTTGCTGCGCTTTACCGGCTTGATCAAAGTTGCTTCCCCGCTGGGATTTCTTACTCGAAGACTACTTTGCGTTACTTTCTGTCGCTTCGCTCGGCGGATTGTGTTGTTGCCATGCAGGACGCCCACATTGCGGGATTTATTCTTACTGAGGAAAATCCGCCGCTGGCGCACATTATTACTCTCGACGTTGGTGAGAAATTCCGGCGGCGAGGAATTGCGTCGGCTTTGCTTGCCGAGAGCGAGAGGAATTTGGGGTTGCGTGGAGTGCGGCATGTGCTGCTGGAAACGGCAGCAAACAATGAGGCGGGCGTTGCCTTCTGGAAGCACCACGGCTATGGTATTGCGGCGACATTGCAGCGCTACTACTTGGGCCGGCTGGATGCTTATGAAATGCGCAAGATATTGCCGGCCCCAACGAGAACTGTAGCTCCGAGCTAAGGCTGCTGGCGCCCCGGGGGCGTAGTCGGAACCCGTCCTGTAAAACCAGCCGGGACGCAAACAGCGCGCTGCAGAAAGCTGCGCTGCAGGAACGGCGCTGTGTAACTTTCTTCAGGGGCTAAAGCCTCAGGTTTACGCACTTTGACGCGGGGGCTGAAGCCCCCGCCTCCTAAGGAGAAACGTTGAGCGATTACCTGGTGTCTGTTCTGCTGGGCATTGTGGAGGGATTGACGGAATTTTTGCCGGTTAGCTCGACGGCGCACCTGCGGCTTAGCGAAGCGCTGCTGCACATTGACCTCGGCAGCGGCTACTGGAAGATGTACACGATTGTTATTCAGCTGGGCGCGATCCTTGTGCTGCCGATCTACTTTCGCGAGCGCATCGCGAAATTTTTCTCGACCTTCCCTCGCGGCGAGCGCGGTGACCGCACGGCACTTACGCATCCGCTGAGCCTCACGATCATCGCGTTCGTGGTGACCGCGATTCCGTCGTTTCTGCTGACCAAAGTGATCGGCAAGCATCTCGAGAGCCTGTACATCATGGGCGCTTCCCTGCTGATCGGCGGGATTGTGATGTGGATCGTCGACGCCATGAACGCACAGGCGGAAAAAACCGGCGCCGGCGCGCCTGGCACCCGCATTCGCACGTGGCGCATGGAAGAGATGAGCTTGACGCAGGCGATTTGGATCGGCGCTTGCCAAATTCTTTCGGCGGTTTTTCCCGGCACTTCGCGGTCGATGTCTACCATCACTGCGGGACAAATTGCCGGAATGTCCCGCGCCGCGGCGCTGGAATTTTCGTTCTTTCTGTCTATGCCCACAATGGCGGTGGCGACGGGCTACCAATTGCTGAAATACGTAACGGGTAAGGACGAAAATACGATCGGCGTCTCGCATATCGATTCGCACGGATGGATTGTGTTGGCCATCGGTTTTATCGTTTCGTTTATCGTGGCGTATGCGGCGGTTGCGTGGTTTCTGGCTTGGGTGCGCAAACATGGTTTCGCGCCGTTCGCCGTCTATCGCATCGTCGTGGGCGTGCTGGTGCTCGCCTGGGCTTCGCGCGCCATTAATTTGTTTCAGTTAGCCAGGTAGCGCCATTGTTGGAGAAGGACTCGGGCTGGTTAAGACAAGCACAAGATCATCTTTAGATACACGGACTTGGAAACTCCTTGTTGGACGCGGAACGTTGTCTGTTATATTTAATGCGTTTGGGTTCCTCCGAAAGGCACGTTCTAGCGCCGGCGAGCTCTTTCGTACTCAGCCTTCCCCAAAAGCTGGGGCCCCAAACCTGAGGATTATTTCGTGCGCTTTCTGACTCCGACCGATAACAAGCGGCTCAATGAGCTGATCGGTTTCCTGTTCATGATTCTGGCAGTGCTGGTGGCACTGTCCTTGATTTCGTATTCCCCACATGACGTGGCGTTTAACGTGGCCGCGCCGCCCGCGGATGGTCCGCTCTCGCACAACTGGATCGGGCCGGTGGGCGCTTACGGAGCCGATCTTCTCTTCCAGGTATTCGGCTTCGCGGCGTTTTTGCTGCCCGTGGCTATCCTTATTCTTGGCTGGAAATGGTTCCGCAGCCGGGCGATCAATTCGCAACTGGCGACCATCTTTGGCTACATGCTGCTGCTGCTTTCGCTCCCTTCCCTGCTATCGCTTTGGCATTTTCCGGAGGTGCGCGGCTTGCCCCCCGGGGGGATGCTTGGGTCGCTGGTCTCCGGCAGCTTGCAGGCGGGATTTAATTTTTGGGGCGCCAGCCTGATCGCTTTCGCGTTCTTCCTGACTTCGCTTTTCATGACCACGAGCTTCTCTTTCGCCGGGACGCACGCCTGGGCGAAAAAGGGCCCGCTGGGCGCGGTGGAAAAGCTGGGCTTGCTGCAGAAAGCGCAGGCGCGCTGGCAGAACTGGCGCGACGGGCGCGAGCAACAGCGCATGCGGCGGCGTCTGGAAGAGACGCGTATCTCCGGGCGCAAACCGGTGAACCAGCTTGGCGCCAACGCAGCGTCGAGTGAACCGCAAGCGTCAATCCAGCTTGCGGACGAGAGCGACATTTTTGAAACGGAGGAGAAGGAAGAAAAATCGCGCGATTCGCGCAAGCCTCCGATTCTCTTTCTACATGACGAGAAGAAGGAAAAGGTCAGCACCAAAAAATCAGCTGATCCGAAGATCGCAAAGGGTAACGCGAACTATAAGCTGCCCCCGGTGTCGCTGTTGCGCGAGGGCGAGCGCAGCCAGAAGCTCGATGAAGACGAATTGAAAATTCGGGCGCGGGCTATCGAAGACAAGTGCCTGGAATTCGATATTCAGGGGCGCGTTACGCAGATCAATCCCGGCCCGGTGGTCACTACGTTTGAGTTCAAGCCGGAAGCGGGCATCAAGTACAGCCGGATTATCGGTTTGACGGAAGATCTCTGCCTGGCGCTGCAAGCGGAATCGATTTTGATCGAGCGCATTCCGGGCAAGTCCACCATCGGTATCGAAGTGCCGAACATCAACCGGCAGACGATTGCACTGCGGGAAATTATCGAAGCGCCGGAATTCATCAACTCGCCGAGCAAACTCACGCTGGCGATGGGTCGCGACCTGCACGGGCGTATACGCATCACGGATCTGGCGGCCATGCCGCACTTACTGATCGCGGGCTCGACGGGAACCGGCAAGAGCGTGTTCATCAACTCGCTGATGATGTCTATTCTTTATAAGGCGAGCCCGGAAGACGTAAAGATGGTGCTTGTCGATCCCAAGCGGCTGGAGCTGAATCTTTACGACAATATTCCGCACCTGATCGCGCCGGTTGTGACCGATCCCAAGATCGCGTCGAACGTACTGCGCAATGCGACCAAGGAGATGGAGAATCGGCTGAAGCTGCTGGCGCAGCGCGGGGTGCGCAACATCGACCAGTACAATCGCACTTTCCAGAAAGCGCAGCCGCTTTCGCTCTTTGACAATGCGGAGGAAAGCGAGCACAAGCCGCTGCCGTATTTGGTTATCGTGATCGACGAATTGGCCGACTTGATGATGGTCGATACCAATAACGTGGAAGAATCGATTACGCGGCTGGCGCAGATGGCGCGCGCCGTGGGCATTCACTTGATTTTGGCGACGCAGCGGCCTTCGGTGGACGTGATTACCGGCTTGATCAAAGCGAACTTCCCTGCGCGCATTTCGTTCCGTGTGGCCAGCAAAGTTGATTCGCGGACGATTCTCGATTCGAACGGCTCGGAGTCGCTGCTTGGCAAGGGCGACATGCTGTATCTGCCGGCGGGCTCGGCGCGGCTGCATCGCATTCACGGGCCGCTGGTTTCGGAAGATGAAATCACCGCGGTGTGCGATTTCTGGCGCGAGCAAGCGCAGGCCAAGTACAACGAAGAATTACTGGCTGCCCCGAAGGATGAAAACGGCGTGACGGGTGACGAGACGGTGGGTGAGGGAGAAGCGGCCGAGGATGTGGACGACGACCTCTACCAGGACGCGGTTCGCGTGGTTTGCGAAATGGGCCGGGCTTCCACTTCTACCTTGCAGCGGCGGTTGCGCATCGGCTACGGACGCGCGGCGCGCCTGATCGACCTGATGGAAAAAGATGGGATTGTCGGCCCGCCAGACGGAACCAAACCGCGCGAAGTCCTAAAAGGCCGCAACTGGATGAAAGAGTACGACGAGTCCGCGCAATAACCCAGGCAAGCGACGCAGTTAAGATAGTGGAAGGTTCGCCTGATGCGAGGCCGGGTTGTCCGCGGGATAAGAAATCTCCAAGCCATTGACCTCTGCAAATGGAGTCATCTCGTGCGAGCGGGCGGAAGTAGCGCTCATTATGTCCTGGACGTTTACGCCGCGAACGAGCAACGCGTCGCCGATTAGCGAGCGATGGCAGCGCCACGGTACGGCCTCGGCGCACATGATCGCGGTGCGCTTCGCGGTCACGAGTTGCATCAGAGCTTCGACGCCGGTGCGGAATTTTTCGGTGGCCATGTAGTCGGCATAGCCGCGAAATGACGCATTGCGCCAACCAGTATTGCTGGAATCTTTCTTCGCGTGGCGGAGACCACCGAGACTCTTCAAGTGAACGTAGTCAATTCCCTGCTCGCGGAGCGAGGCGGCAAGAGCGTCGGAATTGAATTGCGGAACGCGCCGCGATTTTGGAATGCTGCGCACATCGACAAGGCGCTGCACGCCATGGGCTTTGAGGATGGAGAGGAATTCCTCGACCGTGCGCGTGGAATGCCCGATTGTGAGCACGGTTAATTTTGCGGAAGTATCTACGCTGACATCACGCGACGCCGCGGAGTCTTCCTTGGCCGAAGGAGCGCGTTTACTCTTGGCAGTTGCCGCGGTCTTTTTTCTTGCGGCAGTCACGCCACACCGAATTCCAGGCGAGCACGCTATTTGACACAATTTGCGCGCGCCCCTAAAATTAACAGACTCAAGCGTGCCGGGGTAGCTCACTGGTAGAGCGCCGCCCTGAAAAGGCGGGCGTAGCCAGTTCGATTCTGGCCCCCGGCACCAGGATTTGCTTTTTGTTCGCCATGTATACAGATCGCGTCATCATTCGTGGTCTGTATCTTTACGTTGAGTTGTTTGATGTTTCAAATCTAGCGTCGAGCGCGGAATTCCAAGTTCCGACCCGCACCATTTGGCCCTGCAACCTTTCCGTTGCTTTCCCGCTGATTCTATGACGTTACGTAGGGTTCCTAGCAAGAGGCGTATGAAGCCCATAGTCGGCGTTTGTGCATTGCTGCATGTTGTTGTCCTGTTTGCTTTAGCTCAGCCCACGATGGGCGCGTGGGAAGAGCCTGCGCAGCGAATAGCGCGTCTGGATGCAGAATGCGAAAAAGGAATGCATGGGAGCTGCTTCACCCTGGGCGTGATGTTGGAGGAAGGCAACGGAGTCGCAAAGGAGACAGCGCGCGCCGCGAAGCTTTATGAGCGCGCATGCAATGGCGGGCACGCTGACGCCTGTTCCAATCTCGGAGTGCTGCACGAGAGTGGAGATGGCGTGACGAAAGACCTCAAGCTCGCTATGACGCTGTATCAGCGGGGATGCGACGAAGGCAGCCTGCTAGGATGCACCAACCTGGGCGCGATGCACACCAACGCCGTTTGTGTACATCGCGCCCAGGTTGGTGTGCCGAAGGATGAGGCGCTCGCCGTCAAGCTGGACCAGAGAGCGTGCGACGGCGGCATCGCACGCGGCTGCAGAAACCTCGGCGCGATGTACGAACGCGGCAACGGCGTGCCGCAAGATTTGACGCGTGCCGCGGAGCTTTACGAGCGTGCCTGCAAGCACCGTGACGCTGGCGGCTGCAGCTACGCGGGCGATCTGTATGTGAACGGGAGAGGCGTCGCGAAGG
>WNFS01002884.1_pt1 | contig 12990 bp, 9 predicted proteins | sample 5400141 | NCBI WGS metagenome assembly WNFS01 (sample SAMN13153358, study PRJNA577476) | soil metagenome | isolation source: 60 cm saprolite under Madrone tree | place: USA:California | collected 2016-06-14
GCATTGCTGTTTCGCTGCTTCTGCTGTTGATGAAACTGCTTCCCGTCTTTCCTGGACATTTCACCCCTGCTGAGTGGGTCGCACTCGCTATCTGGCTCTCACTTGGATTTCTGCTCCACAAGTGGTCTTGACCGGACTTATCGGCAGCGTCGTGTATACTTTTCGTGGACAAAAGCTCGTCTCATTGACATGATTCCGTACTTACACCTCGGCCCCCTGTCTCTTCCCACATTCGGCTTGATGGTTGCGACGGCGCTTCTTTGCGCCGCATACATCCTGGATGCCGATTTCAAGCGGCGGAGACTTCAAGCCGATGCATTCCTGATCATCGGTGTCGCCGGGCTCGCGGGAATAGCCGGTGCGCGCCTCTACCATGTCTTGGAAAGCCCGAGGGGATTTTTTGCGGATCCTTGGCCCTACATCTTCAGCCGCGTCGGATTTGCCTGGTTTGGCGGCTTTCTGGGTGGATTCATTGCGCTGGTCCTTCTGGCGCGGAAGGCAAAGATTCCGCTGCTCGAATTTCTCGACGCGTGTTCGCCGGCCGCTGCCGCAGGCTACGCTATCGGGCGAATTGGCTGTCTTCTCTCCGGCGACGGCGACTATGGCCGGCCCACATCGCTTCCGTGGGGAATGAGTTTCCCGAACGGTATCGTGCCCACTACTGGCGTTTGGGACCCCACGAGTCATAGTGGAGTTTGTCTCAAGTACGGATTACCAGAGAACTGCACTGTCCATCCCACGCCGCTCTACGAGTTTTTTATTTGGCTGGCGATTGCCGCTTTTCTTTGGCACATGGGCACGAAAGCCCTGCGAGGCCCCAAGGCCAAGGGCGAGATTTTTGCCAATTACCTGATCCTGACGGGCGCCGCTCGCTTCCTGATCGAATTTATTCGCATCAATCCACGATCCTTCTTCGGTTTATCGAACGCACAGGCTGCGAGTGCTGCCTCCATTCTTCTTGGCGCGGTGTTACTTTGGCGTATCAAAAGCCAATTTCACGCGCTCAAGAAGGAGCACCGCATCGTAGAGCACATCGCATCGCGCGGCGACGTTTTGCAGCGGGAATATCACAAGCCCACGCCGGAATGTCCGCACCCGGAGCGCTGGCACATGTACGACTCGATGAGCGCAGAAGTCGAAGTGCTCGATTTTTTGAAGGCGCTGGTCATTACGGTCAAACCGGAGTTGGTCGTGGAGACGGGAACTTTTTCGGGGCTCAGCACGTTGCACATCGCGGAAGGATTGAAGGTCAACGGTGTTGGGCGGGTCATCACCTGTGAATGCGACCCCAAGGTTTTCGCTTCCGCGCAGAAGCGCTTTGCATCATCCGGACTTGGCGAGTGGATCGAAGCGCGGAATGAATCCAGCCTGGAGACGAAGCTGGACGGCAAGATCGACCTGCTATTCTGCGACAGCGACGCGCCGCTCCGCGAACAGGAGGTCCGACGCTTCCTGCCACAGATCAATCCGCATGGGTTGATCGTCATGCACGATGCGAGTTCGGCAATCAAAACGGTGCGCGAAGCAGCGCTCAAGCTGGAAAGTGAAGGATTGCTGTCCGTGCTCCTACTGCCGACGCCGCGCGGCCTCGTTCTGGCGCAAAAAAAAGAAGGGCGCAGATAATCGCCCTTTCCTCTCGATCGCGATTCGAATCCGCCTTATGGCTCTTGTTTGTAAATCTTTCCCTCTTTCATCACGAAATGAACGTGTTCGAGGACGCGGATATCCGCCAGCGGGTCGCCTGCGACGGCGATGATGTCTGCATACTTGCCGGGCTGAAGTGAGCCGAGAAGGCTCGATTTACCCAGCAAGTCAGCGGCATTGCTGGTGGCGGACTGAATGGCTTGAATGGGCGTCATGCCGTATTTCACCATGAATGCGAACTGGCGGCCGCTCACGCCGTAGGGGCACACGCCGGCGTCCGTACCGAAAGACATTTTCACGCCTGCCCGCACCGCCTTTGCAAAGCGCTGACGCTGAGCTTCCCCAAGGTTTCGGTCGTGTTCCAGAAAGTCCGCGGGAATATTGCTGTTCTTGCCCTCCTCCTGGATGCACTCTTCGTCATAGATATCCATGTCAAGGTAAGTGCCGTGCTCCTTGGCGAGCGCAATGCCTTCGTCGTCGATCAACGTGGCATGCTCGACGGAAGCGACACCAGCGCGGATGGCGTTCTTGATGCCTTCCGAAGTGTGCGCGTGGGCTTCGACACGAAGACCGAAATTCTTGGCTTCACTGACGGCCGCATCAAGCTCCTCCGGAGTAAATTCGAGAGAGCTAGGATTGCTGCCGTGGGTCAGCACGGCTCCGGTGGATAGCACTTTAATATGGTCCACACCATCGTGCGCGAGCTGGCGCACCTTCTGACGGACTTCCCAGGGGCTGTTGGCCTCACCGTAGTGCAAATCCCAAGGGAGCTGAATATCCGGCGCGAAGCCGGTCATCGCTCCAGCGCCGCCGGTAATGGTGATGTAGGCTCCCGCCACGAACATCCTCGGGCCGACAACGTATCCTCGCGCAATCGCGTCACGCAGAGCGACGTCGCCAAGCGCGCGGTAAACGCCAACATCGCGGACCGTTGTAAATCCGGATTCGAGGGTGACGCGCGCGTTGGGAACGGATTCAAGGGCAACCTGCGCAGCGGTTTTCTTGAGCTGAGAAATGGGGTCAGTATCCCGGGCGCCGTCCGCCAAATGTGTGTGGCAGTCAATCAGGCCAGGCAGCACGGTCATCTTCGAAAGATCGATTACGGTGGCCTCTGCAGGAATGGGAAGATTCTCGCCGGTGGCTTCGATCTTTCCTCCACGCACGAGAATTACCTGGTTCGTCAGAAGACGTCCCGTTTCGACATCCACGAGTTTCCCAGCACGAATCGCCGTAACCGGCGCTCTAGCTCGGGATTGCGGTTGTTGCGCGACACAAGAAATGGTGGCGCAAAGCAGGAGAAAAAGAAGCCAAAAAGTTCTTCTTGGCACAAATATTCTCTTGGACATGCGTTGGGTGACGCTCACAGCATCTGGCGCAAGACGTACTGAAGGATGCCGCCGTGACGATAGTAAGCAACCTCTTCGGGCGTGTCAGCGCGGGCAATGACGGTAAATGCTTTTTCTTTTCCGCCGTCCGATTTCGCGCGGACTTTAATTTCTTTCTGGGGCGCTAACGCGACAACGCCTTCGATTTCGAAAACTTCGTGACCTGTCAGCCCCAGCGACTCGCGGTTTTCGCCCGGCTTGAATTCCAGCGCCAGCACCCCCATGCCAATCAAATTGCTGCGGTGGATACGCTCGTAGCTCTCGGCAATTACCGCGCGCGCGCCGAGCAACCGCGTGCCCTTGGCCGCCCAGTCGCGCGAAGATCCCGAGCCGTACTCTTTACCCGCAATTACGATCAGCGGCACGCCGGCCTCGCGATAGCGAACCGCGGCGTCGTAGATGGACATTTTCTCGCCGCCGGGGATGTACAGGGTCCAACCGCCTTCGGTACCTGGCGCGAGCTGATTGCGCAGCCGGATATTCCCAAACGTTCCGCGCATCATCACTTCGTGATTGCCGCGCCGCGCGCCATAAGAGTTGAACTCGTGCGGCTTGACTCCATTCGCGATGAGGTATCTACCCGCCGGCGAATCTACCGGAATTGAGCCAGCCGGCGAAATGTGGTCCGTCGTTACGCTGTCGCCGAGAATTGCCAGGACGCGAGCGTCATGAATGTCTGCCAGCGCCGGCGGGTTCTTCGGCATGTTTTCGAAGTAGGGCGGCATCTTGATGTAAGTGGATTTTGGATCCCAGCGGTACAAGTCGCCTTGGGGCACGGGCATAGACTTCCAGTGCGCGTCGCCTTCATACACTTCGCTGTACTCTTTGCTGTACATTTCTCTGGAAACGGATGCGCGCACGGTCGCTTCCACTTCCTGGGGTGTCGGCCAGATATCGCGCAGGTAGACCGGCTTTCCCGCGGTGTCCTTCCCCAGCGCTTCGGTTGTCAGGTCGAGATCCATCCGGCCCGCCAGTGCGTAAGCGACCACGAGCGGTGGCGAAGCCAGATAGTTCGCACGCACCAGCGGATGAATGCGTCCCTCGAAATTGCGATTGCCGCTAAGGACCGCCACTGCCATAAGGTTGTTCTCTTTGATTGCAGCTCCGATGGCTTCCGGCAATGGGCCGCTGTTGCCGATGCAGGTCGTACAGCCGTACCCGACGAGATGGAACTTCAGCTTTTCGAGATACGGCATCAGACCCGACGACAGTAGATAGTCCGTTACGACTTTCGATCCAGGGGCGAGGCTCGTCTTCACCCAGGGCTTCACCTGCAGACCGCGCTCGACTGCTTTTTTCGCCAGGAGACCAGCGCCGAGCATCAACGAGGGATTCGAAGTATTGGTGCAACTGGTGATCGCGGCGATGACGATGGCGCCGCTTGAAAGGTCGAACGAGTCGCCGTTGTTTCGGATAGCGATGTGTTTGTCCGGGCTGCCTTCGACAACCTTCGTGAACGAGCTCTTTGCCTGGCGCAGTGGCACGCGGTCCTGCGGGCGCTTTGGACCTGCGACGGTCGGCTCGACCGTTCCAAGATCCAGCTCCAGCCTGTCGCTGAAGGAGGGTTCAGGCGTCGCGTCGGTTCGAAAGAGCGACTGTTCCTTGCAGTAAGCCTCCACGAGCGCGATCTGCTCGTGTGGCCGCGCCGTGAATTGCAAATAGACCAGCGTCTCCGCGTCGACGGGGAAGAAGCCCATCGTTGCGCCGTACTCCGGCGCCATGTTGGCGATCGTGGCGCGGTCCGGCACACTCAAGCTGGAAAGTCCACTTCCGTAAAATTCGACAAACTTTGCCACCACGCCCTTCTTCCGCAGCATCTCTGTCACGGTCAAAACAAGGTCCGTCGCCGTTGCGCCTTCGCGCAGCCGTCCGTGCAAACGAAAACCCACCACTTCCGGTATCAGCATCGAAGAAGGCTGGCCCAGCATGGCTGCCTCTGCTTCAATGCCGCCGACCCCCCAGCCGAATACGCCGAGTGCGTTGACCATCGTCGTGTGCGAATCCGTGCCCACTACGGAATCTGGATAGGCTTGCACCTTGTTTCCCAAAGGCACGGCGCAAACCACCCGCGCAAGGTATTCAAGGTTCACTTGATGGCAGATGCCGGTGTCCGGCGGGACTACCTTGAAATTCTGGAACGCAGTCTGGCCCCAACGCAAAAATGCGTAGCGCTCCACGTTGCGCTGGAATTCCAGCTCGGCATTCAGGCCGAAAGCGTTGCCATTGCCGAAACTGTCGACTTGCACGGAGTGATCGATGACCAGCTCGGCAGGGAAAAGAGGATTGATGAGTTTCGGGTTCCCGCCCATGTGCTTGACGGCTTCGCGCATCGTAGCGAGATCAACTACTGCGGGAACGCCCGTGAAATCCTGCAGCAAGACGCGTGCAGGCATAAACGCGATTTCTTTTTGGGCTACCCCCGGCGTCCAGCTCGCGAGTGTGCGAATGTCGTCCGCCCGCACGAAACGTCCGTCTTCGCAACGCAGGAGATTTTCCAGCAGTATGCGGAGGGAGAAGGGCAATCTTGCCAGGTTGGTTATGCCTTGCTTCTCAAGTGTTTCCAGGCGGTGGATTTCGAAGGTCTGTGCGCCGACATTGAGATGGTCGCGCGTGCCGAAGGAATTTCCCGCGGATAGAGGCATTCTTACCGTCCTTTCGCTGCCACCGGTAGCCCTCTATGATAACCGAAATCGATTCCAGGCGGCGCGCGGTTATACTTATAACAGCGTGAACATCGTCCTGATTTCGACCTACGAGCTCGGGCGCCAGCCTTTCGGGTTGGCTTCGCCGGCGGCCTGGTTGCGTAAACGCGGCCATCGCGTCGTTTGCCTCGATCTCACGCGGCAATCGCTCGACGAATCTGCGATCCAGGCGGCCGGCCTCATGGCCCTCTACTTGCCCATGCACACGGCCACGCGGCTGGCCGCGCAGCTCATTCCTGGTTTGCGCGAACGAAATCCCCGCGCTCATCTTTGCTGCTACGGCCTCTATGCGCCGATGAATGCGAACTACCTGCGCTCGCTGGGAGTCTCTGCCATTCTTGGCGGCGAATTCGAAGATGCGCTCGTCCATTTGGCAGAGCGACTTGTCTCGGTCGAGCACGCGATATCGGGGCCCCAACCAGAGCCGATGGTGTCCATGGATCGGCTGTCGTTTGAGGTTCCGGACCGCGTGGGTATGCCGTCGCTGGAAGAGTATGCGCATCTCATAATCCCCGGCGCAGGCTATCGCATTGTCGGTTCCACTGAAGCCAGTCGCGGCTGCAAGCACCTTTGCCGGCATTGTCCGATCGTTCCAGTCTACAAAGGCGTCTTCCGCATTGTTGGACGCGAAGTCGTTCTTGAGGACATTCGGCGCCAGGTTGCCGCTGGCGCGCAGCATATCTCCTTCGGTGATCCGGACTTTTTCAACGGCATCCGCCATGCCATGGAGCTAGTCGAAGCGTTTCATCGTCAGTTTCCACAGATCACGTACGACGTCACTATCAAAATCGAACACTTACGCAAGTACGAAGCGCATTTGCCCAATCTTAGGCGGACCGGCTGCCTCTTTGTCATCAGCGCGGTCGAGTCTCTGGACGACGCTGTTCTCAACATCCTGGACAAAGGGCACACTCGCGAAGATTTTCTTCACGTTGTACGAAACTTCCGCGCTCTCGGCATGACTCTTCATCCGACTTTCGTGCCGTTTAATCCGTGGACGACGATGGACTCCTACCTTGATCTGCTCCGCGTGTTGCAAGTTGAGGGGCTCGTCGAAAACGTCGCGCCCATCCAGCTCGGCATTCGCTTGCTCATTCCCGAAGGCTCGCGACTCCTGGAATTGGAAGAAGTACGCCGCATCGTCGAAACGTTCGATGCGCAATCGCTGGTCTATCCCTGGAAGCATGTCGACCCGCGCCTCGATACGTTGAGCGAAACTGTCCAGGCTCTCGCCGCAGAGGGGGATCGCAAGAAGGAGTCCCGTTCCGCAGTCTTCCAGCGCATCTGGAGAGCCGCACATGATGCTGCCGGGCTGGAAATCCCCAGGATTCAGCGCCCGCATCTCCCAGGCGCCGCTGTGCCATTCCTCAGCGAGCCCTGGTATTGTTGCGCCGAGCCGACGCGGGACCAGTTGGTCTCAATTGGTGGCGCTCCGGAAAGAATAGAAGAACCGGCCGTCGCCGCTGATGGCTTTGTCTGAGCGGCGCACTTACAGCTCCTTTGCGATGTCTCCTCAACGAAAACGATTGCTGCTGTTCACCAGCAAGCTGGGTTACCAGACGCGCAGCTTCGATGATGCTGCCGCAGAGCTAGGCGTTGAACTCATCTTTGTCACCGACCGGTGTCATCAACTGGAAGATCCCTGGGGCGACCGCGCCATAGCCGTTCATTTCGAATCGCCGGAAGCTGCCGCGCAAGTCGTGCTTGAATCTCAGCGCGACCTGCCGGTGGATGGAATCCTTGCGCTGGGTGACCGGCCCGCCGTTGCTGCTTCCTATGTGGCCCGCGGCCTCGGAATTCACTACAACCATCCCGCGGCCGTGGAAGCCTGCCGAAGCAAGCTGCGAATGCGCGAAATATTTCGTGATGTGAGCCTGCCAACACCCTGGTTTCGAAGCGTCCCTATTCATCCGCCTCCCGAACCTGCGCTGCTCGGAGTCTCCTATCCTTGCGTTCTGAAGCCGCTTTCGCTTTCGGCCAGTCAGGGTGTCGTTCGCGCCGACAACCGCGACGAATTTGTTGCCGCGGCCGATCGTCTTCGCCGTTTGCTCGAATCGCCCGAAATTCGCGCCACCCGTGAAGCCCATCTCGATCAAATGCTCGTCGAAGGATACATTCCCGGTAGGGAAGTGGCCGTGGAAGGCCTGCTGACCGATGGCTCTCTGCGGATTCTGGCTATTTTTGACAAACCGGGTCCGCTCGAAGGTCCGTACTTTGAAGAAACGATTTACGTCACACCGTCTCGGCTCCCCGCATCGCAACAGCGCGCCATTGAACAATGCACCCGCAATGCCGTTTGGGCTTTGGGTTTGTCTCACGGCCCCATTCACGCGGAATTTCGCGTTGATGAAGAGAGAGTCTGGCCGCTCGAAGTTGCGCCGCGTCCGATCGGCGGGCTCTGCGCGCGTGCGCTTCGGTTCGCGGGGAAGAATACGGGCGCCGCGATTGGCTTGGAAGGGCTGCTGCTTCGCCACGCTCTCAATCTGCCCGGCGGCGACCTGCCTCGCGAACAATCTCCCTCAGGGGTGATGATGATCGCCGTTCCGAAAAGCGGCATTTTGGAGAAGGTGGAGGGCGAAGAAGCCAGCCGCGCGACGCCCGGAATTACGGAGCTGCACATTACCGCGCGGCTGCGCGATTACCTCGCGGCCTGGCCGGAAGGATCGAGTTATCTCGGATTTATTTTTGCGAGGGGGAAAACTCCGGAGGAAGTGGAAACAGCGCTGCGTCAAGCCCACGCGAAGTTACAATTCACGCTCACGCCCCGTCTGCCCGTGGAACACCCGGTCACGCGCCGCCTTAATGCTGCTGAGGGTTAACCCTTCGCCTTCGGCGGCACGTAGCCTTCGGGAAGTGTCGCACCTTCGCCGAAGAAAAATTGCTCCATCTGCTCTCCCATGATCTTCTGGGAATTCGGATCGAGGGGATTCAGCCGGTATTCATTCATAATCATTTTTGAATGTTCCAGCCAGAGCTTCCACGCTTCTTTGGAAACATTTTCATACACGCGCTTGCCGAGCTCGCCCGTCCACGGGATGCGATCGAGGCCCGGCATTTCTTTCCCAAATTTCACGCAGTGGACCATTCGTGTGCCGGGCTTGACCGGCTCGCTCGTTACTGGTTCAGGGCCGCAAGCGTCGTTAGCCATGCTGTTCTCCTCGGTGCAATACCATTTTCACCTTACTGCAACTTGGGCAAATTTCCTAGTGGGCTTCGCCTGGCTCTGAATTCGCTCCTTGCCCTCGGCTTTAAGATAACGAGGGTAGACTCATCCCGGAACACACACCGGAAGGTTCCCAATCGTCCCTTCAGCCTTTGATCCAGATGTTCTGAGGGGCGCATTCAGGTAACGTTGAAACCCAAGGGCCGCCTGGTTCATCGGATAAGAGTGCGGCTGGAAAGCGATGCGAACGGAGGGCCGGTAGACGTGGCCAACATCACAACTCTCTTCTGGGACATCGGGGGAGTTATTCTAACGAATGGTTGGGGCCGTGATTCGCGCCGTGAAGCGGCGGATACATTTCACTTTGAGTGGGAAGAATTCCAGGAGCGCCACGAACTCTCTTTTCCTGCTTTTGACACCGGCCAAATCAGTCTGGATGAATATCTCGACCGCACCCTCTTCTACCGCTCCCGTTCTTTTACCCGCGAGGAATTCACCGCTTTCATGTTTGCGCAATCCAGGGAATTTCCCGAGTCCCGGGCAATCCTTGCTGCTTCCGCGCGGTCGGGAAAATACTTCATCGGCGCTATTAACAATGAGCCGCTGGAGCTCAATCAATACCGCATCGAAGCTTTCCATCTGCGCCGTGATTTTACCGTCTTCTTCAGCTCCTGTTACGTCCGCTCTCGCAAACCGGAGGAGCTGATCTTTCGCGTGGCCCTAGATGTGACGCAGCGCCCGCCGCAAGAATGTATTTTTATTGATGACCGGCCCTTGAATCTGGAAAGTCCCCGGCGGCTGGGCATGAATGTCATCCACTATCGAGACGCGGAGCAATTGCGTTCCGAGCTAAGAAATTATGATGTTGAGGTATAGTTCTTGCGCCACTGAATCGGTTGAATACGCGCGCGAAAAAGCTGAGGGGGATCTAGTCTGTGACTACTAACCGTTCCGGACCTGTCTATGGCGGAGTGGCTGAACCTTGCGCGGTGATTTTATTCGGCGCGTCGGGCGATCTTGCCAAGCGCAAGGTTATTCCCGCCATGTACGATCTTGCCGTGCATCACTCTCTAGGTCCGCGTTACGCAATCATGGGTTTCGCCAGGACACCCATGACCGATGACGTATTTCGCACCTGCGCCGGTGACGCGGCCAAGACCATCTCCGAAGTAGGGCCCATCGATCCCAAGGAGTGGGCAGAGTTTGCTTCCAATCTTTATTACAGTCCCGGCGATTATGCGGACCAGGAAGCATACGCGAAGCTCGCCAAGCGCCTGGCGGAGATCGAGTCGGCCAAGAACCTGGGCGGGAACCGTCTCTTTTATCTGTCCACGCCTCCCGAGGTCTATCCCAACATCGTTGAGCAGTTAGGCCGTGCCGGACTCGCGCGTCCCTCCTCGCCAAATTCCTGGGTGCGGATTATTATTGAGAAGCCTTTCGGCCGCGACCTCGCCTCGGCCAAAGAGCTCAACAAAATCGTTTTAAACGTGTTCGATGAAAAACAGGTTTATCGCATTGACCATTATCTCGGCAAAGACACGGTGCAAAACTTATTGGTCCTGCGTTTCGGCAACGGCATCTTTGAGCCGCTCTGGAATCGCAACTACGTGGATCAGGTGCAGATCACCGCGGCAGAGACTTTGGGCGTCGAGCGCCGGGGCGGCTTCTACGAAACGGCTGGTGCCTTGCGGGACATGATTCAGAGCCATGTGTTGCAACTGACCTCGCTCGTCGCGGTCGAGCCGCCCGCATCTTTCGACGCCACTGCTGTCCGCAATGAGAAGTTGAAAGTGCTGCAATCGATCCGCCCATTCGATTTGGAGATGGTCGCGCAATATGTTGTGCGCGGCCAGTATGCTCCCGGGCAGATCGACGGCAAGCCGGTCCCGGGGTATCGCGAGGAGCCGGGCGTGAATCCAAATTCGCGCACCGAAACTTTCGTGGCAGCCCGCTTGCTCATCGACAATTGGCGCTGGGCGGGTGTGCCGTTCTATTTGCGTACCGGCAAACGTCTCGCCAAGCGCACCACCGTGATTGTCATTCAATTCCGCCGCGCTCCGCACATCGTATTTCGCGGGCGCCAGGTCGAACCGAACCGGTTGATCCTGAATATCCAGCCTGACGAAGGTATCTCTGTTTCCTTTGGCGCCAAACTGCCGGGGACGGAGATGAGCATAGGCAACGTGACGATGAACTTCAGCTACCGCGCAGGATTCGGCGACGGGACGCGCAGCGACTACGCGACTCTCCTGCACGATTGCTTGCGCGGCGACGCAACACTTTTCGACCGGGGCGACACCGTCGAGGCTGCCTGGTCGCTCCTCGATCCCATACTCGAGGTATGGACCGCCGCAAGAAGCGCTCCGGTCCCTGAATACGCCGCGGGAAGTTGGGGCCCGGAGGAGTCGGATCACATGCTTGAACGTGACGGTAATACTTGGTGCCAACCGGAGTTAGGTCTTTGCGCGGAGAACACATAGGGGGAACGGGTGATTCTGGCGGGCGATGTCGGCGGTACCAAGTGCAACCTCGCGCTCTTCTCGGAGAGAGGCGGCAAGCTCACACCCGTTTTCAAGCAGCGCTTCGCGAGCAAAGAGTTCCCGCGGTTTGAACTGATTGTGAAGGAATTCTCTCGCCAAGCCGCGGCGCACCTCTCCTCTAACGGTATCCTCGCGGCGGGTTTCGGGGTCGCCGGCCCGGTCATGAATAATCGAGTGCGCGCCACGAACCTTCCTTGGATCGTCGATGCGGAAACGCTTTCCAGGGAACTCCGCGTTCCGCAGATTGTGCTCTTGAATGATCTGGGCGCGACGGGGCACAGCATCGAGCACCTTGCACCGGAAGAATTTTGCGTGCTGAATCCCGGAAAACCCGAACCCGGCGGAACCCGCGCGTTGATTGCCGCGGGTACGGGTCTTGGCCAGTCCTTTCTCGTATGGGATGGCCAACGCTACCGGGTCGCACCTTCGGAGGGGGGTCACTCCGACTTTGCGCCTCGTACCGACCAAGAGATTGAGTTGCTTCGCTACATGCGCCGTCGTTATCCGCAGGTAAGCTGGGAACTCATCCTGTCTGGCCGCGGATTCCGCACCATCCACGAATTTCTCGCGCCAGACGTCCGACACCTATCATTTGACGATCCTGACGTTGACCCCGCGCCGGAAATTACCCGGCTGGGACTCGCAAAGACTTGTCGCACTTGCGTGGAAACTTTGGATCTCTGGACAGCGATGTACGGATCCGAGACAGGGAACCTCGCTTTAAAAGTCCTCGCCTTGGGCGGCGTCTACGTTGCTGGAGGAATTGCCGTCAAGATTCTCGAAAAAATCAAAGACGGGGCATTCTTCCGCGCCTTCAAAGACAAAGAGAGCTTCGAGGGGCTGCTGAGTAACATTCCCGTTTCTATGGTGTTGAATGAGTCGGCTCCACTCCTCGGAGCGGCCTACGAGGCGCTGGCAGCCGTCCGCTCCTAGGCTTCTGTGCGCGGAAGCGCCTCACGCTGGCCTACGAGCTGTCTCATAAAGGGTCCCCGTCAGGGCACGGCGGAACCTGTCCCGTCTGCCCCGAGCTTCTCGGGGATCCTTATCGGGAGCCGTGACGAAGAGTGCTGTCTCATAAAGGTCCCGTCAGGGCACGGCTTCAGCCGTGCCGAAAAGGGCTCAGTATTCAGGGGTTTCAACCCCTGAGGTCGGGAGGAGGGGCGGTGGTGCCATTTATGAGATGGCTTCTGGATGGGAACTCGCAGAAGAATCGCCTCAGAAATCAGCGACTAAACCAAGCCCCAAAGAAACGCGGTTGAACAAACCCATCGCAGATGCCGTCAAGACAGTCTCGTAGATCGCCTCGTCGTCCCAGCCGGCCTCTCGCAATACTTCGACGTCCTTTTTAGTGATCTCGCCCGGGTGTCTCGTCAACTTTGCGGCGAACCGGAAAAGTTCCATCACCTTTGGCTCGACGGGAGCGTGTTCCCAGTCGGTCACAAGCTTTCGCGCCAGAGGCTTCTCGATTCCCAAGCGCCGCAGGATTTCCATATGCATTGCGATGCAGTAGGAAGATGTGTTGATTCCTGCCACGACAAGCCCGATTTGTTCCTTCA
>WNFS01004911.1_pt1 | contig 12989 bp, 9 predicted proteins | sample 5400141 | NCBI WGS metagenome assembly WNFS01 (sample SAMN13153358, study PRJNA577476) | soil metagenome | isolation source: 60 cm saprolite under Madrone tree | place: USA:California | collected 2016-06-14
ATGCGTGCGATGGTTCTTCCTCCAACATGTCCTGAGTTCATGCACCCAGGGATCGGTAAGCCAGCCATGCAGAATCCATCTTTCTTCGGCAGGTGTTTCACTGAAACAGATTTTCAACATGCTATTTTCCTCAGGGCTTGTTAGTGAAAAGAGTCTTTGCGATCGCAAGAACGATTGTGTTGATATGCAGGTCATTTCTTTTTCGGCCCTCCGTCGTTGCTCTTGTTGAGCTTCTCCTGAAGCTCGCGTTCCGCCTGGAGCCAATCGTCCAGGTCACAACCGTGAATTCCGCCACGCTCGATGTGAATCTCAAACGCTCGCTCACGAATTTCTGCCAAAGATGGCCCATTGTTGCGACTTTCTTCCGCGACGTTTAACCGAAGAATGCTTCTTGACATGGTCTGAGCACTCGTAATCGGGTCTTGCAATTTCATAGTTTTGTCTCCTTCCAAACGGATTTCTTCGACTTCAACTGGCAGAACCGAACGACGATACTGGCGGAGGGCTGAGCTGAGCGCGCTGTCGCACCGGACTAGAGAGTTGCCAATCCAAAGTCAGCTCGGTCATATACCAACCTGACCTCAACTCCGGCCCTCCAGAGAAACCGCGTGGTACCTCAGCGCTCTGCCTAGCTCTTTTCTCGCGTGGAACACGCGACCCTTAATGGCGGCGACCGAGAGCCCCATCCGCCGGGCTGTCTCCTGGGTTGATAAATCTCCCAGTTCCCGCAACTCGACGGCTCTTCGCATTCCCGGCCTCAGGTGCCTTATCGCCGCAGACACAATCCGTGCTTCCTCTTTCTGCAAGTAGGTGGCTTCAGGGTCCGGGCTTGCATCAGGTAGGTCGGGGCCAGGCGTGGTTCCGTGGTCGCCACTCGAATCATCGGCCGGCACCTCGTGCAGTGTGCGTCGCCTGCGTAGCGACATCAGGGATTCGTTGATCACAATACGCGTTAACCATGTGGAGAAGGAGGATTTCCCTTCGAGCTTCTGCAAGTGGACGAATGCTTTCTTGAAAGTTTCCTGGACAATGTCTTCGGCATCTTCCCGAACTCGTGTGTAACGGAACGCGAGTGCAAGAATCCTTCGCTGGTGACGCTTAGCGAGACTTTCAAAACCCAGTTCATCTCCATTCTTGGCGGCGGCCACGAGTTCCTCGTCTGCAGCGGCCTCACGGGAGGAAGCAACGACTCGTTTGCCAATCTCGTTTCGAAGTTGACCCAGCATGATGCTTCACCTGTCCAATGGGCCCACGCTCTTGAATCTGTGCGTTTGCCCTTGCTCAAACTAAGGGCAAACCACAGTCCAAATCCTGGATTGCGTAAGTCGTTGATTTTTGGTGGAAACATCGGCTTGGAAGTCGAAGAAGTCGGAAAAGTCGAAAATGGCCAACCGACTGACATTCGAATTTGCTGTCAAAGTCAGGAAATCAACCATTCGCGAATTGCAAGCTAGTCGTCAGAGCAGTTGGGGTGCCCTCGCTTCAACTGCAACACGAATCATCGAGCGTCCTGCTCGCCGGGATGGAGAACGGCTGCGGGGGAAGATCGCTTTCCCTGAGCTTCCGAATGGAATCGACGACCGATGGCTCGCGAATCCCACGCCTTGCGGAATTCGCTAGAATAAAGACCAACTCTTCCGGTCTCATAACGCCGAAAGCCGGATGGAGCATCCGGCTTTCGCAAAGCAAAGTAGTTGGTGGACGAGACCGGGATCGAACCGGCGACCTCCTCATTGCGAACAGTGGGGAAAATAAGCTAAGGCAAGGCGCCACAATCACTTAGCTGTTTTCACGGGGCCCTTAATTGGCAAACCGATCTTCTCTTTGTCTTCAGCGCAGTTCGACGCTGAGAAGCCGGAGAAAATCACGCGCGGGGGTGCCTATGCCTGTAACGACGACAACAAAGTCATTTTCGAGGACCCTCTGAATTGGACAACCCGGAGTTTTATTTTCGCGAAGCAGCGGGAGTACGAACATGGGCCTCCCACTGCGGAGCCCAGTGGCGAACTATCGTGCGAGTGGCCTTACCTGGCTAAGTTGGCAGAATCCAGGATGAAAATGGCCCGTTTTCGACGGTAGTTGGATCCTGGCGAGGTCACTTCTACGAATAGCCGACTTTTCGTCCACGTGAAACTGTCTCGTTAAAAACACATGCGCGTTTACCATTACCAATCCGCCGGACGAACCGATAACTTCCGGCTTGCCCGTCATCCAGGCACAATCCCGCGAGGCGCAACAAATCGGCTAAGAAGAACGTCGCTTCTACTTGTGGCCGGCTACACGGCCCAACTGGTCTTGCGCCAGCTCGACGGCTCCTCCGCCCAATTTCCGAATTGTTTTCGGTCGTCCTGCCCACTCCCCTTGGGTCTCAGCCCGTAGCGGGAAGTCGAGGTCCCCCGGATTTCTAGCTGGGCGTTTTCAATGATGGGCGAAAGCGTATAATCCCAACCTAGTTCGCCGGTGTTGACTGCAGTCCACTCTGTTTGATTCGCACCTCCTGATTGAATCTGGGAAAGGACAGTTTCGATGATCCGCCCACTCCTGTTTTGCCTTCTGGTCGGGACTAGTGTCTCCACTTTTGCGCAGGATTCAACTGCGTCAGAATCGGCCGTGCTGACGCTAGAGCAAGCCGTCAACATCGCACAGGCCAACAATCGTTCCGTAAAGAACGCCCAATTATTCGCCTCAATTGACGATGACCAGATCGCCGAGGCGCGAACGTATCGTCTTCCATCTATCAGTCTCTATGCGCTCGGCTCTCAACTTTTAACGCCCGTAAATTTCACATTTCAGCGAGGGGCGTTCGGCACTTTTCCGGGCATCGGACCCGTACCAGCAACTAACACTCAGATTCACACACCGCTGCGGCCGGCTTTCTATGCGTTGACGCAGTTTTCTCAGCCGCTCTCCCAGCAATACAAAATTGGATTGAACATTAAGCAAGCCAAGTTGGCCAAACTAGTTGATGAACAAAAGCTGCGTGCGCAGAAGCAGTCAGTAACCAGCCAGGTAAAACAGACGTACTACGCCATTCTGCGGACGCAAAGCTCACTTGCTGCCAGCGAAGAAAACCTCAAGTTCGATCGGGAACTGGATCGCACGACTGAACAGTACTTGGCGGAGAAGACTGCCCTCAAGTCAGACAGCATGGACGTAAAGGCGAGAATCGCGCAGGAGGAGTACAACAACCTGACGCTGCGCAACTCGCTCGCGAGTCAGAAAGAGCAGTTGAATGATCTCCTTGGGCGCGACATTCGAACCGACTTTTCAGTCGCTGAAGTGCCCGAGGCCACCACTATCGAAGCCAGTCTGGATGCGGCCCAGGCTCAAGCACTGTCCGCGCGGCCGGAGTTGGCCGAAGCTCGCTTGGCCGTGCAACAAGCGGAACTGAACCGCCGCATCACCAAAACGCAGTACATACCGGACGTGAGCCTCGCCGTGAACAACCTCTCACTCACAAATATCAATCTCTTGCCATCTTACGTGGCTACCGCTGGCGTGCTGGTCAGTTGGGATCCAATTGATTGGGGGCGCAGGAAGCACGAGCTGGCCGCTGCCAGCAAGACCATCGAACAATCGAAGAACAGCGCGAACGAAACGGAGGCGCAGATCCTGGTGGAAGTGGCCGCCAAATTCCGGAAGCTCGGCGAAACTCGAGCGCTGCTGCACGCGACCACACTCCAGCGCGACGCGGAACGCGAGAAGCTTCGCGTGGTCATGAACCAGTTCGAACAAAAGACTGCGCTTTTGAAGGATGTCCTCCAGCAGAAAATGTCCTTGGAAACTGTCACCAACCAGTATAACCAAGCTTTGCTGTCGTTCTGGACGGCGAAAGCCGACTTCGAGAAATCTTTGGGTGAGGAGTAGCACATGCCGAAGAGTCTGAAGCGAATCCAAGTACGTTGGGATGGCATTTTTGTCTTTGCTCTGTTGGCGGTTGCTGCGTTTGCCCTGAGTTGTAGCCGTGAGACCACCACGACTTCACCGACACCTGTACGCGTAACCTCCGTCGGCACCTTCGAAGGAAGCGGCGGAATCCGATACTCGGCGAACATCAATGCCTTCACACAAGTGACCCTCTCATTCAAATCCGCTGGATACGTGGACAACATCGCGCAACGCAGGGGAGCTGACGGCCGGGTCCGCGTGCTGCAGGTGGGCGACCCGGTAACGCAGGGCGAAGTAGTCGCGCATATTCGCGAAGGTGATTACGTGGACAAAGTGACTTCAGCAAAGGCTCAACTCGCGCAAGTCCAGGCTTCTTACGACAAATCGCAGTTGGATTTCGAACGCGCCTCCAAACTCCTCGCCAGTGACAGCCTGACCAAAGCCCAATTCGACGCCACTAAGGCTTCGTTCGACTCTAACGCCGCAGAACTGGCGAATGCCAAAGCAAATTTGCAGCTGGCAAGTACCGCGCTCAACGATTGCTCGCTGCGGTCACCGCTCAATGGGTGGGTCGTGGAGCGCGACGTTGAAATCGGTGCCTTGGCGGCAACCGGAACGCAGGCATTCATCGTTGCCGATACACATCTTGTGAAAGCGGCTTTCGGTGTTCCCGATACGACCGTCCAGTCCGCAAAATTAGGAGCGCCGCAAACCATTACCACCTCCTCTTTGCCTGGCGAGTTCCACGGAAAGATTACTTCCGTCTCGCCGTCAGCGGACCCCAAGAGCCGGGTATTCTCTGTCGAAGTCACCATTCCCAACGAGGATAACCGCTTGAAGCCAGGGATGGTCGCAACGTTATCCGTGGGCGCAGTCAAACTAGAGCAGCCCACAACGGTTGTTCCCTTAAGCGCGGTTGTCCGTTCCAGCAAACAAGCCGATGGTTTTGCAGTATTTGTGATTGAGGACCAAGGTGGAAAAAGTCTCGCTCACGAGCGAGTTGTTGAAATTGGAGACACGCTCGGCAACATGATCAGCGTCACGCACGGCTTGAAGGTTGGGGAACGCATCGTTGTCGTTGGTGGTACACAAATCAAAGACGGCGACGAGATTCAGGTGATTCCTTGAAGCGCTCTACTTGTGGGAGAGCGGCATATGGCTCATAGAACCGATACAGACATCATCGAGAAGACTCACAATACCGCTCGTTTTTTCGTTGAGCACCGGCACATCGCGTGGGTTCTCCTGATCGCCACGGTCTTCTGGGGATGGTATGGATACAATTCGATGCCGCAGCGGAAAGATCCCGACATCCCTGTGCGCGTCGCGGTCGCACTAATTCCCTGGCCAGGAGTCAAAGCACAGGAAGTAGAACAGTTAGTGACGCGGCCCGTCGAAGAAAAAATTGCAGAGAGCTCTTATATCCACCCCGGTACCGCGGCCGACTATGGCATCAGGTCCATCACTCTGCCGGGTCTTTCGATCATCTACGTGCAATTGGCGGAAAATGTCACCGACACCAAGAAACAGTTTAACGACATCAACCTGAAACTCAATGCGTTGAATAATCAGCTTCCCCAGGGCGCGGGCCCCATCCAGTTCCAGAGTGATTATGGAGACACCGCGGCGCTGATGCTTACCGTCGCCAGCCCTCGGCTGGACCAGGTCGAAATCGCCATTCGCTCGCGCAGCGTTCAGAAAGCCATCGAAGAAGCGCGCCGATCAAAGCCAAGCAAATCAGCCGATCCTCGCGTCGGCGCGGTGTATTGCTTCCCTCAGTCGATCTCTCCCGACGCGGTGCGCCGGGGCTTCGACGCCTTCGTCCAGCTTGCCCAGCAAGACGGAGTGTTTCGCGACGTTCGGTTATTTGCCGGCCCCGGCTACATTGGGCTCGACGGATCTTCACCGCGCAGCGACCCTCAAATTCAAAGCTATATCGACTGGTACATCCGCGAGCGTCTGCGCGTTTCGGAGCTTCACCCCGATGCCTGGGGTCCTGTCTTGATTCGCGACCCGAATGAAACGCCGAAGAAAATGGCGGCGGTCGCAGGCGATAAGTACAGCTATCGGGAACTGGATGATTTTACGGACTTGCTGGCCAGGACCCTCATTGGCACACCACAGGCCTCCAAATACCAGCGCGCGGGCGTTCTGTCTGAGCAGGTTTACCTCGATTACTCGCAGGAGCGTCTTGCAAACTATGGCGTTCAGCCTTCCAAACTTCAGAGTCTGCTCCAGGCGCGGAACATCGCGCTTCCCGGCGGGTCCCTCGAAGTTGGTCAGAAAAATGTCATCATCGACCCGTCCGGCGAGTTTAAGTCGGCGAAGTCCATCGGCGACGTTATTATTGGCCCTTCTTCTTCTGGCAGTCCCGTCTATTTGCGCGATCTGGTGGAGATCAGCCGCGGCTATCAGAGTCCCGCCAAGTTTCTGAACTACTACAACTGGCGCGACTCGGAAGGAAAGTGGCAGCGTAGCCGCGCTGTGACCATGGCTGTTTTCATGCGCTCGGGTGAACAAATCAGTCAGTTCGGCAAGAACATTGACGAAAAGCTTGCCGCGGTTCGCCAAATCTTGCCCGCGGACCTGATGATCGTGCGGACCTCTGACCAGCCGCGCCAGGTGAAAGAAAACATTGATCTCTTTATGGACGCACTGTACGAGGCCATCGCACTCGTCGTCCTGGTTTCCCTGCTGGGATTCTGGGAATGGCGCTCCGCGCTCCTGATGGCGATTTCGATTCCCATCACCCTGGCGATGACCTTCGGCTTTGCCTACGTCTTGGGCATCGATTTACAGCAGGTGTCCATCGCAACGCTGATCATCGCACTCGGCTTGTTGGTTGATGATCCCGTCGTCGCGGGCGACGCCATCAAACGCAGTCTGGCTGAAGATCATCCGGGCATCGTATCTGCGTGGCTAGGGCCCACGAAGCTTGCTACGGCCATTATGTTTGCCACCATCACGAATATCGCGGCGTATCTGCCCTTCCTGATGCTCACCGGTGATACCGGAAGCTTCCTCTACAGCCTGCCCATCGTGATGGCCTGCGCGTTGGTCTCTTCTCGTCTTGTTTCCATGACCTTCATCCCGCTCCTTGGCTACTATTTATTGCGCCGCGGCGATAAACCAGAGCCCTCCGTTGAAGAGAGGCGGCAGCACGGGTTCACGGGACTCTACGCGGGTGTCGCCACTTTCGCGATCGAACATCGGTGGAAGGTCCTCATTGGATCTTTCGCTTTTCTTCTCCTCGGGTTCATTTTGGGGAAACAGCTGCGAAGTCAGTTCTTCCCCGATGATGTCCAGTACTGGGCAACAGTGGATATTTGGCTGCCGAATGATGCTCCCCTTTCCGCCACTAACGAGGTTACACAGCAAGCGGAATTAGCTTTACGTCAATCCGCAGAGGCCTATGGCCGCCTGCATCCGGGTAAAGACGGAAAGCCGCGGCAAATCTTGCACTCGCTAACGACGTTTGTCGGTGGTGGCGGGCCGCGGTTCTGGGTGTCTGTATCACCGGAAACACAGCAGCTAAACTACGCCCAGATCATCCTTCAGGTGGACGACAAAGAGGATACGCCGACCCTAGTCGGGCCGCTACAAGTCGCCGTCAGTTCAAAGGTCCCCGGTGCCCGCATCGAAGTCAAGCAACTTCAGACCAACCCCGTCGAGCAACCCGTTCAGATCATGATTTCAAATCAGGCGGATGTCGCTTCCGATCGAGAGCCGGAGGACATCCGGACACTCCGAGCCCTCGCGGGGAAAATCGAGGACATTTTTCACGCGGTTCCGCGAGCTGCTCGGGTACACAACGACTGGGACGAGGAAAGCGCGACGGTCAGGCTGGAGATCGACCCGGATCGCGCGAATCTTGCGGGCGTAACCAACTCGGATGTAGCTTCTTCGACCACCGCTGCCCTAAGCGGCACCAATGTTGCGACTCTCCGCGAGGGACAAAAGCAAATCCCCGTTGTAGCACGTTTGCGCATCGAGGAAAGGGCGCAACTTTCCGATATCCAGAACCTTTACGTATATTCGGCGCAGAGTACGCAGAAGGTTCCGCTCGTTCAGATTTCCTCGATTAAGAACGACCTGGAATCACAGAGGATTCGGCGGCAGGAGCATTTCCGCACCATCAGCGTGGAGTGTGCTCCCGCTGCGGGCGCGCTCTCCTCGGAGATCCTGAGCGCGGCGATGCCCAAGCTCTTAACCTTCCAGGCGTCGCTTCCTCCGGGCTACAAGATGATTATCGGGGGCGAGAATGCCAAGCAGGTCGAAGGCTTCCGAAATCTTGCGGTTGTCATGGGAATTTCTATCGCTGCAATTTTTCTTGCACTCGTGTTGCAGTTCAATCACGCAGTCAAGCCGCTCCTTGTCTTTGGGGCTGTGCCCTACGGAATCGTGGGCGCTTTGCTTGCCTTGTTCATCACCGGAACGCCTTTCGGTTTCATGGCATTTTTGGGCATTGCCAGCCTGATTGGCGTGATCGTCAGTCATGTCATCGTGCTCTTCGACTTCATTGAGGAAATGCGTGAAAAAGGCGAGCCCCTGGAACGTGCACTAGTCGACGCGGGGATCGTCCGCCTCAGGCCGGTGTTGATTACCGTTGGCGCCACAGTGCTAGCTCTCTTTCCACTCGCATTGCACGGTGGCCCTTTGTGGAAACCCCTTTGTTATTCGCAGATTGGCGGGCTTGGCGTGGCTACCTTCATCACCTTGCTCTTGGTCCCCGTCTTTTACGCGATTTTTGTCTTGGATCTGAAGTTGATTACGTGGGACGTAACGGCCAAAGAAAGGCAGTAGGCTTCTGCCGAGTTTCAAATCCGTTGAGATCCAAGACTTTACTGTCACACGGCATCGCGCCGCCAAAATTTACCGTAAGCGACTCGCTCAAGCTATCCGGAGGCCGCCATGATCAAATTCTTCGCACAATTATTCCGAGGACTTCACTACATTGTCGGTATTTCCGCGCCTCCGCCCGGCACCAGCGACCGCACGTTCGTGTTCGCGTGGCTTGGCGGCATCGCCTTCATTGTGGCCTTCTTCGTGATCCTGATGTTCTACATCATCCCTTTTCTGTACTTCAAGCATTGAGCGACCCATGGCAGCAGCAACAAACAAAAGAATTATCGACAAGGCGAGCCATCACTCGGTTGCGCGGAGGAGGTTTCTATGTCCAAGGTCTGGCTAATTACCGGAGCTTCCCGCGGCCTTGGCCGGGCGTACGGAGCGTTGTCACTTCTTGGGGGGAGGTGCTCGGTGTCGAAGGGAAGCGAACTCTCGTAGCGATCGGTATGACGCGCCCTAACAGACCAAGTGGGGCTTCCTGTGAAAACGAGTGTTGCCGTACCGAGGCGCAAATCAATTTGCAAAAAAAAAAGGAGCAACAAAATGAGCAATTCAATGACGCCTATGCGAGTAGCACGAGGAATATCTCAATCCCTCTGCATCGTAGTATTGTTGCTGACCTGCTGCGCGCTCTCAGCGCAGAACACAGAGCATCGCGTTCGGAATATTGTTCTGGTTCACGGCGCCTGGGCAGATGGTTCCGGCTGGAAAGGGGTTTACGACATCCTCGTCAAGGATGGTTACAACGTCAGCATCGTCCAAGAACCGGAGACGTCCTTTAAAGAAGATGTGGCTGCCACCAAGCGCGTCCTTGCTCTACAAGATGGACCGTGCATTCTTGTCGCTCATAGCTATGGCGGAGCCGTAATCACGGAAGCGGGCACGGATCCATCAGTCGCCGGTTTGGTGTACATCGCGGCCCACATGCCAGACGCTGGAGAGAACGAGGCGGACGACGGAAAGCGCTTCCCAAGTGACCTCAGCAAGTCTGGTGCGATAAAGAAGACGGCAGACGGTTTCACTTACCTCGACCCCGCACAGTTTCATGAGTACTTCGCAGCCGACCTGTCTGCCGAGCAGGCCGCTTTCATGGCGCGCTCGCAGGTACTCAACTTTGCTGACAACTTCAGAGCAGTCATCACCACGGCTGCGTGGAGAAGCAAACCCAGCTGGATGCTGGTGGCGGCAAAAGACAGAACCATTAACCCTGACCTCGAACGCTGGTATGCCACACGAGCCAACAGCCACAAGGTCGAAGTCTCTGGTGCCAGCCACTCGGTCTACGTCTCCAGGCCGAAGGAGGTTGCAGCTCTGATCGAACAAGCTGCATCGCACGCTCCGTAAAAGTCTGCTAGAGCCCGGCTTACTTTGGAAAAGCAGACAAAAGCGCGAATGTGTCCCGATGTGAACAGATATCCATTTCTGCCTGCTCATGGGCGTGAACGTGGACTCCTCCAAGCAAGAGGTTCAGTCATTTAGCAGCAAAGATGGAGATCAATATCGTGGTAGACCTGCGTGGGTCGCGCGACACTGAGCGCAAGATCGTGACACATCTCGGAATGCAGTACGTGGCCATGCCCTGGCGGTGTTCCTTTCCAAAAGATAAAACGTTCGCGCAATTCCTTACACTGCTTGGAGACAATCCAGGCAAGAAGGTTTTCGTCCCACTGCCGTGTGGGTGACGACCGCACGGGAATGATGATTGCAGCAGATCTGGCTGGGGCCTGCTCAAGTGATAGATTTCGTTGTGGCGATGGCAGGAGAAGTGTACGATGCGCATGAGCAAGAAGTCCAAATCGGAAATTCCGGCTCTACATACTCGGGTGCGGGACCGTGCAGTTGGACCGCGGATGTCAGGGAGTTTGGTAGCCCCCCTGACGCGGCCGCAATCGCTGAGGGTCGAATGACTTTGGGAACAGCATTCTCATAAACTGAGAGTATGATTTGGCTTTCCTGCCAAGGAGAAACGTGGAAATGTGAAATGAGTGCCTGGGTTCCATGCCGGGGGCTTCTAGTTTCTGGGGGCCTGATCGGATTTTGGAGGTGCGCCGATGAAGCGTGGGATTTTGGTCACAATCGTCGGGATTCTTTGTTGGGGACTGTTGGCAACGGCTCGAGAAAAACCGAGAGATGCCGAGAAGTTGGGAAACGTGCACTTCCCGGTGTCCTGTCTTCCCGCCACTCAGCCACAATTCGATCGTGCCGTCGCCATGTTGCACAGTTTCTGGTATCCCCAGGGCCTTAATGCCTTCGCAGAGATTGCAAAGACCGACCCCAGCTGCGCCATGGTTTATTGGGGAATTGCGATAAGCCGACGCGCCAATCCGATGGTGGGTGCCCCCGGTGCGGGTCCGGATGCTCTCAAGGATGCGGTGGAGGCTGCTAGTAAAGCCAGGCTTGCAGGTGCCAAGACACAGCGGGAGCGAGACTACATCGCGGCCATCGAGACGTATTACAACGATTGGGAAAAGCGCGATTACCGGACACGAGTTCTCGCCTATGAAAAGGCCATGGAGGATGTGTACCTTCATTATCCCGAAGATCCGGAGGCCGCCGTATTCTATGCGCTCGCGATTGACGAGGCTGTGAACGTCCTTCCCCTCGATCCCAATTTCACGAGGCAACAGAAGGCCGGAGCCATTCTCGAGAAAGTGCTTGCGGCAAATCCAGAGCATCCTGGCGCGCTTCATTATCTGATTCACGCTTACGATTTCCCACAGCTCGCGGACCGCGGCCTTGCGGCGGCGCGCCAGTACGGCGATGTCGCTCCCGCAGCTCCCCACGCGCTGCACATGCCTTCACACATTTACTCCATGCTTGGAATGTGGCAGGAGTCCATTAAGGCCAACCAGGCAGCGTTATCCGTGTCGAAAGGCTATGCTCATGCGCTGGATTTCATGGTCTATTCCTATCTCCAGATGGCGCAAGATATCGAGGCGAAACGCGGAGTCGACCGGAACATAGAGCTACTAAAGAGCCAGGGCGCTGCGGGTGCCGCTGCTGCCAACCCGACTGGGGCCGTATTGGCAGGCTACACTGCGCTCGCGGCGATTCCCGCACGTTATGCGATCGAAAGGGGAGCGTGGACGGAGGCTGCCGGGCTCGAACCAGTACACTCTACTCCGGTGGCCGATTCCATCACCTATTTCGCTCGCGCGATGGGCTCGGCCCGTAGCGGCAATCTCGATGCGGCGCGAAAGAACATTGAGCAACTGAAGCAAATCGAGGAGGGTTTGCTGGAAGTCAAAGATGAATATTGGGCGCAGCAGGTGCAGATTCAACGGAACGCGGCAGCTGCCTGGACGGCATACGCGGAAGGCAAGAAGGACGCAGCTACGAAGCTGATGCGCACCGCGGCAGACCTTGAGGACGGAAGTGAAAAGCACGTGGCCATGGAAAATCGCCTGTGGCCCATGCGCGAACTACTCGGGGACTTGCTGCTTGAGGCCAACGAGCCGGGCCTGGCCCTGAAGGAGTACGAAGCCTCTTTGCAGTTGGCGCGCAATCGGTATCGCGGATTCTACGGTGCCGCGAAAGCTGCGCAACGTTCCGGGGACCTGGAAAAGGCCCGCATCTATTATGGAAAGCTCGTGGCCCTGTGCAGCAGCGCCGACACACAGCGGCCGGAACTGGCCGAAGCAAAGAAATATCTGGCCCAGAAGTGATCCAGAAGTCCGTCTCCGGGAGGAGGAAGCGTTCTGAAGCAATGTAGGCCCGCTTAGCGCATCTCCACAGTGTCAACCTACCACGCATACTCGATAAATACGATAGACGTAGGCTGCTGAAATTTCGTGGGTGACAGAGTCGCGTCAAAGCCAAAGACAAGGATCATTTCGACCGGGTTCCGGTGGTGATCCAGTTTAAGACCAGCCCCGCATTCCGGGACCTGCATTAAGATACTAAGTTTAGGTTCCTGGCGGCACAATAGCCGTACATCGAGGAAGTCGGCCAGCCATGTAACATCGCGTAATCGGAATGTATGGTCCGCCGCCTCGCCGCAAGCGAAATTTGAGGACGCCACAAGTTGGTCTGCGCAAATGTATACGGCCTTTGTTGGAGTGGATCACTCCTGGCCAGGATGGAATGCGCTGCGCTCTCTTCTCCATTAACTGGTCAGTCGCGAAGGACTATTTCCGATTTCGGATTTGGAGAGCGCCGGGTTCGACCGTTGTGCCATCTCCTCATTCGCCAGCAGACCTGGCAGGAAATCGTGATCTCGCAGTAGTCGCTAGGCTGCAGCCGCATCGGCCAAT
>WNFS01002886.1_pt1 | contig 12984 bp, 11 predicted proteins | sample 5400141 | NCBI WGS metagenome assembly WNFS01 (sample SAMN13153358, study PRJNA577476) | soil metagenome | isolation source: 60 cm saprolite under Madrone tree | place: USA:California | collected 2016-06-14
TGCTCGCGAATTACAGCGAGGAAACTTTGGAGGAAATCGGGCGCCGCATCGGTCTCGCGCCCGGGATAGGGAACGCCATGTGCCAGAAATTCGGCTCCCGTTCCGTGAATTCGATCGCCACGAAGCGCTTGCCGTCGCGCCCGCGGCGGATGGACACCACTTTGCCTTCTACTTTTTCTCTGGTGATTTCGTTTTCGAGCTGAAGAATTTCGCCCAGCACCACGCCCTGTTCCAGCTCCACTGACGCGCCGTGCAGGCTGACTGTATGCGACATCGCCTTCACGGAAAATCTCTCGCCGATCTCGGTCTTCCCGCTCACCCGCAGCGGCACGGTCAGCATCACTCGCACCGTGCGCCGCCGCTCCTTACATCGAAAGTGAATAATCGCCATGGGGACCAGCTACCTCGCACTCGGCCGCTGAAGCAGGCTCGGCCATAATGATTTTTTTCGCACTATCCGCAATCAGCCGCCGAAAGAGTAATTGCGCGTGTGAACAGAATGCTGAAGTGAACCGACGAAACCGAAGAAAAAACCAAGACGAACAGGGTCCACACAACTGCTATTCTGGATTCACCTTGGACGCGTGACAATGGCATGAAGGTACCACATTTGTCCAATCGAAAACAGTACAAGAGTACTTGCCTTGTGATTCCCGCAGGCTGTCTCGAGTGATTTAGCCGCCGGGAAGCCGCGACTGCCGCATTCCGCCCGCCGCCACGCGGGTTTCTTCCCCGGCCCAGCAACAACAAGCTCGAACTTGGACGCAAAGCGACGGCCCGTTTCACTGTTTACCCTCGCGAAACACTAAAAAGATGGCGCTTGCAGCCCGTCGCGAGGTCCGAGAACATAGTAACAGTACTACCCCGTGTGGGGATGTCAAACTGGAGGGAAGAATGCGTAAACTGTTCATTGTGTTGGGGTTCGCTTTGCTCGCGACCACCGTCGCACAGGCCCAAGAAACCCGGGGCATGGAAGTTTCCGGACAATATCAGTACATCCGAATCTATCCCGGCGGGGGCGCGCCAAGCTCCAGCTGCCAGGGTGCTGGGGGCACGTTCGCGGTGAATTTGAATCGCTATCTCGGGCTTGTCGGCGACGTCGGTGGCTGCAAAGTGACCGGCTTGCCGTCGGGCATCTCGTCTCATGAAATCAACTACCTGTTCGGGCCGCGGCTGTCCTATCACAACTACGGCCGCTTGACCCCGTTCGCGCAAGTGCTGTTCGGCGGCGAAAGGGCAACAGCCAGCGCAACGGGTTTCCCGTCGACGTCGGTGAACTCGTTCGCCATGACGTTTGGCGGCGGCGCGGACGTCAAGTTGACGCCGCACCTGGCGTTCCGTGCGATCCAATTCGAGTATCTGTACACGCACTTCAGCGGCGCGAAGCAGAACAACCTGCGCATCCAGAGCGGGTTGGTCTACCACTTCGGCAAATAAGCAGTTCCGGTTCATGGCAGGGGCCCCGTCGCAAGGCGGGGCCTTTTGCTTCTTGCCGTGCGGATGTCATCCCGAACCCGCTCGCGCCGTTTGCGAACGGGGGTGAGGGACCTGCTTTTCGGCATCGACCAATGTAGCGGCCGCGGATCCGTCGCGGGCGTCCGTCGCACCCAATGGTTCAGTTGTCATCCCGAACCCGCTCGCGTTGTTTGCAAACGGTGTGAGGGACCTGCTTCTTTCCGAAAGTCTATGCCCACCGCCACTATCGCCGATGTAGCCGCGGACCGTCGCGGGCGCTTTTTCCGGCCTCCCTGTAGCGGCGAGTTCACCTCGCCATCCCCTTCCAACGTCGACGCCGTCTCCACAGGAGCGACTAACCAACCCCGTAAATTGCGTGCGATCTATCAGAGCTTAAATCAAGGAAGGTGCCAGAGCCGCTAGATCCGACAGCCGCCCAGGCTGCAACGCTTCAAATTCCTTTTGCGGTATTTTCAAGTACTTCCACGCCTGGCCGGTCAATTCCGTGGCCGTTTCGCACCACCGTATGGCGGCTGCATCCTTCCGCAACACCTCAATCGTTTCCTGCCCCTTCGACTCCAGCAGCCAATGCGCCCCGTAACCATCCACCGCCACAAAATCCGGTTCATAATTCCGCAAATTCATCGCCGCATCCGTGTATTCAATCGTGAAGCCAAACGCGCGCGGCAATTTCGCAAACGCCTTCACATCGCTGGCATTATCCAGAAATTTCGCAAACTCTCGCTCAAAATCGTTGTCGCAAGGCACCAAGTTAAACACGCATTTGCGGCCTTCCCACACCGGCCTCGACCACGGGAACGCCTGGCAACTTGACAGCATCCGCGCCGGCTCCAAAAGCTGCGGCTTTTGCTCCTCAATCGCCAGCTTTTGCAGCGCCTTCTTGAAAACATCCACGCAAACGTAGTGGGCAACCGCCGTACTCATGGCCTTTACGATCTCCGGGTCGGATAGGTCGACAGGATGCCCGAAAGCTTTCAGCTCAAAGAACTCCCTCACCTTGGGCGCCAAGACTGCGAACTGCGCCGGGAGCTTGACGGCCTCCGCGATCCGCCGTGCATAGTAGCCGATAACTTCCTGTGCGGTCTGCGGCTCGGGAATCGCATAATCTCGTTCAAATTCCTTCTTGAGCGTGAGAATGTCGTAGCCTTCGTACCGAAAAGTCTTCGATCTCGGGTCCGCCTCGCTTTTAGGCAGCGCAATCGTCTGAAAGCTCAATACCTCCAGCGCCGCAATCTCCTCCGCCAAGCTCTTCTTTCGCACAAGCGAAGGTGTCAGTTGCGGAAGCCCAATATCGAATTCTTTCCGCTCTTCCAAAGGAAGAATGGTGACAATCTGCAGCTTGTCCTTGCCAAGCTCGAACGTCTCCAGCTTCAATTCCTCAAGCTTTTCAAGGTCATCCACGAAATCGAGGAACGCCTTGTTTCCGATGATATCCACGCGCTCCGTATAGGCGTTCGGCAGATCCCGAAACATTAGCCGCAGGCCGCGTCCAATCGTCTGCTCCGGTAAAATGTTCGCTTTCGCCGTATACGGACGCAGCCCCACGACCACCGTAACGTTCTGTACGTCCCAACCCGCCACGCCGCTTTTCCACAATCCCGCGGCAATCCAATAATCCGCAAGCGTCTTACAACCCATTCAGGGCGTGGAACTTACAAGTTTACTCTTGACAAACGTTCAGACCTGCGGTAGGATTGCGTGTGTCATCTCGAAGAAACCTCTCTTACCCCTCCCGCCGCTCCAGCCCTAACTCTCGATCTGTCAATCTCTTGCAGCCTCTTCGTCGTTATTCTGTAGCTCCTGTCCTTTGTTTTCAACAGCTTGCAGCTTCTTTTCCCAAAACACCCGGGTGGGGGGTACCGCGATTCCCGTTTCAGTTACGCACCACTCACTACCCACTGCCCACTTTTGTTAACTCTTTTGTTTCTTATCACATGCATGTAAGCCAAGCATTTTCATGCAATTACGCACTCTTTTGCGCAACGGCGCGCCGCTATCTCCCGTATTTCCAAAAGCTTGCGCACTCTTTCTGTCGTCATAGGGGGTGGGGGGGTATCGGGTGGTACGTTTCTCAAGGGCTACTTGAAGTAGCGTCGCAACAGCTTCGAAGCAAACGGCTTGCGCCGATTGCAGCCCAAAAGCGCCAGCCGGGTGGCCCAGTGCGCGCCGCTGGTTGCCGAAGATGCGCCGGCAGGCGATGCGGGCAAGCGCGGCGGTGCTTGCCTTCGCCCGCGATGGACGCTTTGCGTCCACCGATTCCGGCGCTTCCTCTCTCCAGCGACGCACACCGAGCCACCCGCAGGGGTTTTGGCTGGCCTCCCGGTAGCGGCGATGCCTACTCGGAACTCTTGCAGCCACGGCGTTTCAACCGCGCGCTTGCTGCGCAACTTATCCGTGCGCTTGCCGCGCAACTCTACGGCCGGCGCCCAGACCGCTTCTGCGCCGCGGCCACCGGCGTCCCATCTTCCGGGTCCTCCGCGGACGCGCTGGCGCTCGCGCTTGAAAACGCCGACCGCAGCACGTCGTTCGCAAAGAAATTCTTTCCGTCGATCGGCACCATCATGATTTGCAACTTGTCGGAGAGCCGCTCGGCGATAATTTTCTGGATCAACATTGGATTCGACTTCAGCACCGCCGCCTCAAATTTCATGCGCTCGGCATCGGCCGCGGCCGTCACGCGAATGCGGTTCGCCTCCGCGTCCGAAAGATTTTTCTGCCGCTCCAGTTCGGCCTTGCTGTCTATGATTTTCGCTTGCGCCGCGGCTTCCGCGTTCTGCAGCGTGGCTTCCTTGCGCGCTTGCGCTTCCAGCTTGCTCTGCTCGATCTGCTTCTGCTTCAGCGGCAGCGTGTACTGCATGGAATCCGATTCCGCTTTGGCCTGCAGCACGCGTACCTGGGCTTGCGCCTCGGCCTGCTTCACGTCGCGAGACTTTTGCGCCTCCGCTTCCAGCTCCGCGATTTTCACCTGCTTTTCCTTGATTTCCGTCTCCGTGCCGAGACGCTCATTTTCCTGCTCTTTCAGCAGCAATCCTTCGAGTCCCTGCGCGTACTCTTCCGGCAATTTCAAATCGCGCAGCAACACTTCGCGCACAATGATTCCATCGCTGGCCAGCCGCGAAGTGATCGCGTTCGACGCAGCCGACCGCAACTCCTCGCGCTTGGTCGCAAAGATTTCGCGCGTGATGTAGTTCGGCGCGAGTTGCCGGTAAATCGTAGCCACCGTCGGGGCGACAACTTCGTCGCCAACCGCGCGCGGCAAATTCGCATGAATATAACTGAGCCGCTGCGGATCCAACCGATAACGCACGCTAACCGCGAGCCCAATGTTCAGCCCCTCGCGCGCCTGCACGGTAAGCACTTCCGGCTGCGCGCTCGCAGCCGTCGCCGCGAGCGGTCCGCCCAAAGGCGCAGGCCGGTTCGCCGCGGCGTTGCTGGCCGCGGTCGTGTACACCTGCTCGCGCGTGTCATACAGCTCAACGCTATCGACCAGCGGCACGAGGAGATGCACGCCGGGATATAACGTGCCCGGCCGCGCTCCCCAGATTTGGCTGACGCGCACTCCCGCGAATCCGTCCGGCACTACCGCAATGCTGAAGGCCAGTAAAAACGGCAGCACTCCGGCCGCGGCGAGCCGCTGGGCGAGTCCCCAGCGGATTGGGCGTAAAGGGCGGGCAAACTCCGCGTTCGAATCATCTCGCGCACTTTCGCTCAGCGGTGCCCCGGGTAAATTGCCCGCTGCATCTCCTGCCGCTTCGACGCGGCGGCGGCGCCCCAGAAGGCGGCGCAGTTGCGAGGAAAGGTAAACGTCATAAACCACCAGCGCGCCGGAGCTGCCGAATAGGCCGATACCGAGAATGACCAGCAAATATTTCAGGGCCAGCATTTAGTTGCTCCCTTCTTTGCGGGAAGCGCTGGTGTGCGTGAGCGTGGGTTGCCGGGGCGCCGCGGTGGACGCGGCGGCGGGGCGCATCATTTGCACGGTGGCGCGGAGAAGCAGCCAATACACGCCGACTGCGGCTGCGCCGGTAATCAGCGTGGCCAGAACCAACATCGCCAAATTCACCAGAATCCACATGAGTGCATTCCTCCTGTGACTGCGGTTCGAATGCAGATATGGCACGGTGTGCGCCATTCGAAAGGGGGTCAAAATGAAGGAGTTAGGTGGCGAGCGGCGCGGTGGCTACGTGGCCGGGGGAACACGGCGTGGCTGCGCGGACGCGGTAAACCGGCGTCGTCCGTTTGGTGCCGCCGCGAATCATGAGGTAGTGTAGTAGTTCAAGATTGTGGCAGCCGAAGAATCAGTTGCGCGCGAGGCAAAAGGAAGAATGCCGACAAGTCCAGGACTTCGCATCGGACGCATCCTCGGGATACCCATCTACGTGCATGCGAGTTGGATGATTATTTTTGTGCTGATCACTATGTCGCTGGCGATGCAGTTTACGCAGGAGCATCCGCAATGGAGTTCGGTGCAGCACTGGGCGGTGGGGATCGCTACCAGCTTGCTGTTTTTTGCGTCCGTGGTTTTCCACGAACTGTCGCACAGCATGGTCGCGCGCGTTTACAAGATTCGCGTGATTTCGATCACTTTATTTGTGTTTGGCGGCGTGGCGCGGATCGGACGCGAACCGGCGAAAGCCATGCAGGAATTCAATATCGCGATTGCGGGGCCGATTGCGAGCCTTTTTCTGGCCGCCGGCTTTTACAGCTTGACGCAGTTTTTCCCGTACGCGCAAATGACCGGCGCGCTGGCGGTGTGGCTGTGGCAAACCAATGCGGCGCTGGCTCTGTTTAATTTGTTGCCCGGGTTTCCGCTGGATGGCGGCAGAATTTTTCGCGCCATCGTGTGGGGAGTGACAAAGGATTTTTCGCGCGCCACGAAAGTTGCCGGGATGAGCGGAAAAGTTGTGGCGTACGGAATGATCGTTTTCGGCGCGTGGTACGCAATGAGAGGTCAATGGACTTCCGGGTTATGGCTGGCGTTCATCGGCTGGTTCTTGCTGAATGCGGCGCAGGAGAGCGTGGCACAGGTGGCGATTCGCGAGGCGCTGAGCGGACTGCATGCGGCGGACGTGATGAGCCACGAAGTGCCGACTGTTCCGCGTAACATGTCGCTGGAGGAGTACGGGCAGGAAGTGGCGCGCACGGGGCGGCGTTGTCATCTGGTGACTACGGAGGACCGGCTGGTGGGCATGATCAATGTGCATGCGCTGAACTCGGTTCCGCGCGATGAGTGGGCGCACATGTCCGTGCAGGGTGTGATGATTCCGCGCGAGAAGGTCTTGTGGGCGCGGCCGGAAGAGCCCCTGCTGGGCTTGCTAGAGCGGCTGGTTTCCGCGGATGTGAATCAGATGCCGGTGGTGAGCGACACGGAAAATAATGGCGCGCATATCATCGGGATGATCACGCGCGATTCGATTTTGCGCGTGATGCAGGCGCGCAGCGAAGTGGGTCCGCTTACTCCCCCGCGTTAAACGCTTAGTTTAATTTCCACTTGCTGAGCGAGTTTCCAGGCACGCATCATTAGGTTCCCGCTGCGGCTTCAGGAGGGGAGCGACGCCTAGATGCGCGATAGAGGCTTGCCGGAAGTTCCTCCCGCGTTGCGATCGGATCCATCAGAGAACGACCGGTCGAGGTCACGCAGACGAAAGTTGGCTGTCGAATCGGCATTTGTCATTCTGCTTGTGGCGGCGGCATTCACTGTGCGTCTATGGCCGATGTCACGAGCGCACTTTTGGGACGAGGCTGTTTACCTCCAGAACGCTGAGGTCATCTGCTGCGGTAAAACCAACTATTCTGAATTGAGCAGCCGCCCTCCACTGCTCTCACTCGTTTTCGCCGGGGTGTTCCTGCTATGGAACAGCGTATATGCCGCATGCCTGGTAACCGCTTTTCTGAACGCGCTCGGACCGCTCTTCCTTTATTTCACCGGGCGTATGGCAGAAGGACGGGCAGCCGCAGCCATCGCGTCCCTGTTACTTGCCTTCTCGCCGTTTTTCGTGGGAGCATTTCCAGCATGGTTTGTGAGCGACGATACCGGTAACAGTCTGCTCTCCGACAGCCCTGCACTGACCCTAATCCTGCTCTCGTTCTGGCTGCTTCTCCGAGCCTTGCGCAAACAGACGGACCTTCGATTTGCTTCCGCTGGCTTTGCTTTCGCGTTGGTGGTGTTGATGCGCTTTGCCTCCTTGCCAAGCGTAGCCGTTCTTTCGCTTCTGGTGCTGTTCGCTAATCGGTGGTGGAGGGCTGCACTGACCTGTGGCATCGGATTTGCAACAGGCTTCGCGCCATATTTGTGCTGGTCGCGCCTTCGCTATGGCGGCTTTCTCACCACCCTGCGCAACGGCTGGGAAAAATTCACCGGTCCCGGGGAATCACCCCTTTATTACTTAAAGAATTTCGGGATCATATTTTCGTGGATCACGACGGCAGGATTGGCGCTGTGGGTTGCGCAGTGGTTTTTGCGGAATCGCTGGCAAGCAGCTCGCGCAGCGGATCATCGCACCGATCCCGCCGCCGAGCATCTGAAACAAAATCGTGTGCGCTGTTTCGATGCATTCCTTTGGGGATGGGCGGCGGTTCTGCTTCTGTTTTTCAGCGCCTTGCGTCATAAGGAGGCACGATACGTCATGCCGCTGGCGCCACCTTTATTTCTGCTGGCGGGAATAGGCCTGAGTGTGCTTCTGCGAGGACGGCAAACTCTCACGCGCATTGCCGGCCCGGTTGTTCTGGCGGGGGCGCTCGTTTACAGCTTTCTTCCTGTGCGCGAGCATTTCCAGTCACCGCTGATTGATCCTGATATTTCAGAGGAAATGCAGGTCTCGGATTTTCTGAGTCGCAATATGCCGCCCAGGACGGTGCTCTATACCAATTTCAACTATCCGGTGTTCGCCTATTACACCGGCCTGCCAATTCAGCCTCTGCTGGTATACGATCCCGCTTTCTACCAAGACCTCAGCCGGCAAATGCCTGTTGATGGCATCCTTATCGCCTATAAGGATCTCAACGAAGATCCACGCGTGGAATGGCTAGACTCGAATCCGCACTTCCGACGTTTTAAGGAGTTCCCTACGCTGCTTGTGTACAAGTACCGTGTTAGAGTGGATGTGGGAAAATCTCCTTAGCTACACATGCACCGAAGGAGAAAGATCTACCAAAGGGGTGGACAGGGGCACGCGTTCCAGCAAGGAAGCCATCACCCGCGGCTTTTCTCCTGATATTCGCCCGGCGGAGGTACATCGCATCCCATTCTGCCGGCTAGGTTTAGATGGGCAAACCCTTTCGTTGTAACTAGTTACCCCTTCGTGGCATCCAATGAAATGCTAACAAAACATTCACGCTTTATACGCATAGCACCCATTAAAATAATTCGTAGGGTGCCCGGCCCAGAATGCGGTTAAGGTGTAGTTGTGGGCTACGAAAGGGAGTACTAGAACATGGTAAAGCAGTTTCTTCTGGCCAGTGACTTCGACCAGACGCTCAGCTTTAACGACTCCGGGGTCGTACTGAGCGAACTCATCGGCTTTCACGGCTTCCACGATAAGGTGGCCGGACTGTCGCAAATGAACCTCGTGCAACAGGGCGCGGAGCTGAGCTATTTGATTTTGCACGATCCGGAGTTTCGCCGCGTGCGGCGGGACGACCTCATCGAGACCGGCAAGCGCATTCGCTTGAAGCACGACGTGGCGCTGTTTGCGCGGGCGCTCGACAATCTTGCCGAGGACTACAAGTTTTCCTTTTATGTGATCTCCGCCGCGCCGCAGGAAATCATCCAGTCGGCGTTGGAAGGAATTGTGCCGCCGGATCATATTGTCGGGACGCGCTTCCGATACAACGAAGCGACTGGGGAAGTGGAGTCGATCGTTCGGGCTTCCGCAGGTTGGGGCAAGATAACCGTGCTTGAGGAGATTCGCGCGACGCTGGGCATCAGCCACGACCACATTATTTACATGGGCGACGGCAGTTCGGATTTGCCGGTGATGATGCACGTCAACCAGCACGACGGACTGACCATCGCGGTGTCCGAAGCGAAGTACATCACGAAGGTCGCGCGGCGCACGGTGCTAAGCGACAGTGCGATGAGCGTGCTCGTCCCTGTGCTGGAAGAAGTGCTGCGGTGGGACTCGGTGCGCATCCGCCGGATGTTTGCGAGTTACGGGCTAACGCTGCGCGAGTGGGACAAGACGCGCACGGACATGCTGACGATCCAGGATGCGGCGCTGTCCGTCCCGGTAGCCGCGGCTAGTCACACACCCTAAAGTCACAGCAGCTGGCAGCGCATCACGATTGCCGGGCGTCACCGCTTCGCGGAGGGCGTCCGGCAATTTTCAACTGTCGGCTAGCCGCTCTTTTCTATACTCTGGGGTTGCGTGCCCAGAGGCCGAGTGAGCGTTATGAAAGCATCTCCTCGCGCTGCATTTCTTGCGGCGTTTCTTTTCACGCCAAACGGGTACGGGCTGGAGTTCGCGAACTCCAGCCCTGCCGCGAAAGGGCCGCAAACGGCCACATCGGCGAAACCAACTGTGTATGTTTCCGATTTCGAGATCGACGTCGTGGCATCCGAGTCCGGGAGCAGAATAGCCGCGGCGTCACAGACTGGTGCACAAGCGCCGGAGAATGATCCGCGGATGTTGGCCAGCCGGCTTGTTGAGCTGATGTCGACGAAGCTGGTTGCTGCTTTGCGGAAGGCTGGCTACAAGGCGGTGCGCATGCAACCGGGCGACGTGCGGCCGGACATCGGCGTATCGATTCGCGGTTTGTTCGCGGAGATTGATAGCGAAAATCGCTGGCGCCGCGCCGTTATCCGCACCCCTGCGGACTCCGGGAAGATGCAAGCACTGGTCAGTATTGCGAACCTGGCAAAACCGGATCAGGCGCTGTACGAGATTGCGAATCTGCCCGGAAATGAAAAGCCTGGCGCGGTGATCACGCTTAGCGCGTACGTGCCGCTGGCGAAATTCGATCTCAGTAAGGATGCGAACGATGGCGTGTTTAAGAGCATAGCAGCGCGCATCGTCAACGACTTAACTGCCTTGCTGAACGCCAATCCCTCCGCGCTATCTCAATAAGCTTGCGTCGTCCTGTTTGGGGATTGCCAGCGTTCTGGACGGTCAGGACGCAAAGTATCGCGCGAGCCCATCCCAATATGCTCTTTCCATCCGGTGGCTAGGCGCAACTTTTGCGAAAGGCAGGTGTTCGTGGGTTTAAGGATGTGTGTAGTCGTAGCAAAGTGGTATTTCAGTGCAAGTAAGTAAATATTGCCTATTGAATTCGTTGCGGCCGCAGGAGTAGTTTTTCATCACACTCCGCGAAGAAATTTTCCGGAGAAACATTAGGATGGGTCCTGGCAGTGCGGTGATCTTGCTCGTTCTCTGATCCCTGTCCTCGCACTGGCGTTTCGAGCACGTTCTGCCTGGCCTGTGAACCGGGAGGTAGCACATGCGGCGAATCTCTGCGTATTTGGCTATTTCTGTATTGTTTCTGGGTGTGCAGGCGAGCACCAAAGCACAGGACATTCTTGTGCCCGCGGGCACGCTGCTGCGTTGCACGCTGGACGAACCAAATTTTTCGTCGAAAACCGCGGACATTGGCGATCCGGTGGTTTGCCACCTGGCCGCGCTGCGGCAGTTTGGCAAGACGGTGTTTCCACGCGGAAGTTATTTAGGCGGTCACCTGGAAGCCGATAAAGAGCCGGGGCATTTTGTTGGGAAAGGCTATTTGAAGATTGAGTTCGATCGCATTGGCTTCCCGGACAGCGACATTCCTGTGCCGAGCAAGATGATCGCGGCAAAGGGATACAAGGTGGACAAGAAGGGAGACATCGTGGGTAAGGGGCACGCGACGCGCGACACGGTGGAATGGCTAATTCCGCCGCTGTGGCCGTGGAAAGTCTTGACGCTGCCTCGGCGGGGGCCTCGCCCGACGCTGAAAGGCGAAGAGCAAATTACCGTGCGGTTGATGGACGATATCGATGTGCCGCGCTCGGGTGCTTCGGCGCGCTCGTATGACCGCCCGGGGGCGCCGGCTGCTTATCACTCACAGATGTTCCGCAAACCGGCAGCGTTTGAGAACGCGGAGCCCTCGGCGCGAGCGGTGAGCAACATCGCCGACAGCCGCGAAGAAGCCGCTGGTACGGCACCGGCGGAGAACGATGCTGCCGCGTCAAACGTTCCGGCGCAGACCCCGCGGACAAGTTCGGTGGTTACCGGACAGCCCGCGCGGGTGCGGCTGATCGCGCTGAAGTCTGAGAACGTGTACGCAGTGACGAATTACCGGATCAACGGCGGCAGCTTGAGCTATGTACTGGCGAGCGGCGGTACGGGATCGGTGGATCTGACCGAAGTGGATTGGCGGACGACTTCGCGGCTGAATGGTGAGCCGGCTTCTGCAAGCCAAAGTAACGGTCACACGTACTGAGTGAGCGAGCAGAGCTGAAGGACACAAAGCTGCTGCGTCCCGGTATCAGAAACAGAAACGGCTAATCGGCGGCCAGTACGGATGCGACCGGTTGGCGGGCGGCGATATCTGTGACGATGGTGCGAGAGCCGGCGTAGAGGACCGCAGCCAGCACCACTGACAAAACCGGGATAATCAGCATCGCTTGTTGAAGGCCGACGGCCCGAAGGGCTTCGGTGACAGTCGCGGAGCCTGCCTGCGCGGCCGCGCGGTGGGCGAGAAAATCGCTGAGGCGGCCGGTGAGCAGAGGGCCGAACGAAGCGCCGCACATGTACATGGCCAAGAAGTAGATGGCCATGGTGGCGCCGCGCTGGTTGGGGGCGACGAGATCTTGAATGGCAGAATAAACGAGGCCGTAGTAGCTGGTGAGCGAGGAGTACGTCAGCGTAAGAAAAACCACGGCGGCAAGCAGGGAACCGGCGGGTTGAAGTACACCGAAGCAGGCGAGAGGCGCGGCGGCCAGCGAGTTCATCGCGGCGATGCGCAGGCGGCCATCTTTGCGGCGACTCGCGATGCCATCACCGAAGTACCCAGCGATGAAGCAGCCGGTGAGACCTCCTGTGAGGTAAGCGATACCGCTGGCGACCCCAGACGAGGCTACGGAGACTCCATGAATGCGGCTCAGGAAGGCCGGGAGAAATGTGGCGATGGCGTACATATTAAAATTTAAGAGAGCGCCGGAAGCGATAATCCACCAGAGGGTGGGAATGCGCAGGATGGTCCACATCGAGTCGCGGGATAGTGGAGCGGGATGAATTTCGCTGGCGCCGCGTTGGGGTTCGGGCAGCAGGAGTAGCGCGGGAATGAGGAGCAGCGCGGGAGCGGCAGCCAGGACCATCGCGGCGCGCCATCCGTAGGCCTGGGCCAGAGGTCCGCTGAAGAAGAAACTGAGCGCGCCGCCGACTGGCACTCCCAACATGAAGAGCGCGAGTACGCGAGAACGTTTGTCCGGCGGGAAGAGGTCGCCGAGCCAACTGGTTGCAGCGGGGGCGCAGCCTGCTTCGCCGACTCCGACGCCAATACGTGAGAAAAGCAGCATGGCGAAGCTTCCGGCGA
>WNFS01012689.1_pt1 | contig 12984 bp, 12 predicted proteins | sample 5400141 | NCBI WGS metagenome assembly WNFS01 (sample SAMN13153358, study PRJNA577476) | soil metagenome | isolation source: 60 cm saprolite under Madrone tree | place: USA:California | collected 2016-06-14
CAGCGCTCCCGAAGCGCTCGACTTCGCTTCGGACCGTTTGAAACCGCGGCACGAAAAACAGGCGTTCGATCTGGCGCAACCGCCCGCAAAATTGACCCAGCAATGAAATCAAAATTCGCCACTGCGATCTTGTTGACGTCGATCTTGCCGGCTGCGCCGGGGATTACCCTGGACGGCGTCCTAAACGCGACGCTGGAGAAAAATCCGGCGATTCAGCAGAAAAAAGCGAACCTGGAACAGGCGGCGGGGCGTCGACTCATTCTTCGCTCGATTGTGTGGCCAAATGTAAAAGTGAATGTGCCCGCCGGTGTGCAAGGTGGAGACCGCGCGGGTTCGACTTCGACGAAAATCTTCGGTCTCGCGCGCGGCTCGTTCACCCAACCCCTTATCAACGCGGCGATTCCGCCATCGCTTCGGCGCGGAAATGTTGGGGTTTTGATCGCGCAACAGCAACTCAATCTTGCGATCGAGCAACAGTTACACGCCGCCAGGCCGCCGTCCGGCTCGCGTTTTATTCCGCGATTTACAATCGCGAGCTGCTGTCGGTGCGCGAGAAGCAGCGACAACATTTGAACGAAAACATGGCGAGCCAAAGCGATCGCTATCAAGCCGGCCTGGTCGATCGGAGTGCGTTTACGACCGCGACTGTCGAAGCGCGCGAGCTCGATCCATTGGTGGAAAATTCACGTCGTGCTTATAGCGCGGCGCAGTTGCAACTGGCGCAATTGATGGCGATTGACCTCAAGTCCAACGCCGCACTTCCCAGTCCGGACGGCGAATTGTCGTTCGCGCCGATGGATGTCGATCTTAATGCTGAAACCGCGGAAGCGTTGGAGCGCCGGACCGACATCAAACTCGCGCGGCTGCTCGTTCGCGCGGCGAACGAAGATGAGCGCATCATCGCCGCCGGCTATTATCCGAGCGCGGCCGGCAGCGTGACCGGCGATTACATTCCCGTCTCCGGAATTCACCGCGAGGGTTCGACCAGTCGCACGCAGGATTTTCTTGGATCGGAGATTCGCGAAGGCGCGGCTTATACCTGGCAAGTGATCGACAATGGCAAAGTCGGCGGCGCAGTTCTCAAGGCGCGCAAGGCTCGGGAGATCAACGAAGTTGAATTGCACAAATTGGAAGCAAGCGTTGGTCGTGATCTTTTGCGGATCCGCAACGAGCTGGCCGGCATCGACGCGCGCCATAAATCGTTCGCAGCTGGGACCGATACCGCCGAACAAACGGCGGCCGCTGTTCAACAAAATCTCGGCAGCGGTCTGGCCTCACAATTGGAATATCGCCTCGCCGAAGGCAGCCATCTGAAAACTCAAACCGGATTGCTGGAGGCGAGTTATCTTCATAACGTCGCCCTGGCGGAATGGGACCGCGCCACCGGGCGTTATTTCCAATTCGCCGAAGATATGCATTAGTTGCAGTCCTTGAAGGTGCCGGAATCCAGGCGGGTTTGGTGGGTCATAGGCGCGCTGCTCATCCTCATTTGCGGCGTGGCGTATTATTTTTTCATGCCGGTGGCGGAAGTGGCCGTCGTTCGTCGCGGCACCGCGATCTCTGCGGTTTATGGGACGGTCCGGATCGAGCCGGCGTTTGTCGTCCACGTTCGGGCGCAAAATGCCGGTTTTATCCAGCTGGCCGAAGAATTTTCCGCCGGTCGCGGCGCAATTGGCAAAAGCGTGACCAAAGGCCAGTTGCTCGCGAGCATCGCCGACGAAACGACCGCGCGTCAACTGAAGCAGGCGAGCGCCGATCTGCAGGCGGCGACCGAGCGCGCGAAGCTACCGTTGCCGTCGGAAGAATTGCTTAAAGCGGCCGAAGATAATTTGCACCGGCTCGAGCAGGTGGTTGCGTCCGGGAACGTTCCGGCAGTCGAGTACGAAAAAGCGAAGAGCGAGGCGAACCGATTGCGCGGCGCGCTCGAAAACGAGCGGATCGAGCGAGATCGGAATCTTCAGGCACTGGACGAGGCCCATAAAAAAATGCAAGCGCAGATGCGCAACTCGGAAATTCGCGCGCCAATGGATGGCTTGCTGACCGCTGTTTCGACGATTGATGGCGAACTCGTGGCAGAAGGCAATCAACTCTTCACCGTCTCATCCCGCAAAACCTACGTCCGCGGCGAGGTAAACGAAGAAGACGTCGGTGAAGTGAAACCCGGGATGAAAGCGAAAGTCCAGCTCTACGCTTATCGCACGCAGACTTTCGCCGCCCGTGTTTCGTCGATTCAACCGGCGGCGGATCCGGACACGCAGCGCTACACCGTCATTCTGGAAATGGAAAAACCGCCGGACAATCTAATGGCGGGAATGACCGGCGAGATGAACATCATCACTGGCTCGCACGACGACGCGTTGCTCGTGCCGACCCGCGCGCTGCTTGTCGATCAAGCGCTGGTTGTGAAACGCGGAATCGTGCAGCGACGCACCATCAAGGTCGGTTTTCGCACGCTCGATTTTGCGGAAGCGTTGAGCGGCGTGTCAGTCGGCGATCGTGTCGTCATCGCGGACCAGGATCGCCTCCGTTCAGGACAACCGGTGCGGCAGCGACGGGTTGACGTTTCGAAAAAATGACCGCGCCACTTTACATTGCGCTGCGTTTCGCCACGCACCGCAAGCGCGCGCTGCTGCTCAGCCTGGTCGGTGTCGTTTTCGGCGTTGGGATTTTCATTTGCACGCAAGCGCAGACGCAGGGGTTCGCGCAGTTTTTCATTAACTCAACTGTCGGCAGCAACGGCGCGTTGGTTTTGCGTTCACGATTTCAACCGCGCTATGAGGGAATGGTTGTCTCAGCCAGGTCGGCCAACGCCGCCGCCGTGCGCAGAAATTATTTCGAAGGGATCCACAACGTGAGCGAGATCATGCGAGTGAGCCGGCAATTTTCCAACGTGGTCGCGTGTTCGCCGGTGCTTCGCGGCACGATCAGCGCGCGAGCCGGCTTTGAGACGACTACAGCCGAGCTTTTTGGCATCGATCCCGCATCACATCTGCGCACTACTGATCTGGCCAAACAAATCGTGGACGGCTCGTTCGATGATTTTCGGAACAACACAACCAGCGTGATTGTTGGATATCGGCTGGCCGATCTCCTCGAAGTCAGGCCGGGCGACACGGTTCAATTGCTCTCGCCCGGCGGTGAATATTTCCGCTTCAACGTCGCGGCCATCGCGCGGAGTGGGGTCGGCACGATCGATTCCAGCCGCGTTTACGCGCACGCGCGGGTTGCCCAGCGGTTGCTAAAAAAACCGTACGAAGCGTCGATGATCATTTATAAATTGCGCGACCCGGATCGGGCGCCGGCGCTAGCCAGCCACTTTGAAAATCTGTTTCAACACGGGGCCCAAAGCTGGCAGGAGCGCGAAGAAGGAAATCTGCAAATCTTTTCGACCCTACGAATCTCCGCCGCCATCACCGTTTCGCTCATCATTCTGCTCGCCGGTTTCGGGATTTTTAACGTCCTCACGATGTCAGTCCTTTCGAAAGTCAGAGAAATCGCGATCCTGCGCTCGATGGGCTACCGCAGGATCGACATCTCCGCGATTTTTCTCTGGCAAGGCGCACTCATCGCCGGTGTCGGCTCCCTGATTGGCTGCATCCTCGGTGCGATGCTGACGTGGGGAATTTCCCATGTGCCGATCCGCATCCGCGGTTTGCTTTACACCAATCACTTTTTGGTTGTTTGGGATTGGCGACATTATTTCTGGGCGACCGTGCTCGCGATCGTCGCCGTCTTCATCGCCAGTTACGTGCCTGCGCACCGCGCCGCCCAACTTCAGCCGGTGGATACGTTGCGCGGATCGAGTTTATGAAAGGCGAACTCTCTCTTAGTTGCCGCGACATCGAGCGTTACCTCGGCGAGGAGGAATCGCGCGTGCACGCGCTGCGTGGCGTTTCGCTCGATGTTGAATCCGGGAGCGTTCACGCCGTCGTCGGCCCTTCGGGCTGCGGCAAGAGCACGCTGCTCTACATTCTCGGTTTGCTCGACGTACCGAATGCCGGCTCGGTCGAGATTGCGGCGACCTCGATTTCGCATCTCAAGGATGAAGAACTCGCGCGCACACGCAACGAACTGATCGGCTTCATCTTTCAATTTCACTTCTTGATGGAAGACTTTACCGCGCAAGAAAACGTCATGATCCCGATGCGCCGGCTCGGTCAAATGAATGAAACCGAAATGCGCGAACGCGCGGCAGCATTGTTGGAAGCCGTTGACCTTGGCGACAAGTTACGACGCCTGAGCCGTCACCTGTCCGGCGGCGAGCAACAGCGCGTGGCGATTGCGCGCGCCCTGGCGAACGATCCTCATGTCATTCTCGCCGACGAGCCGACCGGAAATCTCGACACTGGCAATTCGCAACGCGCATTCGAGTTATTGGCGAACCTGGTTCGTGAACGCGAGAAAGCGTTGCTTCTTGTCACGCACAACCGCTTCATCGCCGACGCCTGCGATTGGGTCCATGAGATGAAAGACGGCCACATCATTGCCAGTCATCCTCGCGGCCGGCGAATCTCAGTGTGACATCGACGCGTGGGCAGCGTTCGTATCACTTGCTGGTTTCAAGTGCATCAAGAATTTGTCAATGTATTCGGACCAGGAACGAAACTTTCGCGCGCGGGCTTCGGCGGAAAGTCGCGCATACAATTGTCGATCTAACAAAAGAGTTTTGATTCCTTCCGCAAGCGCGGCGGTGTTTGTTTGATCGACAATCAGGCAGCCACCGCCGCGCGCGACTTCACCAAGGGCACCGTTCCCGCCGCAGATGCAGGGTTTACCGTGGAGAAGGCTTTCCACGATCGGGAGACCGTAGCCTTCCATCAATGATGGATAAACAGTGAATCTACATTCGCGATATCCGCGTAACAGGGTGACGTCGTCGACATGTCTTAGCCAGCGCACGGGGCGACCGGCCAGCCGCAATCTCCAAATCTCGCGCACTATTTTGTTCAATGGCGCGCCAACGTTCCGGCCGATCAGCTGCAACTCAAAGATTAATCCTTCCTTCCACAACTTTTCAGCCGCGCGAAACAGTTTCAGGTGGTTTTTGCGGCCATGAAAAGAACTCACATAGAGAATGAAATTACCGGACGTATTGCTATCGGGGGACGCTTCTGCACCTTCAAGCTCGCCCGGCCATGGCTCGACACAGGTGTCGGTAGCGTCACAACTGTATTCTTTCCAAAAGTGACGAAGGTCGTCTCGTGCTTCCTTTGAAACGCAGATCACCAGATCAAAAAGTGCCAGCGCTTCGAGATAAGGGCGCGTTTTCTTTTCCCGCTCGGGATAAACGTCCGTTAGCCGCAAATCGGTCGCGTCATGAAAAATGGCGATCGTGCGCGCCCCGGTTTGTTTCAGAAAAACCGGAAGCGCCTCCCGGCGACGATCTCGAAAAATGTCCGGAACAAGAAAGACGTTGTCGGCGCCGATCTCTTTTTCGAGATTCACGCGACGACGCCGCAGCATGCGATAGAGCTCAGTCAGCGGATCCTCACCGCGCCATTCCGGACGAGCGGCACCGTGCGAACGGGATTCGAACGGCCGGGTGAGAAAACGAAACTCCTGCTCGCCAAGTTCGGTATAAATGTTCCCAACTTTGTTCCAGGAAATCGGTCGGACATCAAAACGCACATTGAGCTCCGCGAAAATCTTGCGCGTCATCCGCTGCATCCCGGTGTTTTGGGGAGAACGGCACGCACTCGTAACGTCAATGAAGACTCTCATTGAGCAGGAACTCGCCAGCAAATGAATTGGGCGCGCGTTAATTCAACCTGAACATTCGGATAAAGCTGCTGCACAACGGGAAAATCTCGCGCGACGCTCGCGCCAATCAGTGGCGGCTTTGGTGGACTGGCGCGGATTTCGTCGGTCGTGAGCTTGATCACCGGGAACCGGAAGTTGCCGTGAAAAAGATAAAACGAATCCCACAACAGATCGTTCCCGGGAACGACCGCCCTAATTAACACTGTCTGGATGCCGGGCCCTTGTAGCGCGCCGAGCTTTTCCGCGATCATTTTTTCATCCGTGACATCGCGCCCCCAAACATTGATCCGAATTTGACCATGAACGAATCCGGCGATGAGAAGAATAACCAGCGCCGCAGCCGCGCGAGTTCGGACTGGCGGCGGTTGTTTTAGGAACCGGTAAAATATCAGCGCGAGGAGCAAACAGAGCGCCGGCAAGACCGGAATGGCATAACGCACGTGCCGGAAGTTTGTCACGATCAACAACGCGACCCATGCGACAGTGACAATCGCCATTTCTCGAATCGCAGGCGACGGCCGTTCTGTTTTCGAAAAGAGAATCACGAACGGCGCGAGCAAAGAAAGAAAACCGCACAGGCCGCCCGCCAGACTCAGTGCCATCGGAACCTCAAAGTAAGGCCGTTGTCCAAGGCCACTTGGCCCAAGCCACACGACGACCTCATCGTGATAAAGATCGCCGACCGGCATCTGATACTTGAAGAACTGAAGCAGGGGCCAGATCGACATCAGCGCAATCGACAAAAGACCGTTGCGAAGCTCGCGGCGATCGGCTTGATTCGTCAGCCGCACGATAAGGATCAGGACCCAAATCAAAAATGGCAACGGGATTTTTTGCAGACTGCCGATCCAACACGCGACCGCCGCCGCCATCCACCAGACCGGATTTTTGCGCGCAAGCTCAGCGAAAACGAATACCAGAACCGTGAAAAAAGTGAGACCTATATCGAGGAGCCCGCGCGCGGACTCGCTCGAAAACAGCGGCGCTGAGATCAGGATGGCGAGAGTCAGCGGAATTAACCACGGTTGGTCGGGTTTGATTAGAAAAACAAGCCAGCCGAGCACAGCCGCGGTAAGTACACCGTAAACGAGCGGCCAAATGCGAACCGCTACCGCGCGATTTTCAAACCGGGGCAATGTCAGACTCGTTAACCAGTATTGCAGGGGGGGCTTTTCAAACGAACGATGAAAATTGTAATAAACGACCCAGGGCTCGGTCATGAGCATTTCGCGGGTGCGTTCGGCGGTCAGCAGTTCGTCGGTGCCGGACATGATTCCCCGGGGCGCTTCCAAGCCGAGCCAAACGGCGAAAGCCAGGATGATAAAACCAGTTACCGCAACAGCCTGGGCTCGTTGTCGATAAAAATCTCCTGGGTCTGTTTCGATAAATGACATCGGAATAACGTCAACCGCCATGATAAGATCGACATCCATCCACGGGAAAACAATTCGTGCAAGGGCCGCGGACGAACTTTAACCTCCGAATAGAAACCGCCTGACTGCACACGATGACGAAAGTTTTGGTAACGGGAGCGAGCTCCGGGATCGGTCTTGCGATCGCGAAAGCGCTGACCCCGCGAGCTCGCGGCAAAGTTTCTGTCAGAGCGAAGGAAGAGGATTCATGTCTGTAAGGCGAATCTTGCTAATCTCGGCGATTTTCTTCGTCGAAGCCCTGCTTGTTCATTTCTTTCTGGCTCAGCGGTCCCCGCTCTCTGGGGACGACTACTCGTATTTGTATCAAGCAAAGCTGTTCGCGTCTGGCAAACTGTACGCCGAAGATCCTATCTACAATCCATCGCTTCCGTTTTACGACTGCATAGAAACCTACTGCCTCAGAGACGACCAAGGACACAGGTTCTCCAAGTATCCGCCGGGCTGGCCGGCTCTTCTGGCCGTAGGCGTCAAGCTCCGAGCGCCCTGGCTAGTTGACCCGCTTCTTGGCGCTCTACTGATTTTTCTAATTTTAAAGTACGTAGAGCAGCGAATGGGCAAGGAGTTGGTGCGAGTCACGTCTCTATTGCTGCTCCTCTGTTTTTTTCTCTCCTACTACGCAGGCTCTTTACGACCTCATGTCGCCACCGCCCTGTTCGTGTTCGCCGCCTTCCTCCTTTACGATGCCCAAGAGAGGCGTGCACAGTGTTCCAAACTTTGGTTATTCACTGCCGGAGCGCTTCTTGGTTATTCGACGATGATTCGTTACCTCGATTGGGTCCCTCTGACCGCTTGGATCGGTGTCAGCCTGCTGTGGCGCAAGAGGCTCGCTGACCTGATGCTGTTCGGAATCGGCTTCGGAGTGCTGGCTAGCGACAACCTGCTATATAACGCGTTGCTCTCGGGCGATCCATTCCGGGTTCCTTCGACGCTCCGGCCCGCGTCAGGCAGCATTAATGACCGTCTCATGATTTCATGGAACGGGTTCGTGGTGACGATAGTCCGCTTGGTAAACGTTCTCTGGGCTTTCCCGCCCGCGATTCTGTTATTGGTCTTCTGGAGACGTTACCAGCCCTCCTCCAAGGTCAAGATGTACCTCGCATTGTTCTCAATGAGCGTCGCGATTTATTTTTTCTATCCGGCGTCTGTCGGTGGCCCGGGTCCCCGTTACTTTCTCGCCTACTTCCCATTCCTGGTGCTGGCAGTCGTGGAATTTTACCGATGGATCTGTCACGATTCTCGACCGGTTGGGCGACGGCTTTGGAACTTCGCGATCGCTGGCCTGATTGTATGCGGCCTGGTGTTTGTGGCGACTGAGGGGTACACCATGTACTGGCGGCGAGACCTCGAGCGGACGGTTCGACAAATTCGGGATGGAAAGAACATCGTCCTTCTCAAGACCGGAACTTATAAAACGGTTGTCGGCGATTTGACTCGAAACCCGCCAGCACTCTCATCCTCTGACAGACTGTATTTCGCATGGTGCGATAAACCCCGGCGCGACGAGCTTCTGAAACGATTTCCAGAATACAATGTCTTTGTCTACGAATACCCGGGACATTTAACAAGACTTTCGACCGATTTTTGAATGACGATGACCTGAAGGAGGTGAGACCGGTGCGTCTATGAAGAAAGTCTTTTTAACTGGGGCGAGCTCGGGCATCGGCCTTGCTATTGCGCACGCGCTTCTCGCGCGCGGCGATGAAGTTTGGGGAACGTCGCGCAACCTGATTCGACTCGAACCCGTCCTGGGAATTCACCACGTCCGCCTGGATTTGAGCGACTCGCGCTCGATTGACGATGCGTTCAAGAGCGCACTGGCCGCGGCCGGTTATTTCGACGTCGTCATTAACAACGCGGGCAGCGGCCACTTCGGTCCGGCGGAGCAGTTATCCCAGGAAGAAATCCAAAAACAATTTCAAACCCTGCTATTCGGTCACCTGCAATTGATGCGACTCGCGCTCGCCGCGATGCGCGGGCGCGGAAAGGGTTTGATCATCAATGTCACATCGCTCGCCTCGCGTTTACCGGTGCCATTCATGGCCGCATACAACGCAGCGAAAGCGGCAATGGCGTCATTCACCATGTCGATCCAACTCGAACTTCCAGACGCAAACATTCGCATTGTCGATCTTCAGCCGGCGGATATTTGCACCGCGTTTAACGATACGATTCCAAAAAGCGCCGAAAATGATCCGCGCTATCAGGCGCGCGTCGCCAAAACCTGGGAGGCGGTCGATCGCAACATGAAGAACGCGCCGAAACCGCGACTCGTTGCCGAACATGTACTGCGACTCATGGATTCAACAAGTCCGCCCCCGCGGATCACGGTCGGCGATTTTTTTCAAACGAAGGTCGCACCGTTCATTTTCCGATTCTTGCCCCAGCGTGTGCGAAACTGGGGATTGAAAATGTATTACGGAATATGAAATCGCGGATTTCGGAGGCGGTGATCCTGATGGCGGGATGCGGCTCGCGATTGCGCGGCGCCGATGAAACATTTTTGAAGCCGCTCCTACCAATCCACGGCCGCCCCCTTGTTTCCTACACCATTGAGGCTTTGGCCCGATCCGGCATCGGCAAAATCGTGGCCATCGTCGGATTTGAAAGCCGCCGCCTGGGCCCGGCTTTGAAAAAAATAATTCCATCCACGATGGAGTTGGATCTGGTCGAAAACCGCGATTGGCAAAAGCAAAACGGGATCTCGGCTCTGGCAGCTCGAAGACACGTGAGTGCCCCGTTTCTTCTGACCATGTGCGATCACCTCTTTGACCGGCGAGTTGTCGATCTTCTGATCGAGCATACCGAGAATCGCGCTCTAAATCTGGCGATCGACAAGAAATTGGATTCGGTTTTTGATCTCGAAGACGCGATGAAAGTGCAAACGCGCAATGATCGCGTCACCGCCATCGGAAAAGACCTGCAAGATTACGACGCAATCGACACCGGCTTGTTTGTTTGCCCTGAAGAATTTTTTGATTATCTCGAGCACGCCAAAAAAAATGGCGATTGCAGCCTGTCCGATGGCGTTCGTTTGATGGCCGCGGACGGGAAAGTGCACGCCATCGACATTGGCAACGTCTGGTGGCAAGACGTCGATACTCCGGCGATGCTGCAAAAGGCGGAGCGCAGCCTTCGGCAGGCCAGCTAGCGCCCTACTTACCAGCCGATAGCGCGACCGCGGGCAAGAGTGGCTCGGCAGATTCGGGGAGCGCTTGCGGGCGCCAGTTGTCCAGCTGACTGGAAGCGCGCGCACAGCCGATCGTACAGGTAGCGTGACAAGATTTGTATCGGTAAAACTGTTCCCGGAGATCGGTCGGCGTGTACTCCATCAAATCCTTTGACCAAGCCGTTCGCGTTTGTGAGCACCAGTTCACTTTGCCGAATTCGTCAATGTAAAGATAACGGCTGCCCGCCCGGCATTTGAACGGCGCGATGCCCTTACGCACGAGACGGTCGCGATAATCGGAGAATTCTTTCCAAGTCTTGGGAATCTTTTTCACGATCCGTTCGAACAAGCTCACCTCTTCGCGGCTGAGTTTGAGTTGTCCATTCGAGTCGTGGATCAACAAGACTCGCGGTGTAAATCCCATCTTGCTTGCGAACGCGATTACTTCCTCGACTTCCGCCGGAGGAGCTGCACCAATTACGCCACTGACCACGACTTGAAAGCGCGCATGCTCTCGTAACGACTCGAGACGTTTTTTGAGGTTATCGAGCACCTTTTCGGTTGTGACGTTGGCGTGGACTCCGTCGATCGAGATTTGCATTTCCTGCAGGCCGGCTTCGTTCAGCGCCTGGATCAACTGCGGTCGCAAAAGAAGCCCGTTTGAAATCATGCCAGTCCGCAAAAATCCGAGCTGACGGCATTTGCGGACCAGCCGCGGAAGGTCGGGATGCATTGTCGGCTCGCCACCGGTGAGCGAAATGCCGAACGTGCCGAGACCCTTTAGTTTTCGGAGGCGTTGCTCCAGAATTTCGAAGGAGATGGGACTGCTCGTTTTGTCGTACTCGGTGCAATAACCGCAGGCGAGATTGCAGCGGCGAATAATAACCATCTGCGCCAGGAACGGGCTGTAGCGAAGGCGGGAAAGAAGGGCAGGCTCGTCATTAGAATCGGGCCGGACGGGAGAGCTGCTTAAGACCGAACCGTTGCTCGCAGTCACAAGGCCGGAACTTTAGCAAGGTCGAGCGTGAGAGCGAATCAATTGTGACTCGGCGAGGGTCATGCCGCGGCTTGCTCCGGCAAAAGCCATCCGGTATCCAATTACAGGCGAAATGATCGATGAATGCCTGATCATAACCGAAAACGCCGGTGCGTTGACGGAGTTATGCGGAATCTCAGTGCTAGACCGGCTCTTGCGCACACTCCAACGCTGTGGGTTCCAGTCTGCGACAGTTTGGGCAACCGAGCCCGATGCGATCCGAACAGCGCTCGCCCGACCATCGCAATTCCAGAATCAAATCGCGATCAAAGTGCGAGGCCGAGAAAGCGGACCGCTGAGCCTGAAAGAGATTGTCGATCTTTCGGCGGGTACAGGGGAACTCTTCATGGTTGTTAAAGGCGACATGATATTCGACGATCGCTTGCTGCGTTTGCTTGCGACGCAAACGACAGCAACCGCCTTAATCGATAGCGCGCCCCCCGAATCTCTTCAGCAATTGATTGCGGTACCGCAAATCGACGGCGGATCGTTTTGCGGCGCGGCGGTCCTCAACAAAAAATGGGCGGCAGCTCAGGACAGCTTGGTTGAAGAAAGCATTCACAAAGGATTAGCAGAAGGAGCAATCACTGTAGTCGATGTTGCGGCGCAGCCGACGTACTCGCCGGAAATGCGCCGGCCGTTACGGCCTTTCTGGTTTCCAGCGCCGCCTCCATCGGAAAAACTGTTGGCCGAGCAACTCATTCTTCGTTCGGCGCAGAAAGGTGCGCAGGATCTTCCCGCCTGGGTCCATGCGCCGATTGAAAACTTCCTGATCTCCTGTCTGTGGAGGACGTCAATCACGCCAAATCAGCTTACTATTTCTTGCAACGTAATCGCGTGGACTGCGACGGTTCTTTTTACCACGGGTCATCTTGCCTGCGGATTGGCGCTTGCCCTCCTTGTCGGCGTACTCGACGGCCTGGACGGAAAACAGGCCCGGGTGAAGATCGAAACAACCAGCGGCGGCAAACTCGAGCACTGGTTTGATGCAGCTTTCGAATGGTCGTGGTGGATCGCGCTCGCGTACCACTTGCAAATTTCAGGAAAATTACCGGCAGCGTTTTGGTACTTGTTTCTTCTGCTGCTCGCTGAAGCGGTCGACGGTATTGCTAAGGGAACGGTTCTTTTCAAAACCGGAAAATTGATTGATGAACTCAGCCTTTTCGAGCGAGTGGTCCGTCTCTTTGGTGGGCGCCGGAACGTTTACGTTTGGATTCTGACGATCGGCCTCTTGTTCGGGGCGCCGGCCAAAGCGTTCATCGTAATGGCCTGGTGGGAGGTAGCGACTGCGATTCTGCATCTACCGCGCGCGGCATGGGTGCTTCTTGGCCGGGAAAGATCGTAACCACGTTAACCGTGATCGATTCGGCGCCGATAAATACGGTACGTTTTGTACTTGGCTGCGCCCAATGCTTCGATGAAGCGATTCACCAGCACATTGTCTTCGAGGGTCATACTTAGCTCGCCAGAAAAGCCGCGCCTTGCTCCCTCTTCCATTACTTGCAGAACCAGCATCTCGGCAATGCCGGCGCGCCGGTACTTTTCCACAACACCCAACGCAACAAAACGCACCGTGCGAATTTTGGAAC
>WNFS01021092.1_pt1 | contig 12980 bp, 8 predicted proteins | sample 5400141 | NCBI WGS metagenome assembly WNFS01 (sample SAMN13153358, study PRJNA577476) | soil metagenome | isolation source: 60 cm saprolite under Madrone tree | place: USA:California | collected 2016-06-14
CCAACATGGCAACGCCAGAGCCGACTCCTGCGGCAAGTCCACCACTTATTCCTCCGCTTGCTCCACCAATGGGGCTGCTCAATGGCATGTGGGGATTGAGAGCGGCGGAGGAGGGATTCACGTAGGCGACGATTCGGAAGGTTCCCGGTTCCGGCGTCACTTTGAAAAGCGGCGGATGATAAACGAGAAGGCCGGTGTGGGAGACCGGCAAATCGAGTGCGGGCAGCGAGAGTTTGAACTGGCCCTTGTCGTTCCAGGCAGAGCCGCGCGCCAGATAGACAATTTCGACCGCGAACTCGGGTGCTTCTTCGCCCGATCGTGCCTTGTCGAGCGGAAGCAAGAGGCTGCCGTCGGGTGATTGACCGGGCCGGACTGCGCGACCGGCCAGAGAAGCCGTCCACAGAGTGGCGCCGGCAGGCAAAGTGACTTTCAGAAAGTTGCGCTGATTGTTTCGAATGGCGTAGCGTGCCTGAACGAGGACTTTTCCTTCGCCGGTGATGAGCACCTGATAGCGGGCTTCCTCGACGTTGGCCATCAAGACCGCTTGCGGCGTGTACCGCGCGACGTCCACGCGGAGCGATCTCGCCAGTTTCGTGGGACCAGGGCGAAACCGGAACGCGTTGAGCGACTGCGACTGGCGGCTGGCGACCATTTCGCCGAGGTCGGTGGCGTCGGCGCTTTCCAAGCCTTCGGATTTGGCATCCTTGATCTCGCCGGCGCCTAGAACTTCGACGGCAACGCCGCCTGTTTCGCGCTCGGCGTTGAGGAGGCGAAGCAGCGGAATGTCAATTTGCCCTTCGCGAGAGGTACGAGTTTCGCCCGTGATGACGAAGCGCGCTTGCTGCTCGACCGGTTCGAGAAAGGTTACGGAGAGTTCATTGTCCTTCACAACCCAATCGGCCACCATCGCGCCGAGAACTTGGTTGATCGTGACCCGGTCCGGGATCTGGATTTTTGCTTCGTGCGCCGCACCCTGAGTGACTTCCAGATTTACTTCGGCGTTGATGGAAGTGGAATCTTCGCCGAGACCCAGGAGTTGCGTCAGAGAACCGCGCAGGCGCAGCGGCTGCGTGGCGCGATGGTCCTCGGTTTTTCGCCGCCAGGTGAAGGTGAGGACTTCATTTCCGCGACCGTAGGCGATCCATTTGCTTTCGGCGGCGCTTTCGGATTTTTCGGAAAGAAGACCGCCCGCGAGGCGGACGTCCACGCCCTGGCGAGGAATCTGCACGGAAGCCCGAGTGACGCCTGAGGCGGCAGAAGGAAGCGAGATGCTTTCTTCTCCGGCCGATGTGGCCACAGGAAGAGCAATCTCAAGGACGAGAACGGCGCGACCGGGATGAGAAAGAAGTGCGGAGAGCTGGCCGCCGGCTTTGCCGCCAACAATAGGCACCAGAGAGACGAGCTTGCCGTCCAGTCTGGCCTCGCGTACGAGCAGACCGGCGGGGATGGGCACGCGCACCCAGCCATCTTTCAGAACATCCACGGTCAGGCCGGCGCGGCCAGAGGCGAGATCGCCGTTGATGCGCAGATCGTAATCCACGCGCGTGAGGGTGGCTTCGACGGGCGGCGGCTCCGGTTCGCGCTCGGTGGGGTACGCCCGGGCGTGCAGCGTGCGGTACTCGTCGACAGGCAAAACAACCCATCCGGGAGAATGTGCGGCGGTCTGTGCGGGAGAATTCGCCACAAAGAAGAACAGAACAGCGAGAAAGAAACCGAGGAACTTGGCCAGTCCGGAGTTTTTCTTTGGCATTAGAGTCAAATCGAATCGTGCGGGCATAGAAGTAGCCTCCTCATCTCGAAAACCGACGAGCGCGTACATCCGTTGAGCAACCCGGGAGTGGAATGACGTGTTGATGGAATGGGATGTCAGGTCGCGCGAATATGGTTGTTCCATAAAGTAATTTTCTTGCAAGAGCGAAGCCTGGTCTTGCAACTACCGGTACCTCATAGCAGTAGAACGGTGGCGCGGGTTTTTCTTGCAGAGCTATTCGAGCAGGCTGGAATGCGACGAGGTGAATGCGGTGCCAGGCAGGGTTCTTTCAGATGCTTCCCTTCGCAGCGCCAATCGCTACGACGGGAAGCAGCGGCCGAAAGCCAGCAAGAGCCGGGGTGAACCTTTGATGCGGATCTTTCGTCTGAGCAGGGCCCAGACGAGGTTTGCCTCCTTGCGCAAGAAGCGAAGCCACGTTTGGCTATCCGCAATGAGGCGCAGATTTGGAGTGCCGGTGTGGCCTTCGGATACTTGCAGCGTCTTGTTCTGAATCACGACGGTGGCTTTTAGTTCTTCGTGGCCCGTGAACGTGAAGTGATAGGTGGCGTCGAGCCCTTCGGATCGGCCCCGCTGAAATACAAATGGCAACCCACGCAGGAAGCCGCGAATGGAGCCTTGCCCGGCCAGTCCATTGGCCACTCGCTTTGTTTTCTTATGCGGATAGCGCCGCGCGACGTATTCTTCGGGGTCGGAATTTGGAACCACGTAAATCGTTTCCGGCTTGTTCTGCAGCGGCTGGACCACATCCTCCAGGAATCGCTTCCGATCCGTGAGGAACGGAGCGATGACGTCCTCCCCGGCGGGGCAGACTGCCATACAGTAGGCCGCCTTATAGTTCGCACCGAACGACAAGCTCTGCCACATGGAAACTGTCTCCGCGCCGGACACTTTTTCCCGGTATTCGCGGGCGCTGCCGCTCGCGGCAATCGTTTCCACCCAATCGGTGAATCCGCCCATGAACTCCCGGTAGTTGTGCGTATAGCAGGCAGAAAAGTTGAAGTGACCATCGGCACCGATGGCGCCGGTCGGGCAGGCTGCAACACACAGCTTGCATTCAAGGCAAGGGTTGTAATCGAGCGGCCGGCAGAATGCGGTTACTTCGGTGTCTACCAGAACGGTACCGAGGAGAACGAAATTACCGAATTTCGGATGAATCACATTGCGATGGATTCCCATGTGTCCCAGACCGGCGGCGACGGCGACGGGCTTGTGCGATATCACCCACATCTTTCCACCCCACCGATCCGCCTCCATGGGGAAGCCGGCTGCGCCGCCATTGATGGCGCGAACTCCAGCCCGTTCCAAGGCCGCCACGATTTTGCGCGCGACTTCATTGGTCTGATCCGTGGTGTGGTGGAACTCTACGTTCGCGATGGACCGCGCCGGAGTACGGATATTCTCGCGGTTCATGCGGAGAACGAAGCTCACGAGAGTCTTAGTGCTGGGAAAAACTGCGAGAATGTCACTCTGCTGGTCGGCGATCTCCGGCCGCCCGGCCTCCACAAACCCAACATCGTCCGCTCCCGCCTCAAGGCACACCTGGCGAAGCCAGGTGCTATCTAGCGTTTGCGGCCGCGCCGGCTGATTGCCGGCCGCTTCCCGTTCCCGAAATTGCTTTACCGTAGGATGTTCAGCCAGTTGCGCCATTGGAATTTCCCCCGTTCAGGACATTAAATGTATATACATCTAATAAATCAAAAAAAGGTCAAGCCGCTGCGGAAGCAAGTGTGATTTCAGCGAGCAGTCCGCCCATTTGGCTCCAGGCTGGTTCACCCAGGCCTCTTCGTAATCGTCTCTGCGCCCGTTCCCAATGGGGTTGGCATTGCTGCAACTTCTGCCGGCCTGAGGGAGTGAGCCGCAGAAGCCGCAGCCGCCGGTCGTCCCCCGCCTTCACTCCGATCCATCCGCGCTTCGTCAAGAGTTTGAGCATGCGTGTCAAGGTCGTGGTGTCCAACGCCAACAATTTGCCTAAACCTCCCTGCGTGGTTTCGCCCGTAATGTTCAAGGCCATGAGCAGGGTGAATTGTGTCAGCTCAAGCGCGGTCGCTCGAAGCTCTTGGTTATACATCCTGGTGACCGCCCGAGCCGTGCGACGAAGGTTTGCACAGGCACACGGCAGCACCGGCAAGGTTGCTCCGGGATAAGTCTTCACTTTTCTTCTCACAATCCATGTATATACACCCGTTTTGGGAGGATATCAAGCAAATCGTGATCTCTACCGGTTCACACCTATATACGGTCTACTGAGTCATCAGGGTTTCTGGAGCGGGCGATGGGAATCGAACCCACGTCCGAAGCTTGGGAAGCTTCTATACTGCCATTGTACGACGCCCGCTCTGGTGATTAAATTATCAAATGGAAGAGGGGCTCGCAAGAGGCGAGCCAGAGCGGCGTGCGTGCCGTTCTCCAGGGCACAAGAAGAGATAGGAGGCGGCACACGGCGAGAATGAATTCGTTCCGGGAGGTACTTATGAGAAGTAGAAAAAAGATGATTTTGGGAGTGGTGATTCTGGGCTTGGGACTGGGAATTGCGCTTGCGTCGCGAGGAGCGGCGCCTGGCGGGGATGTCGGCGAACTGAAAGTGACGATTCGCGAATGGGATGTGCCGACGAAAGGCGCGCATCCGCATGATCCCGCCGTCGGAACGGACGGCGCGCTGTGGTTCACGGAACAACTGCAGAACAAACTTGGGCGCGTCGACCCCAAGACGGGAGTGTTCCAGGAGTATGCGCTGAAGATCGAGGACTCCGGCCCGCACGGGCTGGTCGCCGATTCGAACGGAAACATCTGGTTCACGGGGAACGGGAAGGGCTACATCGGCAAGCTCGATCCGGGCACAAGCGCGGTGGTCGCATACAAGATGCCGGACGCCAAGGCCGATGACCCGCACACCGCGGTCTTCGATTCCCACGGCATCCTCTGGTTTACGGTGCAGGTCGGAAACATGGTCGGCAGGCTCGACCCTCAAACCGGCAGAATTGATTTGAAAAAGATGCAAACGGCGGACGCACGGCCTTACGGGATTGTCGTCAACAGCAAGGGCATTCCGTTTTTCTGTGAGTTCGGCACCAACAAGCTGGCCAAGATCGACCCACAGTCGATGGCGATCGTCGAATACAAGCTGCCGGAAAGCGCGCGGCCGCGGCGCATTGCAGTGGACGCGAGCGACAAGATTTATTTCACGGACTATCAGAGCGGAAATCTGGGCCGGCTCGATCCCGCAACCGGCGCCGTCAAAATGTGGCCTTCGCCGGGCGGAGCGAACTCCGGTCCCTACGGAATCGCCATCACGCCGGACGGGCTGGTTTGGTACAGCGAATCGGGAGTGAAGCCGAATACGATCATCCAGTTCAATCCGAGAACAGAACAATTCGCCCGTGCGGCGATCCCTTCCGGAGGAGGCACGGTGCGCCACATGGTGGCGACGGCCGACGGGCGGGTGTATATTGCCTGCAGCGGCGTGAACAAAGTCGGAGTGGTCGAACCAGCCCGCTGAGTGCCTCTTCCCCGCGCCGCTTTTTATTCCGCGGAGGATGCGATGGACGCAACAGCCGCAAAATCCAAACAACAACTTTGTCAGGGAATTTCGCGGTTGGATGAGCCCTGCGACCAAAGCGCCCAGCAGTATTGCGCGCGGTGCACCCAATGGTTCTGCCGAGCTCATTTCCCCGACCCCGATTGGCATCCATGTGCGCCCGAACAGGGCGAAAGTTGATTCGAAGCACTTTGCGCCGCAGAAAGCCCGTTGGCGCTTGCACAGCACCCGGCGCGCGAATTCTTGACGGAGGCGCATGCCTTCGCTAGCGTCGAAGTATGCAGAGTGCCGCCCCACTCCGCCGGCGCGAATCGCGCAAAACTATCCGGGTGAGAGAATCCATTGGCCAACGCGATCATTACACTGACAACTGATTACGGCACGAACGACCATTTGGTTGGCACGCTCAAGGGCGTCATCCTCAAGATCAATCCCGACGTGACCATCGTGGACATCACGCACGACGTCACGCCCTTCGATTTGCTCGACGGCGCGCTGGCGATTGGCTCGGCGTATTCCTACTTTCCGGCGAAAACGGTCCACGTGGTCGTTGTGGATCCCGGCGTGGGAACGGAACGGCGGCCGCTGCTCGTCAGCGCGCAAAACCAGTATTTTGTCGCGCCCGATAACGGCGTGCTGTCGGTGATTTATGAACGCGAGAAGGAGAACCTTGTCGTGCGCCATGCCAACGTCCAGCACTATTACTTGCAGCCGGTGAGCAAGACTTTTCATGGCCGAGACATCTTCGCGCCGGTCGCCTCTTGGCTTACAAAAGGCTGGCAGACCCCCAGCATGGGAGATGAGATCAGTGACTACAAGAAATTCGCACTTCCTCGCCCCAAAGAAACGGATGGCGTTGTGAAAGGCGCTGTCTTGCGCGCCGATGCGTTCGGCAACCTGATTACGAATTTTCGCTCGGAAGATTTGCCGGAAGCGGTGCTGAAGGACGGAAACATCAAGCTGCAAGTAGGAACTCATCAGGTCGCACGACTCGTGGATACGTTTGCGAGCGGCAACAACGGCGAAGCGATTGCCTATGTGGGCTCGAGCGGATATCTCGAAATTGGAGTGAACAAGGCGAACGCGGCGCGTACTTTAGGCTTGGGCCGGGGCGCAACGGTTACCCTGACAAAATAAGTTCCCTTCCCACAACTTCAGCTCTCTTCATCGAAACAACGTTTAACGCGAAAATTCCTGTGCGGCCATTTGGGAGCGCAGGCGAGGATCGAGCCAGTCACGCCAGGCATCTCCCAACAAATTGAAAGAAAGCACGGCGGTCATTACGGCCAAGGCGGGAAAGACCACCATGTGCGGCGCATCGAAGAGGTGGCCGCGCGCGTCATTCAGCATCGCTCCCCAACTGGGAATGGGTGCGAGCACGCCAAGCCCGAGAAAACTCAACGTGGATTCCGCGAGAATGGCGCCGGCCATGCCGATGGTGGCTTGAATCAGGATAGGCTGCAAAATGTTGGGCAGAAGATGTCCCACCATGATGCGCAGGTGAGAAGCGCCGAGCGATCGCGCGGCAAGTACGAATTCCATCTCTTTGACTTTCAGTACCTGCGCACGTGCGAGCCGAGCGTAGCCTGCCCAACCGGTAATGATCAGCGCCAAAATCACTTTGCCGATGCCGGGACCGAGAAACGCCGCGAACGCAATGGCCAGGAGGATCCCCGGGAACGAAAGAAAAGCGTTGACGAGCAGAAGATTGATGACGTGGTCCCACCAGCCTCCGGCGTATCCAGCAAGCATACCCATCGTTAGACCGATGAGACCGCAACCGCAAACCACACACACGGAAACGAGGAGCGAAATGCGCGCGCCATAGAGAGTGCGCGAAAGGATGTCGCGGCCGAGTTCGTCGGTTCCCATCCAATGTGCGCGCGAAGGAGACTCGAGCCGGGCCGGCAAGTTCTGCGCCGCGGGGTCCGCGGGCGCTAACCACGGCGCGAGCAGAGCCGCGACGACGAGAATTAGGCCGGCTATGAATCCCACGCGCGCGAGAATACTTTGGCGAAGAAACTCCCGGAGCGCCTGGGACGAAATCAAGACAGCCTCACGCGGGGATCAATCACGGCATAAAACACATCCGTTAGCAGGTTGACGGCGACGTAGGAGACCGCGATCACCAAAATGCATCCTTGGAGCAGCGGGTAATCGCGCGAAGAAATGGCCTGCACGGTCAAGCGCCCGATGCCGGGCCAGGAAAAAATCGTTTCTGTGACGATGGTGCCCGCCAGCAAAGTTCCGAATTGGAGACCTAGAATCGTAATGATAGGAATGAGTGCATTGCGAAATGCATGTCGCAGCAAGACGACGTACGTGGAGAGACCCTTGGCCTTTGCTGTGCGGACGTAATCGCTCGAAAGCTCTTCCAGCATGGCGCTGCGAACCATGCGAGTGAGAATGGCAGCCAGTGCTGCACCGAGGGTCGCTGCAGGTAACACATAGTTGAGCAGCCCACCGCGTCCCGAGACCGGCAGCAGACCGAGTTCAATGGAAAAGAAAAGAATCAGCACCGGGCCCAAAGCGAAGTTTGGAAATGCCAGGCCGAAGAGAGTGAAAACACCGACGGCACGATCGGAGACTTGTCCTCGGCGATGAGCGGCAAGCACACCCGCGGAGTGGCGGGGTAGCGCTCGAAAATGATGCGGCGCACGGGCGCCTGGAATTTGAACGACTGTCCCAGGTCGCCGCGCACGAGTTGCCGGAGATAGTGCCCGTACTGAGAGTGAAGCGGCAAATCCAGCCCGAGCGAATGACGCAGTTGCGAGACTTGCCCCGGCGCTGCGCCTTCCCCGAGCATTTGCTCGACGGGATCACCCGGCACGATGTGAATCATCAGGAAGACCAGCGTAAGCACGAGCCAGAGCGCCGGGAGTGTCAGCAGGAATCGTTTGAGGAAGTAGCGAGTCATGTGTGACTGGGAAACTATGATTTCACGCTCGCCGGTTTCGAATCCTTGGAGGGCGGACTTGCAATCTGTGGATCCGAAGTCTCTTTCTCAGCGTCAGTACTTCGAAGACGCTGGATTTTGACTCGGGCGACGCGTTTTCCATCCATCTCCACGACCGAAAAGCGAAAGTTGCCGTATTCGAAGCTCTCTCCGCCTTTAGGAATGAATCCCAATTGATCGAGCACGAATCCCCCGACTGTGGCGTAGGCCGGATCTTCTGGAACGGTAATGTTGTATTGCGCGTCCAAGTCTCTCACGTTTAGAGCCGCATCAAATATCAATGCGCCGTCCGCGAGCGTGAGCGGGCGCTCGATCACGTCGAATTCGTCGTGAATCTCTCCGACCATTTGTTCGAGGATGTCTTCCAGCGTAACCAGGCCGAGAATGCTGCCGAACTCGTCGACGACCATGGCCATGCCAACGCGGCGAGTGCGTAATTCCTGGAGCAACTCGCTGGCGGGCTTCGTTTCGGGAACGATAAGCACTTCGCGGAGAACGCGGCGCAAATCAAACGGCGGCGGCGAGAGATTCTCCTCGAGGCGGCGCTCGCGATCGAGGAGAATCCACAGCATATCCTTGATATGGACAAAGCCGAGTATGTGATCCTCCGTGCCGCGGTAGACCGGAATTCGCGAACGCTGCGTCGTCGCGAAGGCGCGCATCACTTCATCCAGTGTGGATTCCACAGACAAGGTGTGCATGTCCGGCCGGGGCACCATGATCTCCCGCACCTGGATTTGCGCGAGTTCAATCGCCCTGAGAATGAATTTTTCTTCGCCGGGGGCAAGCAGTCCGCGCTCGCGCGCCTGCTGAATTTGGATCTGCAGCTCTTCCGTGGAATGCGCAACGCCGTGCCCGTGCGGCGAGGTGACTCCCATGGCCTTTACGATCGCCCCTGTTGCTCCATCCAGCGTGCTGATCGCCCAACGGAACGTATTCAGGAACCAGTGAAACGGCACAGCCACCATAAGCGCAACGCGCTCGGCCCGGGCCAAGCTCAACGTCTTGGGGACCAGCTCTCCAATCACTACGTGCAGCGCGCTCAAGAGGGCAAAAGCACACGTGAGAGCGAGGGCATGAGCGATGACCGCGGAGCGAGTTCCAGAAGGTCCCGTCCACACGGCTTGAAAGAGTTTCGCGAAGGTGGCTTCACCGACGGCACCGATCGCCAGGCTGGTCATTGTCATGCCGAGCTGCACGCCGGAGACCACGCGGTGCAGATCCCCAAGAAGCAGCTCCACCACGCGCGCTCGTGCACTTCCCTTGGCCACGAGCTGGCGGATGCGCGAGAGCCGCACGGCAACGAGCGAGAACTCCGTCGCCGCGAAAAAGGCGTTAAGAGCGACCAGCGCCAGCACGCCGAGTAGACGGATCGCGAACATGGACCAATGGGCTCCCTGCGGCATTGTAGCAGCACCCCGGCGGGCCATGCTTGATCGTTGCCCGCGAAGTTCGGAAGCCACGCCACATGGCGGCCTCCGTCAGGCAGCAGTGAACCCGTGCTACACGGCGGTTGCGCGGCACTGGAGCGTCCTCTACACTGACTGTTTGCCTAAGCCGCGCGGGAGTGAACTTGCGAACGTTTCTTCGAATCCTTCTGTGGGTAGTTGCTCTTCTCGTTGTTGCGATTGGCGCCGTGGCTTGGTGGTTTGTCTATCGGCCGCTGCCTCAGATCGACGGGGCCGCCGCGCTTCCCGGACTCCAACACGATGTAACTGTCGAGCGCGATCAATGGGGCGTTCCGCACATTCGCGCTGCTTCACTGGAAGATTTAGAAGAGGCGCAGGGCTACGTCATGGCGCAGGATCGCCTCTGGCAGATGGACCTTTTGCGACGGGTTGCGCGCGGCCAGCTCTCCGAAATCCTTGGCCCCACAACGCTCGCCATTGACAAGGACTTTCGAACGCTGGGATTCAGCCGGGCGGCAGCGCGCGACGTGGCGCAGTTGGACGCCGAATCCCGCAAGCTGATGGAAGCGTACGCGCGGGGAGTGAACGCGTTTATCGAGGAGCATCAAGACCGGCTGCCTTTGGAGTTCACCTTGCTGCGTTACAAGCCCCTGCCATGGCAGCCTTCGGACACCCTGGCGATTTCGGGTTACATGTACCGAACGTTGACGGACACGCGAGAAAGAGAGCTGAACCGCGCCAAAGTGGCACAGCGGGCTGGAGCGGAGCGGGCAAAAGACCTCTTCTCCGAAGAATCCGCGATGGATCATTTCGTCGTTGGCGATCCGAGTACGCCCAACGACGGTTCACAACGTTCCGCCGCAGAGGGTGACGACGAGGATGATGACGATATCCAACCCGACACGGTGCTGAAGGCTCGCTACGCCGGCGTCAACGGGATTACCGGATCCGATGGCTCGCCGGACCTGACTTCAGCATTGTCGCGTTCGATCGAGCAATTCCTGGAACAATCGCGCAACGAGATTCGCCAGGGGCTCGGCAGCAACAACTGGGTGGTCAGCGGTGCGCATACCGCGACCGGCAAGCCCTTGTTGGCGAATGACACGCATCTCGAGCTCACGATTCCCTCCATCTGGTACGAGATTCACCTGACAGCTCCAGGTTGGAACGTGAAAGGCTTCACGCTCCCTGGGGCGCCGATGGTCATCATCGGCCACAACGATCGCATCGCTTGGGGCTTCACCAACAATGGGGCGGATGTGCAAGATCTTTACATCGAGACTCTCAATCCCGCGGTGAGCGACGAATACAGAGTGAAGGGCTCGTGGACCAAAGCGCAAATCATTGATGAGACGATTCGCGTGAAGGGTCAGACGGACGAACACTTGAAGGTTGTCGTCACTCGTCATGGCCCGGTAGTGGATCACGACGGAGACAAAGCGTACGCCATGCGCTGGACGGCTACGGAACCCGGCGGACTCGCGAACAGTTACAACTGGCTGGGCAAAGCGAAGAATTGGAAAGAATTTCGCGAGGTTATGAAGCACGTCTCGGGCCCGGGACAAAACGCCGTCTATGCCGACGTTGATGGCAACATCGGATACATCATGGCAGCGCGCGTGCCGATTCGAAAGAAAGGCCACGGCGAAGTGCCTGTTCCTGGAGATACGGACGATTACGAATGGACGGGCTACATCCCATTCGACCAACTTCCTCAAGCGCTGAACCCGGAGAGCGGTTTGATAGTCACGGCCAATGCGCGCGTCGTGGGACCGAATTACAAACCCTATCTGACCGACCGATGGGAAGAGCCCTACCGAACCGCGCGTATTTACGACTTGTTGCACGACCGGCATGATCTGCGCCCCGAGGACATGCTGAAAGTGCAGACCGATACGTACAGCTTTCCGCATGTGTTCGTTGCAGATCAACTGATCGCAGCGGCAAAAACAGTGAAGCCCAAGGATGCCCGCGCTCAAAAATTGATCGAGGGCTTGAAGGATTGGAATGGCATCGCGGAGGCAGATTCTCCGGAGGTTTCCTTTCTGCATGCGGCACGGCGAGCGGCGATCGAACTCCTTCTCGAGCCGTTCCTGGGAAAAGAAACCGCACTCTACCAATGGCGGTCCACCACTTTCCTGCAAAAGACACTTACGAATCGGCCGGCGAAGTGGCTGCCTGCCGTGTTCAAGAGCTACGACGAGTTGCTGGCCGCCGCGGCCGACAAGGCGGTGGCGCGGCTCGCGGAGCAGAGCGGGAGCCAGCGGGTCCAGGACTGGGCGTGGAAACGCTTTAACTCTCTCGACATGGTTCATCCCGTCGGCCGCTCGGGACTGCTGAAACGGTTCCTCAGCATTACGGACAAACCGCAATCGGGAACCGTTTATAGCATCCGAGCGGCGACGAAGACCCATGGGCCGGCCATGCGCTTTGTGGCAAACCCGGGCGATTGGGACCATTCGATCTTGTTGATCCCCGCGGGGCAATCGGGCCAGCCGGGCAGCAGCCACTACTCCGATCAATTTTCCTATTGGTACGAAGGCAAGCCCATTTTTGCGCCCTTCAGCGACGCGGCTGAGGCAAGTGCGCGAAAACATTCACTCACTCTGAAACCGGGATCCTAGTTCCCTTCTGTTCTCATGCCGGAACTCCCCGAAGTAGAAGCCGTGGTTCGCACCCTCCGTCCGCTGGTTCAGGGACACCGCATCCGGTGTGTTCACGTCTTGCACCCGATTGCTACTAAACCGCAGGGAGCGGCTCATCTTTCCAGATTTGCGGAAGGTCAAAGAATTCGAACGATCAATCGCAAAGGAAAGTATGTGCTTCTGCTTCTGGATCGCGGCCTGCTGACCATGCACTTCCGTCTGGACGGCCAGCTCGTCTGGTTTTCGAATGCGAAAGAATTTCTGATGTGCGCTAACCGGACGGAAAGCGGCGTTCATGTGGATGTCGCCTTGGAATTGGAGAAGGGAGTTCTCGGGTTTGCGGATCGGCGCCATTTCGGCCGGGTGCACGCTTGGGAATCCATCGCAAAATGCCCCGGGCTTGGGGCGTCGGGGATTGACGCGCTCTCGCGCAGTTTCACACCGATCCGATTCAGCGAACTGCTTTACCATTCGAAGCGCCCGCTGAAAGATTTCTTGCTAGACCAGTCGCGCGTCGCGGGAATAGGGAATATCTATTCCTGCGAATCGCTGTGGCGCGCAAGACTCCATCCGCGGCGCCGCACGCACACGTTAAAACCAGAAGAAGCGCGCCGGCTCCACAAAGCAATTGTGTCCGTTCTCAGGCGTGCCTTAGAATGCTGTT
>WNFS01002888.1_pt1 | contig 12975 bp, 14 predicted proteins | sample 5400141 | NCBI WGS metagenome assembly WNFS01 (sample SAMN13153358, study PRJNA577476) | soil metagenome | isolation source: 60 cm saprolite under Madrone tree | place: USA:California | collected 2016-06-14
ACCGGTGCCTCTGTCTATGCTTCGAGAAACACCTCGCGATGTCCCCCGCAAGACTCGAGGTCAGGATGGATTCGCTACTTCCTTTCCTGTAGGGCTCTTGCATCCCCTACAACATGCCGGTTTAGCCCGGCGCACTCAGGGTTGCCCGTAACCCAGGAGAAATCTGGAAACAGTTCTGAACTGTCTAGCAACCTAGCGTGGAGCGTCTGGTCTTGCAGGTTGCCACAATTCGATCGGATTTCCCTCAGGGTCATGCAGGCGGGCGAAACGGCCGTTGGGATAAGACTTCGGGTCAATCTTAACCGCAATTCCCGCGGCTCGCAGCTGGGCCGCCATTTTGTCGAGATCTCGAACTCGAAAATTCACCATCCAGGCCTTGTGGGGATCCCCGAAATAGTCACTCGTCTCAGGGAAAGGGCTGAAAACGGTGGGGCCCGCCTCTTGCTGCCAAACGGGTTCCTCGTAGCTCGATGGTGTGAGCGAGACTCCCAGGTGTTGCTGGTACCAACGCCCCAAAGCTGTCGGATCGTGAGCTCGGAAGAACAGTCCTCCGATTCCGATCACTTTTTCCATTTCTGTTCCTCCAGAGAGTCCATGCCTATCAGCCGCCCCCGCGGCGGGGGTCTGCGCCGCCATGCCGAGTTGGTTCCGACTGAAGATGAAGTTCGACCCGAAAGCAAATGACAGGATTCTAAGCAGTTGTCGTCTTTGAAAACGCATTCCATCCCCCTTCTAAGACGAGCGCGACTGGATCTACGATACTTGCGCAAACGAGGTTCCGGGAAGCGCAAAAGATTAAAGATGATGTTCTGGGCGAGTTGTCGGCAACTCTTACCTTGGGATTTCTTCCTGTTCGGCCGTCATTCGCCCGTCATAGACGAACAGCGGACATGGACATCTAGATCGACTTTGTCGTTATCCAGCCAGGAAATATGCGACCAAGGCACCAGGTAAATCTGCGGCTGCAATCAACCGGGGTTTCCACTTCGATTTTTTATTCGGAATCCGCAATTAGTAAGCGCGCGCGAAGATCGCCCGCTCCTGCGCTGCGCTCCCGCAATAAATACATTTCGCCGGCTTCTCGGCTGGCATTGTGCCGCCCAGCGCCTCATCGAGCGGGATGCAGCGCATCGTCGCCTTCGTTTCATTCTTGATGTTCTCTTCGCACTCGCCGGATCCGCACCAAAACGAATACGCAAATCCGTTTTCGACCGCTTGCTTGAATTCGTCGTAGTTGTGCGGCTCGACCGTATTGGCCTTGCGAAACTGCAGCGCGCGATCGAACAGCGCCTGCTGGATTTCGTCGAGCATCTGCGTCACCGCCCCCGCAATCCCCTGTTGCGGCGCAAACGACTTCCCTTCCTTGCCTGGCCTGTCGCGCCGCGCCAGCACGACCGAGTTTTTCGCCACATCCTTCGGCCCCAGTTCGATGCGCAACGGCACGCCGCGCATTTCCCAGTCATTGAATTTGAATCCCGGGCTCATGCCCTCGCGCTCATCAACTTTCACGCGAACTCCCGTACCGATGAGTTCTTTGCGCAGCCGGTGCGCATTTTCCAGCACGCTGGCGCGCTCCTCGTCGCTCTTATAAATCGGGACGATCACCACCTGAAATGGCGCGAGCCGCGGCGGCAGAATCAAGCCCTGATCGTCGCCGTGGACCATGATGATCGCGCCGATGAACCGCGTCGAAAGCCCCCACGACGTCGTCCAGCAGTGCTGCAGCTGACCATTCTTGTCGAGATAGCGTATCTCGAACGCCTTCGCGAAATTCTGCCCCAAGTTGTGCGACGTCCCCGACTGCAGCGCCTTCCCGTCTCCCATCATCGCTTCGATGGAATACGTTTGATCCGCGCCCGCGAACCGTTCCGCCGCCGACTTGCGCCCAGGAATCACCGGAATGGCCGCGTCGCGCACCGCCAAGTCCGTGTAGACATCGAGCATCTGACGCGTCTCGGCTTCCGCCTCTTCGGCCGTCGCATGCGCCGTGTGCCCTTCCTGCCAGAAGAATTCCAGCGTGCGCAGGAAGAGTTTCGTGCGCAGCTCCCAGCGCACCACGCTGTTCCACTGGTTGATCAGCACCGGCAAATCGCGGTACGACTGAATCCATTTCGCGTACGCGTGCCCGATAATCGTTTCCGACGTTGGCCGGATCACCAGCGGCTCTTCGAGTTCTTCGCCTCCGCCGTGCGTCACCACCGCCAGCTCCGGCGAAAATCCCGCCACGTGCGTTCTTTCCTTCTCGATGAAACTCCTCGGAATCAGCAGGGGAAACGCCGCGTTGACGTGACCTGTCTCCTTGAATCGCCGATCCAGCGCCGCCGTGATGTTTTCCCACAATGCCCAACCGTACGGACGCACGATCATGCAGCCACGCACCGGGGCGTAGTCCGCCAGTTCCGCCCGCAAAACCACCTGGTTGTACCATTCCGAGAAATCTTCGCTGCGCGTCGGCAGCTTCTGCTCAGCCATTCCGCTCCTCTGCAATTCCCGATTTCAACTAGATGATGCTAGTAAGCTGTTCCGACGTCACTGCTCTGCGATGGCGCGCTGATTCTGGACAGCACCGCGTCCAGAGCCTCAGAAACGTTCGTCAGCAAGCCGTGTTCAATCAGGTATCTGAGAAATTGTTCGTTTATACCGCCGGCAGTTGCATGGTTACCGGCCAATGATTGGAAACTACGCTCCGGCGCGTCGACGGCGGCTGCGGTGAGCCCCCAAAACATTCGCGCGATGTAGTCGCGGGCCTTCGATTCTGGAATCCCGTGTTGAGCCAACCAAGAGCCGATTCGCTCGATAAATGCGAAATAGGGCGCAATAGTTGCAGTGACCGCGCACATTGTATCGAACTCGTTTTCGCTTTCCACTGCAAATACGGTTCCGAGAGCGGCGAAAAGGTCACAAGCTGCCGGTTCCGGCGGATATATCCCCGTCGGGCTTAGCCGTTTAGCCGTTGATGGCAGCGGCACGGCTCTTGTGACTCGCACAGCAGGCGCTACGATCTCGGACACGCTTCGCAGTGAGAGAGAGCAGATACAAGGCTGACTACTTGATGATCTGGACGGAAATGCAATTCCGAAAGGACATCTCGGGCAACCTGAGGCCTGACAGCAATCACGATCGTATCGCAGTGGTCGAGAACTTCCTGGTTGCAGGAAGAAATGGATACCCCGTTAAAACGATTGGCAAGCTGCTTGGCGATTGCCGTGTTGCGCGGGGACAATCGGATAGAGTGCGGCATGGCAACAGACGAACCCAGGCCAGTGACAATCGAGGATGTAATCTCCCCAGTTCCGATGAATCCTAGTTTCATATCAGAGAAAGCCAAATGTGTAGTCCCGGCAGTCTGGGCGATGTGGATGACGTGTATGTGCACTCGAACTCCGAACATGCCGTAGCCATCACCCTCTCCTTGACGACGCTGGTACCGTATAGTACCATCACGAGTGCGTGGTACCCAATGGTACCAAGACATGATGATTTCGTCGTCGGCCGAGTCCCCGGTGTCGGTGATTCGCACTAACGAACCCTTAGTCTGATAGGAGGCCAAATGTCACCGGAAACCATCTTCAACCTGCATCTCATTCTAGGTTATGTCGCTTGGCTGCTTTGCTTCGGCGTGTACATTCTGCCCCGGCTCAAGTCGATGGACCTGGTCGCAGCGCAACGCGCCATCGCTACGCTGCACAGCTTCCGGTTCTTCGGGCTCGTCTTCATCCTTCCAGGCGTCGTCGGCCCGAATCTGCCCGCCGCTGGCTTCGCCACGTTCGCCGCCTACTGGGACCTGGCAACCGGGGTGCTCGCCATCCTGGCGCTTCTCACGGTAAGGATACGTCTGCTCTTTTGGCTGTTCGTCGCGGCCTTCAATCTCGTGGGGGTGGTCGATCTCATCCTCGACTATTACCACGCCACCCAGGTTGGCCTTCCTGCGCTGGCGGGGCAGTTGGGCGCCACGTACGCGATCCCGATCATCTACGTGCCCGTGCTGATGATCACGCACGTCTTCGCATTCTATTTGCTGCTGCGTCCTCAGCCCAAGGCGGTTCGAGCCCTCGCCGGCGATGCCGCGGCATCATAGAGTCCCCGCGTGTGTGTTTCAGAAGCAGTTGAAGCTAGAAGAGCCGCGCCTGTATGGGACCAGAGCTGGATGGAGCTAAAGAGCGACGCAGTTGCTCAGTTGTCGTGCGCCCCAGTTCAGCGCCGGCCGCGATGCATTTCAGCGCAGTAACCAGCTTTGCAGGTGTGCAGGCTCAGCCGGCGCTCTCGCCAGATGGTCGTTCCGTAGCATTCATCTCGAATCGTGACGGTCACTACAACATTTATGTGGGGCTGGTACGCGGCGGCGAGCTGGTACAAATCACGCACGATGTTGCCATGAAGTCGCGGCCCCTATGGTCACCGGACGGCAGCACTCTCGCTTACGCGCAACTGAATGAGTCCGGAACCATGGACGTCTGGGAAGTTGCGGCACTCGGCGGCTCACCGCGCAAGGTCATGCTGAACGCGACTGATCCGGCCTGGACGCCCGATGGGCGGTCGCTCATATACGAGGACTACGCAGATGGGAAAATTTGGACATGCGGCGTTTCGGGCGAAAACCCCCGCTTGCTGGTGCGGATGGAACCTGACGAAGTCGCCACTGAGTTGCGAATTTCCCCGGACGGCAAGATGGTCGCCATCGCGGTTCGCAGCTCGGGCGGAGGACCGACCGGCAAGCTTGGCGTTGCCGATCTCAGCACCGGAAAGGTGCGACTGCTCACACAGGACAGCGCAACTACGCTCTCGCCCTCGTGGTCGCCTGACAGCCGTTTCATCTATTTCGCATCCAGCCGAGGCGGCACGCTGAATATCTGGAAAATTGGCACGGATGGAAACGGGCTGCGGCAGGTCACTGCTGGCGAGGGTGATGATACCGAACTCGATGTGTCGAGTGATGGTAAACGCTTGGTTTTTGCCACTATGCGCCTGAACATCGGCCTATCCCAGTTCGACACGCAGGTAAAAGCAGGGGAGTCGCGCATAAAAGTTCTCACGAGTGACCCCGCACGCAACGAGTTCGGCCCGGCGTATTCGCCTGACGGCACCCATCTTGCGTTCTTTACCAATCTCAAGGGAGTCGAGCACGAAAGTATTGGCATGGCCGATGCAACTGGCGCGAATGCGACTCAACTTGTACGAGACGCGCGCACAAACCTATTTCCGCGCTGGTCGCCCGATGGAAATCGCATCGTGTATCTCTCCCTCGATGATCAAGGAAGAGATGATGACTATCGCGGCGTGGCGATTTCGGGCGGGGCCCCGCAAACGATCGTACGAAGGGGGAGCAGCTTCATCCTCTTTGATGTGGGTAGAGACGGTCGCGTGCTCTATCAGGTCGCGTGCTCTATCAGAAAGATCCCGGCGAAGCAGAGGCTTACGACCCACGTGATGGCAGAGGGCTGACCCTAGCTAGGCAACGTGCCCCAAAGCGCATGGCTCTTCCGCTGGTCGTCCGACGGAAACTCCATTGCTTATTTGCTCAGCTCGTCCCGGGAAAATGATCCTGCTGCCGGCGTCCGGATTACCGATTTCAAGACAGCGCCGCGGCAGGTCTTTCGCGGCTGGGTGTGCTGGTTCGCCGTGGATGCGAAGAGTGAGATCTCCGTCCTAAAAGGTAAGGACGACCTCAACGGAGAAATATGGAAGGTGAAGTGGGACGGCTCAGGACTCTCGCGTGCTTCCGGCGGCACTCTCCCGCTTCTCTACAATCCGAACTACTTTCACTCGCGCACTCAGAGCCAGTTCGATGTTTCTCCCGATGGCCTCCACATTGCCTTTCAGACGCAGCAAGTTCTTCAAGAAAACATCGGCATCATTGACAATGTGCAGTAGTGCTTTCCTCCCACTGTGATTCTTACAATCACAATTTTTTGCCCACAGCATCTCAGCCTTACCGTCGCTCCGTCAAGGGGCAGCCATTTGATTGCGGCCCGACTCGTGTTATTCTTACTGGTAAGATTGGGAAACCGCCTCAAGCCCCTGTAGAGGAATCGCTTGGAGGGAGTGAGGCGTCTTCGTTGAAGCCGTTGCGGGAACACGGCCCATCATCGTGAACTCCGGAAACTTCTCGCAGACAAAAGTTGCGAGATCATCTGAGCTGCCTGCCCCCGTGTAAGTCCTGCCGGCACGGGAATCTTGTTACGGGTAAGAACCTGTCTTTGTTTATCGCTGGGGAGTTCGTCTCTCCACGGGGCCGAGCGTTCAACCAGTCGCCGCGCAGCGGGACGGTTCACGGCCACAAAAAGGTCCGCGGATTGAACAGCGGCGGCCAGAGTCTCGGCGTGACTCAATAGTGTTTCGCTGTCGCGTACCGTGGAAAGTCGAATGTCCCAGGTGTCGAGTAGATTGGGTTCGATCGAAATCCATTCGCCATCGGGGAGGCCGAGGTGGTATCCTGCGGGCTCTACGTGCCACGTATTCTGAGTGTAGGCCCGTATTTCCGCTGGCGGCTCGAAATTGAAGAACTCAATGCGTTCGGCAGCGAGCTTCAGGTCTTCGAGTGTCTGGATGCGCGATATATCGATCCATGGCTGAGTCCGATTCAGTCGTTCGATGTCTCGTTCGATCTCCAGTACATTGCCGCCGTTCAGATTCATGTTGAGGGGTAAATTGAACAAGCTGTGCAAGCCCGGCAATTGATGCGTGCTGGAGTTATCGGTAACGTCAATGACCATGAGATCCTTCTTAGCTGGATGCAGCCGCGTGCCGCGTCCGACCATTTGGGCGTAAAGCAGCTTCGATCTCGTCGGCCGCGCCATAATTACGCAATCGACGCGCGGTTCATCAAAACCCTCGGTCAGCAAATTACAGTTGGTAACAACGTCGATTTCTCCTGCGGAGAACCGGGCGAGAGTGCTGCGGCGTTGATCTCTTGAAAGGTCGCCCCAGACCGGCGCCGCGCGAATCCCGGCCTCGGCAAACGCATGATGCACGTCCTTAGCGTGCGCCACATCGACGCAGAACACGATGGCGCGCCTTGCTGTAGCGAAATCCTGGTAGGCTTTCACCAGCAGATTGTTGCGCAACGGCGTATTCACCACGCGTGCAAGCTGACTTTCGACGAAATCGCCATGCCGGACCTTCACGTTATCAAGGGACAAATCGGTGTCCACGCGCCAGCCTGTAATGGGACAGAGATAACGGCCCGCAATCATCTCGCGCATCTCACGCGCGTAACAGACGTCCTCGAATATTTCGCCGAGCCCCTGTTTGTCACCGCGGCGTGGCGTGGCAGTAAAGCCGATCAGGTAACGGGAAACGTGGGGTTCGAACAGGCCGAAGTGATCGAAGATGCGCCGGTAGCTGGGTGCGACGGCGTGGTGCGCTTCATCGACAACAATGATGGAAAACTCATAAGGCTGAAGTCGAGACAGGCGAGCGCCATTGCGAGCTAACGTTGGGACAGAAGCAATGACAACCTTCGCATCGGCAGCGGCGCGGGCACCTGCTTGTTCAATCTCCGCCTTCAATTCCGGGTCGATGGATCTAAACGTATCCCGCGCTTGCAGCAGCAGTTCCTCCCGATGTGCCAGCACGAGTAATCGTTTCCTCATATTGAGAACGCGAGGGAAATGAGCGAACACCACCGTTTTCCCGGTGCCGGTGGGCAACGAAACGATCACACGGCGTTTGCCGGCTTTGTATGCATCTCGGACTGCCGTCAACGCTTCGCGCTGATACGGGCGGAGATGGGGTGTTGTCTGAAGATGTTGTATTGGCGTTTTATTATCCATTCAAGAATCATGATTCGACATGATTCGATCAATCTCGTCTCTGGCTTCGCACCCAATCATTCTTTCACATTCTCTTGAATCGCAACCGCACATGAATCGGCTGTAAGTCACAGCCCGGAGACCATGACTATTACGATCAACCTTAAACCGGAGATCGAAGCCGAATGTTCCAGCGGCATTTGGTGGTATCCGGTTCGCTCAGGCAGCCGTTGTTCCTCAAAACATGACGTAGCTGGAGAATCAGAGATTTGGCGACAAACTCGATTTGCGGTTTTCGGTAAGATTCCTGTCATGATTGCACCGCTCCGGCATCTCCTCGGCTGGATTTTGAGCGCTCAGCCCTGGTGAGGACAGGACCTCCTCCTCGAAAACCTGGCCCTCCGCCAGCACTGCACAAGCGTCAAATAAAGGAGTTAGTGCGACACGGACAGCAATCTTAGTAGATGTAAGTCCATGAAAAACCAGTGTGCTGATTTGAAGTGATTTGCGGACGCATTACGAGCACCCGGTTAATGTGGACACCCTTTTCTATTTCAAAACCCTCTGCCCAAGCCAGGTCAGCGATGCCTCGAAAGCGTCCAATTGGTGAGCAAGGTTAGTCCTGGCCTCCCGGCGACGATTTCCGTGGCGTTTGCGTTGGATGCGCACGGAGCCGATCCTCCTCACCCGAGCATCCAAGAGACTCCGCTCGCGGACAATCGAGCCATCAGCCACGCTCTCGACGAGCTCGCCCCAAACCACCAACAGGGACTCTAAACTCTCTCCCTCCGGAACCACAACCTCTGCCGGCGCTGCTCCACATTACGATTAACACCATCCTTTACGCCACGACTGCTGGCGTTGCCTCGCGGTTTCGCCGCAGGGCCGAGTGGATAGCTTCGAAAGGCGAGCCACTCCACTCTATTGCGTCGGCCTCCAGTTCCGAAGACGGGTATTTCCTTCCAGGGTAAAATTGAAATCTCTCAACTAGCAAGCTTCAGGCATTAGAGCGCGTGGGGACCGGCAGGCAACTGCTCCATCGGTTTATGATTCGCGGTCACTAGCGCCGCACCGGGGATGGACGCCAACGCGTACGCTGGGCTAATCCGCACTGGAAGGGGCCCGACATGGCCGCTGTCGTCGAGCGCGCCTAACGCTTGAAGCCGTGACGAGCGACAGTTAGGATTGGCGGCTGTGGACCTGTGTGCGCGAACTGTCAAGTAGTTTCGGCGCAATTGAAGTGGCGAGTGGAGAAATATTTGTGAACACTGCAGACGATACCCAAATCGAGGTTCCCTATAATCGCAATCTGAAGGCGTTGGAAGATATTCTGGCGGCAGTGCGGCGGCCGGGCAATTATTTCGTGCGTGGCACACTGGAAACGCCGATGCCTCACGTCGAAATCGAGGGCGTGGGCTTGATTTCCTTTCCCATACCGGATTCACAAATCCGGGACATCATCAAACACGCAGAACGCGCTCCCTATGGTCGCGGCGGTGAAACGATCCGGGACACTTCTGTTCGAAACACCTGGCAGTTAGCGCCCGCTAATATCCGCATCGGTGGCAAGTCGTGGGAGCGTTCATTTCAACACATCCTCTCGACGGTTACCGATGGACTCGGTTGTACGGGAATGAACGTGTCGGCTGAATTCTACAAGCTGCTCGTTTACGAAGAGGGCGGCTTTTTCCTTCCGCATCGCGACACGGAAAAGACGGACGGGATGTTTGCCACATTGACAATCGTGCTTCCGTCGGTTCATTGCGGCGGCGAACTGGTCATCCGCCATACGGGCCGCGAAGTCACGGTGGACCTGAGCAACGCGGAAACTTCCGAACTGACCTTTGCCGCTTTCTACGCTGACTGCGAGCACGCGATCAAACCGATCACGCAAGGCAGTCGCGTGTGCCTGACCTACAACCTCCTGCAGCGCCGAACCGGAAAGAAAAACAAACCGATTACGGCGCCTCTCTACGACTCAGAGGCGGATCGGGCAGGGGCGATTCTGGAACAGACTTTCCGGAAATCCGACGCACCGGCGAAGCTGGTCTGGCTGCTCGAACATCAGTACAGCCCGGCAGGACTTTCGTTTTCCGGCCTAAAAGGCCGGGACGCTGGGTTGGCTAAGGTGGTGCGGCACGCTGCAGAGCGAGCGGAGTGCGCCCTCCACCTCGGCATCGTGCATATCGAAGAATCGGGTGCGGCAGAACCTTATTTCGATATGGATTATGGGCGCACTCGCCGATGGGGACCGTATTACGACGATGGCGATATGGTCGAGGCTGACACCAGTGACGACGAATTTGATGTGATCGAAGTTTTCGATACTTCGCGAGACATTGATCAATGGATCGACACGAATGACCACGCAGTGGAATTCGGGTCGCTGCCGATTGAGGACGGTGAAATCCTGCCTGCCGGTGGGCTGGATGGCGAGGCGCCCGATCAACAACGGCTGACGGAAGCCACTGGTAACGAAGGCGCGAGTTTTGAGCGCTCCTACCGTCGCGCTGCATTGGTCATTTGGCCTCAGGATCGTTTTGTGGACGTGCTGCTTCAGGCGGGCCCGGCTGCTGCGCTGCCCTATTTCAAAGATCGCGTTCAGGCCGTGAATTCTCTGGCGGCGCCAGCCTCGGATCGACAAACGGTGCACTCCATAGCGGAGCGGATTATTGCTGTGTGGGAAGCCACCAGAAATGGCGGTTATCCGGGAAGGGGCAAGGAGTCGGACCGTAGGGACATGATCGCATTGCTTGGGCAACTGGCTGACGCCCCGCTGCTCGAACGGTTCATAGCCGGGGTTGTGACGCGAGAATACGACGGTAGCGAGAATGAGGCCATGGCCACTAATGTTCAGTGGGTAGGCCCAATTCGGGCAGGCCAACTCCTCTCGCACTTGGCGATCGAAAATATGCGCTTCTTTCCTGCGGCTTGTGTGAACCTTCTGTGGCGGTTGACCCGCGAATTAGGATTGGAATCAACCGCGGATTGGATTGCGGCACTGCGGGAGATTGGCGCAGCCATTGTGAGGGCATTACCGGGCCTTAAACAACGCAAGCCGGACCAGCCGGACCGGGATTGGTGCCGGACTCAAAAGGCCAAGCCTGTGGACGGCACTACGCTCGCGGATCTCCTGGAAACGCTTGCGGCGCTGAACGCGAGCACTCTTCGTGATGCCGCTTGCAAGTCGATTGCCGCAAATCCCAAAGTGTTTAACCCCGCCACGCTGATTGTGCCGGCTCTCCAACTCCTGCGCGAGCGGAGCGGCGATGCCGTCCTCAGCGACAAGGAGTTCCGTCGGTTATGGGGTCATTCCGCCGAGTTCCTGCTGGCCCGCAGCGAGCAACCTCCCCAATCGCCCAAGGACTGGCGGCAAGACGTGAAGATTGTCTGCCGATGTGACGACTGTCATGAACTGCAGGCCTTCGCTCTTGATCCGGCCACCCAAACGCATCGCTTCCGTGTAAGGAAGGAGCGCCGTCAGCATTTGCACCAACAGATCGACCGTCATCGCCTGGACATGACGCACGTGACTGACCGCACCGGGTCGCCGCAAACACTGGTCTGCTCGAAGACTCGCGCCACGTATGAACGCCAATGCCGTCAATACAACGAGGACCTCGCTTCCATGGCGGCACTCCACCCACTCATTGGGAAAACGGATGGGGACCTGCAGAGGCTTCGAGCGCGCATGGATGCCGCCAGACAACAGTGCGCCCGGGCTTGATCGCCGGCAATGTAGCTCGAATTTTTGTGGCGAAAAAGACGATAATCGCGTTTGAAGGCGAAGGACTGCCACTCGATTTCCGCTGCATCTGGCATGCGGAAAATCGCGGTTGTCGAGAAGACATGTTGCTCCCAGCCGTGAGTTCCCTGCGCCTGGCGTGTGCGCCATACACCAGAATGAGAGATGATGACGTCGAAAGATGGAAAGGTTAGCTTAACTATGAAAGGGAATAGTAAGCTCGGAACCCCTCCCTGGATCACAGCCGAAGGGACGATAGATCTCACCAAGTTGCCGATCGATTTCATTTTGAAGCAGGCAATCGATCCCGAATACGAACAGTTTCGCTCCGCGTGTGTACTCCTCGGCAGCATGGCTGGCGCTGGACGGGTGGAGGCTGGGCTCTATCTGCTTGGCCTGCTCAGCTGGTACGCGTCGGATTTGCACAGGCTTGAGATAATAGCGGAGCAGCTTGCGCACTTCCCCCACGAGTCCTCCGCGAACGCACTCTTGGCAGAGATCCGGCGCATCAGGAGTTCGAATACCACTCGGCGATACTTGGACCGGGTGCTCCGATCTCTTGCTATCCTGCCTCTCCATCTCGTCCAATCTGGACTGGAAGTCCTCGCTGAGGACACTTCCTTCTCACCAAAGATGCGTGCCAAGTTTCGTAAGCCGGATGCTCGCCGTTTGTGCAGCTGTGCGTGCTAAGCGCTAGTGTGCCGTAGTGTGCCGTACGCTTCGAGCCGATATGCGCTAAAGTGCGCCTTTTCAATACCGCGTCAAGAGTGCTTCGGTGCGGGCTTTTTGTGGGTAAGTCATCCCATAAAAGAGGATGTCAAGAAAAACATTCTCCCCCTCCCCTCCGAGGGGACATGGATGTTGTCGCTTGCATCCAGCCCCGTCTCAGTCCTGGAGGGGTTTTGGTCTTGGCCGTGTTGGCAGCGAGACCAACCCAGTTGATAGTTTCCACTCGACGGTTTCATGACGCGATGGTGCTCGACGCCTTCGGCTCCGGAAGTTAGGCAAGCACAACCACGAGATGAAGGAGATCTTCAAAAGTGAAGGTCCGGAACGAGCGGCGCGACCGTCGTGCGGCTCGCAAGCGAGTCGCAAGGGTGGTGGTGATGCCCTCATCTGGGGAGGGTCAGCTGGTGCAGTTCACTGAGGTACTTAGGACTTGGGGACTTTGGTGACAAAACTTGGGGGATTTTTGGGGACTCAGCGTTGCTGAGCGTTACTTTTGGTTGCTGGATGTGCGAAACGCGGAGACCCCGAGATGACCTCAAGGCAGCGGAAACACAGGGCTTGCAAGGGGATAAGGTGGTGAGCGCGGAAGGAATCGAATCCATAACAAAACGTAGTTTCAACGACATGCAGGGCCACGGATGATAGGAAAGGCTACAAAAGTTCCTGCTAAACCGACAAACAGAGCGCGAATGGAGCGCAGATGGTCGATGGGTTCCCAGAAGGGCTGCTCGTTACTGTGGACGGTTTCCG
>WNFS01002889.1_pt1 | contig 12974 bp, 12 predicted proteins | sample 5400141 | NCBI WGS metagenome assembly WNFS01 (sample SAMN13153358, study PRJNA577476) | soil metagenome | isolation source: 60 cm saprolite under Madrone tree | place: USA:California | collected 2016-06-14
CGGAGGCGATGTCGTGCAATTTGGCTAAGGTGGCGCGCTCGACCAGGTGCAGTTTGGGTAGGACAGCCACCTCAAGTGCCAGTGCTCGCTTGAGCAAAGCGCATGTATCACGGTAAAGCCGCTCAGCATCAGCTCGTGCAGTGACGGCCGTACTGAAGCAAGAGGAGCAACGATAGACGGGACCGTCGAGTCCGGGAAACGTCTTGCCCTGGGCATCCAGGGGAACGCGGCATACACCGCAATGAGGGCGTGTTTGCATGCATTGTTCACAATAGGGTGCGCGTGAGTCGCCGATGATGAAGTAGCGTCCCAGGATAGGCTCATGGCAGCAAGCGCAGACGAGCGCTTTTTGACGACATGCCGGGCAGATCAACACTCCACGTGCTGGGGTGAGCTGGCGTGAAGGGATCTTGCACTGGCTGCAATGAGGAACCGTGTGCTCGCAACGTTCGCAAACAGTCAACCCGCTGCTATAGGTGAGATATGTACCCCAAAGTTTCTCGCCACACAGGTGGCAGAAGTGTGCTTGTTTCTCGCTCATCGTTCGTCGCTGTTGTGCTATGCTACGAGGTACATTGTCCCTGCCTATGGTTTTGGCTGTTCTACAGGAACTGAACTGGTCGGTATTTGCTCGGTACGTGTATGGAGCTCCAGCTTGACTTCACTCTCGCTGGAAACGTTGTCTGTTGGAGCCTCAAGTGGGAACTGGTCGGGGGAGGTCTTGCGCCATTCGGTCCAGATGGCAACCAGTATTGCCTGCACTAAGCCTGCCAGCGGTGCGGCAAACAGAGCTCCCCAGATGCCGAAGAGTTCGGTTCCGACGATGAGTGCGAAGATGGAGACGCCAGGATGGAGCCCGATGGCATGACCAACGATGCGGGGACCTACGATGTCTGCTTCGAATACGTGCACAAGAATAAAGTAGACTAGCACAATGATTGCTAGTTGCCATCCTTGAATCCATCCAGGGTTGCTGGTAAGTGCGAGCAGAATGCAGGCTACGGCAGAGATGAATGTGCCTAGCACGGGAATGAAGGCGAATACGAACGCCAGCGCGCCGAGGAAGACAGCGGAGCGTACGCCTAATAATCCCATACCAACCCCGACGAGTAGGCCGATCAAAATGGCGAGGGTCAACTGGCCACGAATGTAGCCGCCCACGACACGTTCGAGTGTATCCAGGAGAAAGGTCACCCGCTCTCGCTGGAACAGTGGGGTATTTCTACGTAACCAGTTCTTCACACGCGATCCGTCAAGGAGAAGGTAGATGCTCAGCATTGCTACGACAACGATATCTAGAACGTCCTCGAAGAAGCGTCTGAGCACCGGCAAGGCCCCGGTGATAATGCCTTGCAGGTGACTTACGAGTTGCTGACGAGCTTGATTAATCTGGTCTTGCGAGATATCAATGCCATATGTTCTGAGTGTTGCCTGCAGCGAAGCCAGTTGGCTATTGCCTTCTAGTGCCAGATATGCCTTCAGTTCGATGACCTGTCTAATTGTGGTGTGGACAATCAGATAGCAGAGCCAGCTCAGTCCCGTCAAAACGATGAGGTAGACAATGATAATTGCCAGGAAACGCGGCATCACGCGCTGCAACAGTTTCACGGCGGGTGCGAGGGCGTATGCGAGGAGGGCAGCAATGGCAAGCACGACCAACGACCTGATGATATGGTCTGCCGCCCAGATGATCACTGCGACGAGCGCAATCCAGGCGAGGATGGCCAGTGGTATGTCGCGTCGTCGTGTCCATTTGGAGCCAGTGCTGGTCTCACCATGCAAGATGTTGAGCGGACGGCTGTTTGATGACATATGCTCCCTCCCTCTAGATTGTTATCGCTATAGTAGACGCTGTATGACTGTGTTTTTAGCAGGTAACGTAACTACTCGGGACTCTTCACCACACGTGACGTGACGTGCTGGATAAATCGGCCGTTCTACGAACGATGACGTGCTGGATAAATCCGCACTCTACTAAATCGGCATTCTACATACGGTGGTTCGCAAGTGGTTTGTTGCTGCGGGCTTGGCAGCCGCAGGCTGCCAAGCCCGCAGCAACAAGAGACGCGAGCCGCCGACTTACTGCCGACCATATAGATAGTGAACTCAGGAGACTCAAATGATCGCAAGAGAAATAATCTCATGTAGGTGCCGATCTAGTTGTCTATTTCCTCGTACAACTCACTGATGGGAACACCAAGAGCTTTGGCTACCCGTTCAAGAGTAGCAAGTGTAGGGCTATAAGCTGTTGGTTGGTTGCACATACGTGAGATAGTGATAAGCGCAACGTCGGACAAACGGGACAATTTTCCCATACTCATGCCCTTCTCTTGCAATACTTCTTTGACCCTAAGTCTTATCATAAGCCCAATTGTACCAACAATTACCCCTTGACAGGTATTGACAAAAATGTTACTACTTTTGTGTAGATACTTTTATGATATCGGCACAAACAAGGAGTTACGGCAGTGAGTGAGCAGGTTAAAAGGACATTGTATCTTTTGGAAACACGTGATAATGCAACCAGTTGGGGAAGGCTTCTCACATTCTACGCAAAAGATGCTCAGGAGGCGGATACCATAGTAAAAGAAGAGTTGCTGTTACACCCAGAATTCTCCCGCGTTTCGTTAAGTGAACGTCTAGATGGTTTTACATTTTTTCATCATCGCCGTCCTGGTCACATCGTATGCAAGGAGTAACAGATATGCAGCCACCGTATCAGCAACCGAAATACCAACATTTTCCGCCATATCAGCTTACTAACACAACCAAATATCCAAGTTCACTAGCACCAACACAGGCCGCACATAGCAGTAATCCCTATGAAACAACAGAGCAGGTATATCTTAACCATTACACGAGTAACCCCTATGAGTTACCGCCACCACCACCGAAGCACAAGACCTACAAATGGCTCTACATACTTTTGTTAGTGGTGGTAGCTGTCGTGCCAGTTACTCTATACCATGTGGTAACAACAAAAGATATTACTATCGTGGTCACTCCCACGCCACAGCCCACGTACAACGTTACCGACCCTGGTCTGTCCATGAATGAAGTATCAGGTAAACAAATATGGGAATGCACATTAGCAAACCTAGATACTCAAGGTACAGTCCACACCAACATCACACTCAAGAACCAGATATTGTGGCATACGAATGTGAAAGGGCCGAGAGTGTATTTCCAAACACTAACATGGCAGCGTATGCAAATATAACAGGAAGCTTCCCAAACTGGTGCAAAGGAGTTATGAAAGATGGTACTACATGGTCAGTAACATCTGAATACAATCCTGATGCTATACCTGAGTGTAAGGTGCTCGCATCTTGGTAACACCACCTTCCACCGCGGTGACTTCTACCAGGTCCTCTCCGGTGAGTGTCGCTTAAACGAGCAGTTGCGCCGGTACATCCTCGCATCCTGTCGTCTCCCGCAGTCCGACATCGACGCCCTCGTTACCTGGTTGGTGCAGACAGTGACCGTGGCGAGCGAAGTGTGACTACCCGGTGAGGTGGCCGCCGCGAGGGTTCAGCCAGCTTGTGTGGTATGCTATGTTCAGTGATACATTGCCACCTGGTGGGCCGTGCGAGCGAAGCGATGTGAAGCGCCGTGGTACTCCCAACGGACGGCCGCACTCCAGCAAAGACGCGGAGCGCCAAGCGAAGCGCGGCCGCGGCGCGGGGGCTCCCTGGCTGGGGTGCAGGGATTCGAACCCCAATTGGCCGATCCAGAGTCGGCAGTCCTACCATTGAACGACACCCCAGAGTATGCACAGAACGTGTACACACGTTCTGTGAGATGTATCATACCTTAAGTTGTGCGGTGTGTCAAGCGTTGTTTTGGGATGCTTGCGCCATCTAATCTGCCAGCGCCTCGGCCCGTTGCTCGCCGTTGGCAATCACTGTGCGGCGCTTGAAGCCGAACCAGTAGATAGCTCCAACCCCGAAGAGCACAATCAGCGAGAACTCGAAGATTGGGATATTACCAATCACATTGAGTACTGGGATGGTGGCCCAGGAGGTATAGACCGAGTTCAGCTTCGGGTTGGTGTAAACGTCGCGCAGACCACCAAACCACAGGAAGTTGATAATCATCAAGCCGCCATAGATCAGGGCCAGCACGTTGATGAGCATGCCCCAGCGACCAAGGCTGAAAGGAGTTTTGACGCGGGGCCAGCCCTTCAGGCGCGCATCGAGTGAGGCAACATTGTTCAAGAAGTACGACAGGTAAATCAGGCCCGTTGCAGCAGTCACGATGACGCCAATGGCAGTGCTAACAAAGAAAGGGAGTGCGGCGAGCACGCCAACGGCAATCGCTGCCCAGACTGGAGTATGGAAGGTTTGATAGACCCTTCCCCAGACCTGCCCAAAGGGAAGGCGACCGTCGCGCCCCATCGAGAACATCAAGCGAATGGTGGCCGACTGGATTGCCAATGTGCAGACGAAAACGGCCACGAGTACAACGAAGAGGTAGACATTCCCCCAAAATGGCCCCAGGGCATCCTGAATAATCGTTGGTAGTGCCTGCAAGAAGTTCGCTCCCTGCGCAATTCCTTCGATCTTGGGGTAGTTCTTGATCGAGAGCAGCGTGCCACCCAGGAAGAGCAGGCCTGCGATGAATGAGAGGCCAATCGACCAGAGGACGCCACGTGGGGCTGTCGCCTGGGGATTTTTAGTCTCCTCACCAAGCGTTCCTGCCGTGTCGAAACCGTAGATCACGAACAATGACATGAATAGGGCTGCCAGGAAGGCTCCTCCATAGGTGTTACCGAAACCGGGAGTCCACGGTTGAGCTGCGGTTTGTAGAGAGGTGTGTGGACCGGTAAAGAGAAAGCTAATCGGCTGATGATTATTGAACAACAACAGGATCAGCGCGAAGCCAAACATGCCAATGATCTCAGCAGCCACGCCGATGTTGTTGATAATGGACACGAGTCTCACACCGAAGATGTTAATGACGGTACAAAGCACTATCGAGACCAGTGCGATGAAGACGGCGTTCGGCATAAACAGAATGGTTGCCGGAATGCCAGGGAAGATAGCAAGCAGCGGAATGGGAACAGTGAAGGCTACTGCCGTGACGGTAAGAATGCCTGCAAAGAAGTAAACCCACCCGGTGAACCAGCCCAGGCTATGGCCAGAGAGGCGCTTGCTCCACTGGTAGATCGACCCTGCAATGGGAAAGTGTGAGGAGAGCTCAGCGAAGTTCAGTGCGACAATAAACTGCCCTATGGCGACAATGGGCCATGTCCAGAAAAATGCAGGCCCACCTGCTGCCAGGCCGAGGTAAAAGAGCGAAAACGTGCCGGTCGAGACGGAGATGTAGGAGAAGGCCACTGCAAAGTTGGAGAGGAACCCCAGCGTACGCCGCAGTTCTTGCTTGTAGCCAAACTTTTGCAGTAATGCCTCGTCCTGCTGCTCCTGAGATACATTAGTTTGCGGCATTGAAAACAACTCCTTACTGGTAAATGCTACCAGCTGTCAGGAACGTGAGAGGCTCACGAACCAGAATGGTAGTGATGCACAGGCTTTTCCTGAGCATCACGTGACAAACTTGCACCGTTCCGCACGACAAGACTGTTTCGTTGAGCCATTGCTAACTTTGTGCTCATCTTCCTCCTCGCGGATCGAAGAGGATTTTTAGCGTCAGATGTTGTATAGATTTCATCTGTCATATAACACTACTGTACGATTGCGCGACAATCAAGGGACAACCTGGCGCTTCTGTTGGTTAGGCAACAGAGGAAGGAAAATGGTGCAACACCCTGCGTTGAGTGATCCCGCTATGAAGTAGAGTTTACCATAACTGTCTGTCAATAAGCAATGTTTGGGTCATGCACATTGCTATTTTTGTTCGTCACGGCATACAATATTGCTAGACCAGGAGGGCAGGCTCAAGGTCTGCGCTCCTGGATGTTATTTCAGCGGTAACTCTTCAGGACTCCTCTCTTCGAGACTCCTCACTGCCTTCGGCAGTTCGCAGGGGTTTGGTGGTGAGAGCGGGCATTGCCGCCGCAGGCGGCAATGCCCGCTCTCACCACCAAACTGAGCGAGTCGCCGTAGGTAGAGTGCCGAGCAATCCTGCCTGGGGGGCAGGTAATGAGAGCACGTGCGACGAGGAGTCCTGAAGAATTACTTTCAGCGAAAGGATACATCGATGCGTAGCAAGATAACCGTCGTTGGAGCTGGTTTTGTCGGCAGCACACTCGTGCAGCGTCTGGCAGAGCGTGACTATGCCGATGTGGTGATGTACGATATTATTCCTAAGATGCCGCAGGGCAAGGCGCTGGATTTGCTTGAGGCAGGGCCGGTGCTGGGATATGACTCGTTGGTGATTGGTACGAATGATTATGCTGATACGGCCAATTCCAATATTGTGGTGATCACCTCGGGTCTCCCACGTAAACCTGGCATGAGCCGTGATGACCTGGTCAAGAAAAACCAGGAAATTGTCACGGAGGTCACGCAACAGGTCGTCAAGCATTCCCCCGATTGCATCATCATCGTGGTCACGAACCCGCTGGATGCCATGGCACAGTTGGCCTTCCACGTTAGCGGGTTCTCACGCGAGCGTGTCATAGGCATGGCTGGCGTGTTGGATACTGCCCGTTTCCGCACCTTTATTGCACAAGAGTTGGGTGTGTCTGTACGTGATGTGCAGGCGTATGTCCTGGGTGGTCATGGCGATACCATGGTGCCACTCGCCCGGCTGTGTACCGTTGCAGGTATTCCTATTGCGCAATTGCTGCCTGCTGAGCGCATTGAGCAGATTGTGCAACGGACACGTGATGGTGGTGCCGAAATCGTCAACCTGCTTGGTACGGGTAGCGCGTACTTCGCACCATCGGCCTCGATCTTGCAGATGGTGGATTCTATCCTGCTTGATAAGAAGATGATTATGCCATGCGCTGTCCACCTGCAAGGTGAGTACGGTTTCCAGAATATCTTCGTGGGCGTGCCGGTGAAGCTCGGTGCCAAGGGAGTGGAGCAGATCGTTGAAATTGAGTTGAACGAGACTGAACATGCTCTGCTCCAGAAATCGGCGGACGCCGTCAAAGAACTGATCGGCGTGATGAGAATTTGAGGTGCTTCTCGCTCACGTTGCCTGCTCTGCCTGGATGCTGGCAACGTGAGTGAGCACGGCGATCAATGCGGCTTCCAAATCGCCCTCAGGTCGCAGTGCTCCATGTATCCGCAGCACAGCTCCGAGACTGAACTGATTGGGATTGCCCATGACCACCTGGGTAGCAGGGCTCCAAGTAACAATCCAGTCGGCGTAATGCTCTTCAAGCGTTAGCCCTTGCTTCCTGCTTGTGCAAAGAGGTTGCGAAACCTTCATTCCCGCATTTCTTTACTATCGTATTTTCACCCCATTCATCACTGCTCTCCCAAGCCTTTCATTCTATACTTAGAGACGAAGGTTGTCGGTCGACTGCTTGCCATTGCCCGTCTTGAGCATGCGTGTTTTTGTCCCTGCGATGAGGGCCAAAGATCACTCGGCATCAGGACCATTTTGCAGATGAGCTTTATAAAATGTTCCTGAAAAACGGGGAGCCACTTACTCCCCCTACTGTGTTCTCAACCAGTGTGGATCGCCTTCAGAGGCTCCACCATTGTCATGGGAGCCACTGTAACAATTTAGCGTAAATTCATTTAGGTGGCCCTCATGCAGTATCAAAAACATATGCGTAAAGAGCAGCCTCAGCCGTCTAGTAAAGAAGGTCGTACGTACAAGCTTCAACCCACTCGCAGCAAACATCGCACAGAAATGCAGACACAAATTTGGCAACTTTCTTTGCAGGGCTTGCTCCCTCCAGGCCACATACTTGTGTTAAATCAGGAGATCCGTACCTTGTTGCTGCTCGCTGACGGTCCTCGGCTCCTGCTGGAGCAGCAATTTAGCGTCAATGAGATGACCGTGTTGGTCCCAATTCTCCAGGCTTTTCCGCACTACTGTCCCTATGAGGTGTTGCAGGCCCATCTTTTCTCAAACCCTGTTACCGCCGTCTCCATCGACCAATGCCGCCAACGTTTAGAGGAAGCACGCAAGGGTAGAACATGGCAACAGGAATTGAGGCCTCTGCGGCGTGTGCTCTCACAGTTGAGAAAAAAGCTGCATGTCTTTCTTCTAGACATTGCCACCATTCGCCAAAGCGGCTGTAGCTTGACGAAGGTTTGACTTTCCCCCTTCCCGTCGCCTTTCTATCGATCCCATCGAGACTCTTTCACTGCTCCCGCAACCACAACAATGTATTCCCCGCGAGGCCTTGCTTGAGTCACATGCTCCAGCAATGATGAAAGCGTTCCTCTTTGCACTGCCTCGAACATCTTGGTAAGATCGTTGGCAAGAGCGGCCTCACGGTCGCCGAAGACCTCTTGAGCATCCTGCAGGAAGGCCTCCAGACGATAGGGGCTTTCGTAGAAGATGAGCGTATGCGGCGATTCTTTGTCGACCTCCAGGAATCTGCGCCGAGCGGCGGATTTGCGTGGCGGGAAACCACGAAAGGTAAAGGCATGCACCGGCAAACCTGACAACACCAGGGCCATGACGAATGCCGTTGGCCCTGGGATCATCGTCACGTCCAGTTGAGCGTTGATCGCTCTGCGCACCATCGTGTAGCCCGGGTCAGAGATGCCGGGCGTGCCAGCGTTTGTGACCACTGCTACCGACTTGCCCTGCCGCAGGAGTTCCTCGATGTGCTCGCCTGCTCGCTGTTCGTTGTATTCGTGAAACGAAATTTGCTGTTTGTGAGGAATATCGAAGTGTTTGAGCAGCAAGCCGGTTTTGCGCGTATCTTCGCTAGCAATGACATCGACCTCGCGCAGTACAGTGAGTGCGCGCAAGCTGATATCGTTCAGGTTCCCAATGGGTGTCGCGACCAGGTAAAGCATACTAAACCTCATCTTGAGAATTTCTTGAGATTTTAGGAGTCATTATATCCTACGACGCAATTAAAGTACTCAGTGGTGCTCAATGAATGCTGTGCATCAAGCAGGTATGCAAGAGGACTTTGTATCAGGTGCTTCTAGTGAGTGGGGATGAAGTAACACGGGATTGTTAGCTCGTTTACGTTTACTGGATTGTAGGTGGTGAGGTGTGCTAATATAAGGAAAGAGTTCGTTGCTATTGGTTCCTCACAATCGTTGGTAGTATATATCATAACATGCCGACGTCTGTGTATGGAAGCTTTTCGCTATAATACGCGCCTAGCTATTAGGATATTTTTGTCTCCACAATATCATATGAATGTGATGCTAATTAGAGCAGAGGAAGACGACATGACCTCGAAATCGCTTTTGAGAGACTTAGCAAAAAAGTCGTGTTATAATTGACAAACAACGTTCTTTGATGTATCATATAGTATATCATCCTAGATGATAGTGTTGGTCATATCTGCTACTCGAAACGAAGTTTTTAAAGCAGAGCAGTAGATATATCATACATCGAAGCAGCGTTACTACAGATGCCCAATAATTTCACTCCTAGACTGTTCCCTTGGTATCCTTAAAGAAGAAAGAGGGATACCTTAGAAAGGATCGTTATGCCATCACTAGAAACCGCCAACGTTGGGCGAGCTGTCGCCGCGAGGGTAGGCAGCAATATCAGGGAAGTTCGTACGAAGCTTGGACTCACACAAGCACAGCTTGCAGCACCCGAGTTTTCAATCTCGTATATTTCAGCCATTGAGCGTGGAAAGATCCGGCCTTCCCTGAGAGCCCTCTCCATCCTTGCCAAGAGATTGGATGTTCCGTTGACCTTCCTGCTGGAGGGGTCACCCGCCGGTGCGGCAGAAGCCCGGGCCGTAGGCTACTCGCCCGCGGATTCTGGGCCTGACATGGGCGTTGATGTTGACTTGTTGCAAGCAAATGTGCTCATCCACCAGCACGCTTTCAGGGAAGCTGAAGCGTTGTTAGCGCCAATTCAGCCCGAACGCATTACCACCGATCAAGCGTATCGACTGTTTCTCCTGCGTGGGCAGATCCATCTGGGTGCGAATGAATATCAAGAGGCCGTTGTTGACTTGCGTTCGGCTGTCTCTCAAGGCGAAGGTCTGAATGACATTGAGTCCATTGAACGTGCCCGCAATTTACTGGGAAAAGCATACTTCTCACTGTATAATTACACGTTAGCGATGGAAAATCACCAGCGCTGTAATAATGCTATTGAGAATGGGTATATCGAAGACTCGGTGTTTGCTCTCGATGTCTACAGCAATCTCGCCAGCGACTATTTCCGTCTTGGAGATTTAGAGAAAGCTGTGATCTATTACCATCGTGCTCTGGCGACTCTGGATGACATGAGCCACGACAGTAAGAGCTTCGCACAGCGATACATGGCGATTAGTCAGAGCTATAAAGCGGCAGATAAGCTGTCGATTGCGCGTGACTATGCCACGCGTAGCCTGGCGCTCTACGAGATGCGAGAAGAGCAGCGACTTGCTGGTTTGACTCACCAGCGCCTGGGTAAGGCGCTGGAGAGGCAGAACGACCTGGATGGTGCAGAGCAAGAATACAGGCAGGCTATCGCCATTGAGCGAGAACTGGATGATGATGTCTCGGTCTCCATCTGTCTGACCAGCCTGGCGGAACTGTTGCTCAAGCGTGAGCATCCGGAGGAGGCAGAGCGCGAGGCGCAGGAAGCGCTGAGTTTTGCACGTTCGAGCCAGGACCCACAAACGCAGGGGCAGGCACTCATCGCCCTGGCGCAGATTCGCCATCAAAGCGGTGATTTTGCCGCCGCTGATCAGCTCTTCTCGCAGGCATTGGAGCAGTTGGATTCGTCCCATGCGCACGAGATTGCAGCTAGCGCATACTTCCGCTATGCCAATCTCCTGGAAGAACGGGGCGAAGTCCAGCGCAGCCTGGCAGCCATTAAGAAAGCCTACGAACACCAGCGACAAGGCAAGCGCGGCGATATTGAATAACGGACGCGGCCTAAACTCGTTTGCATGTCAGAAAAACTGGCGAGGGGATACCAAACCCTCGCCAGTTCTCTTGCTCAGATCCCTGCTTTATGTTATTCTAGTGTTGGTTTCGACGGGGAATATTGTACCCGCGAGGAGTGCCAGGTTAAATTTGGGGGGGTCTTGTATGTCACTAACAGCACACGATCTGAGATATCATGCCGAGGAGAGCTATCCCGTCCTGTGCGCCTACCTGCAACAGCGCGCGAAACGCTATTTGGGATCGCTGAAGTACAGTGCAATTGAACTGGACCTGGTGGTTGAACATGTTATTGAGCAACTGGTGCGTTTAGGCATCCTGGGCGGTGGGGATCGTGTGCCAGAGAATGCTATTGATCGGCTGAGCCAGGCACAATTTTACTCGTTTCTCAATCATAGTGTGAGAAACAAGGCCATTGATCGTTTGCGTAAACATCGCCTCCAGATCGCTACCTTTGCCGAATTGGAAGTGGCGGCAGATGTGCAAGGCGAGGATGATCCCCTCAATGATCTGGTTGAGCCGATGTGGGGTACGCCTTTTGCCACACCAGAAGAGGCCACTCTGGAGTTGGTCTCGCGGGAGGAACTGCAGGCTCTACTCAGACACTGTATCAAGGCGCTGAGCGCCGCCCCGCGCCAGCTTCAAGCCGTGATGCAGGAACTCCAGGAGATTGAGGCGACGGAGTTACTCCAAGCGTTGCGCCAGGAACTGGGACAAGCAAGCTTAGCAGCTGACGACCCACTCGCCCACGCCAGCCAGCACCGCGATCACGCGCATAAGAAGTTGCGTCATTGTTTGCAACAGAGTAGCACCAATTTGGCGGTGATGATTGCTTTACGTCTGACAGAGTATGAAGGACATGCTACCAGTGCTGGTGAAGTGTTGGTGGATGTCCAGGCCCTGGCACAGAACGATCTTACCGAACGTGAAGTGCAGACAGGTCTGAAACAACTGGTGACTGAAGGTTTACTCGATTGGCATCGTGAGGACGTTGTCCGCCTTACTGTTGCCCAGAAAAAGCGCCTGACGCGCTTTTACAAACAAGAGTAGGCGATGGGTACCCGCAAGGGATACTCCAACGAGGGATATGTTATGGACGAACAGAAGCAATCTGAAAATGCATTCGACACTGGTGGTCAATCTGTGCAATTGGCACGGTGGTTACAACAGGTATTGGCGGCAACACCAGTATCAGACGCAGACTCTTCTCTGCCAGAAGACACACATACGATTTATCATCCGCATTTCTATCAGCAATTGCCCGATTTTGTGTGGGCTCTCCTCACGCAGCAGCCGCAAGCGACGCTCCACTATGCGCCACTCCTCGCGCATCTGATCGGCTGTTCCACCTGTCATGCTGCCTACCTGGACCTGTATGCTGCGCTACGGGCGGCATTGCAGTCCGATGAGGGAGATGTCGTTGTTGACCAGAGGACGGGCACATTGGAGGATACTCCACCGCGCCTGGTGGTACACCTGAGCCAGTTGCTGATTCAGCAGGCAGAAGCGATATTACGTCAGGCACGCCGTGAGCATACGGATAACAGTGCTCTGGCCCGTTCGCTGTTGCAGCAGGCAATTCACATTAGCACACGTGTCACACAGCACAGCTTGCGCAGCCGGGCGCTACAGGACCTGGTTCGTGTTGCCACGCTTTTCGAGGACGCTGGCGACTCTCTGCCGCAAGGACCGGCGCTACACTCCTACTCACCGCTGCTTACGGGCGGGACGCAGCAGGCAAGAACAGTGCGGCGGGCCGAGACGACACTGCGGTCTGCGGGAACTTCTGCCGGGCGATCTGCCATCCACCTGCAATCCAATATGTTGGAGGGCAGTATTACGCAGCATGGGGATACCCTGGAACTGCACCTGTACGGCCTGGACAAGGCTTTGCGCGGCCAATATCTCACTATCTCTGTCCCACTGGGTTCATTACTTGAGCCGATACGCTGGCAAGGTGGGAATCCACGCGCGATACGCAGTGTGGTTCCTGTCGATGAACAGGGCATGCTGAGTACACCGCTCGGG
>WNFS01044740.1_pt1 | contig 12970 bp, 9 predicted proteins | sample 5400141 | NCBI WGS metagenome assembly WNFS01 (sample SAMN13153358, study PRJNA577476) | soil metagenome | isolation source: 60 cm saprolite under Madrone tree | place: USA:California | collected 2016-06-14
CATCGAGTGCCCATCGTCGACGCACAATCTTCGCAGCAAGATTCCATGCAGGGCATGGACCATAGCAAAATGCAGATGCCGGACGCCGACGAACAGGCGAGCGAAAAAGACGCCATGTCCGATATGGCTCACATGCACGGCTCGAATCCACACATGACGACGACAGCGATACGTGCGCAGACGCCCGCCGATTTAGAAAAGGCAAATGAAATCGTTGCGGAATTGAAAAGCGGAATTGAAAAATACCGCGACTATCACGCTGCGCTGAACGACGGCTTCAAGATTTTCATGCCGAAAATTCCGCAGCCTGAATATCACTTTACGAACTACACGAACGGGTTCCTTGCGGCGATGCAATTCGATCCGTCACGACCGACTTCCCTTCTCTACAAAAAGACGAGTGCGGGTTACGAACTCGTCGGCGCGATGTACACCATGCCGAAGCGCGCTACGCCGGATCAACTGGACCAGCGAGTCCCGCTCAGCATCGCGATGTGGCATTTGCATACGAACCTGTGCTTGCCGCCGCAATCAGGATTGAAAACGGCGGACTGGACGAAGTTCGGCCTCAAAGGCTCCATCGCCACGCAAGATGCTTGCGACGCCGCCGGCGGCCGATTCCGGCCCTCCGTTTTCGGCTGGATGGTCCACGTCTACCCGTACGAAACGTCACTCGACAAAGTCTTCGCGATGCATCACCACGACTAAAGTCTTGCTGGGGCAGACTTCCTGCCCTGAGCATCTTTTTTCCTTCCAAATGAGTCCAATGGCTTGACTTGAGAAGGTGCGCGGTGTTTTTTGACATTGCACACGTCTAATCGAGTTGTAGGACTCCTAAGCCGCGGGTCCCATCATTTGGGCGTCGGTGGTTCGATTGCACCCCCGTACCCCTGCAGGTATCATTGCCAACCCATGCTCTCGGGACTCTTTGTTTCTCAACAGGTTGCACGGATTTTTGCATTCCTCGCGCTAGCGGCCGCGCTGACGGTCGGCGGCATTTCTCCCGCGCCGGTGCGCGCCCAATCGAATGATTTCCTTCCTCTTGATCAAGTGAAACCGGGGATGCAGGGGTACGCGTATACGATTTTTGCTGGCGACCAGGTGGAAAAATTTGATCTGGAAGTTTTGGGAGTGATGCCGAATTTTCTTGGGCCGAAACAGTCGATTATTTTGGTTCAACTAAAGGGCCAGAAGGTCGAGCGGACCGGCGTGGTGGCGGGAATGAGCGGCAGCCCGGTTTATCTCGACGGGAAATTGGCGGGCGCGCTTTCGCTGAAGCTTGGGACGTTTACAAAAGATCCGATTGCGGGCGTAACGCCGATTGCAGACGTGATTGCAGGCGGAAGTTTTAATTTCCCGGCGATGACCGCGTCGAGCGGGCAGCTTCCTTCGGAAGCGACGATGCGAGCGGGTGTGCAGAACGGCGCGGCGCTGCAATCGATTGAAACGCCGCTTGTTTTTTCCGGATTTCAGCCAGCGGCAATTGAAAGATTTGCGCCGCAATTGGGGACATACGGATTTGTTGCCGCGCAAGGTGGAACTACGGCGGCGCGGCCCGACGATGGAAAACTTTCGCCCGGCGATATGGCTGGAATGGTTCTGGTGCAAGGCGACGCCTCGATTAATTCGGCATGCACGGTGACGGCGGTTCAGGGCGACAAAGTATTTTTGTGCGGGCATCCGTTTTTGAGTTTGGGCGATGTGCAGATTCCGATGGCGCGAAGCCGTGTGGTGACGACACTTTCTTCGGATTTGGCTTCGACGAAAATCGTGAATGTCGGCGGTTCGATCGGAACGATTACGGGCGATCACTTGACGGCGGTGACGGGAAAATTGGGGGCGGCGCCGGCGATGATTCCGATGGACCTGAGCATGAGGACTGCGCTCGGGGAAAAGAATCTTCATTTTGAAATGGTGAATCACCCGAAGCTGACGCCGCTGCTAGTAGCGATCACGGCGTTCAACGGACTGACGCAAAACATCGTGTACGGCGAAGGCACGACGCTGCACATGAGCGGCGAGATAAAATTGAAGGGTCATCCAGCGGTGCAACTGGAGAATACGTTTGCGCCGGGAGATTCGCTGAATCCGGATGCGATGCCGATTGCGCTGACGCTGATGAACGACTTCACACGGATTTTTACGAATACGTTTGAAGCGCCGGTGGTTGAGAAAGTTTCGTTGAAAGTGGAGAGCGTTGCTGGGCGGCAATCGTACACGATTGACAGCGCATGGCTGGAACGCGGCGAAGCAGTGCCCGGTGAGACGCTGCGCGTACGAGTGCTGCTGCGGCCGTATCGCGGGGCGGCACGAATCGAAGAAACGACAGTGCGCGTGCCGGAACAGATTGCGCACGGGACGATGCTGCGCGTACTGGTGAGCGATGCGGACTGGCTGAATCGCGCTTCTCGCGGATTCGGGTTTGGCGCCGCGTCGAGCGGACCGGAAGGATTGGATCAGCTCATAGGCTTATTGAACCGTGAACGGCACAACGATCGTTTGTACGTGGGACTGTTTGCACCGTCCCCGACGATGTTGTGGGACGACAAAGAGATGCCGAATGTGCCGCTATCGCAAATCAACATCGTGGACGGGCGCCCAGGACCAGGAAGCGTGCAGATTCTGCGGGAATCGCTGGCGAGCGAAATGTCAGTGGCGATGGGCGGACCAGTGAGCGGAGTGATTTCGTTGAATTTGCCGGTGAGGTAGAAAGGAAGTCGTCAGTTTTCAGTTAGCGAAATTTGGGGAACGGGGCGCGCGAGTCGTGAAAATTAACGAGAACAAGAGAAAACAGAAGTGGATCGGTGCGGCCGCAGCGCGCTTCTGGCTACGGCGAGTGTGAGCTACGCGGAGCATACGCGGCGATGGAAGCAGTCGACATATGAAGAATTTTTGAAGGGAACGACGCACGGAGTAGCGGTGCGAAGCGATGGGCGGCTGGAGCTGGCGCCGAAATTCACGCAGTTGGCCGATGCGGACGCGTCGTATTTGTGGGCGGTGAAACTGGATTCGAAAGGGACGCCGTACGCTGCGGGTGGTTCGCCGGCGAAAGTGATTCGGCTGGATTCGAATGGAAAACCAGCGACAGTATTTCAGTCAGCGGATCTTTCGGCGCAAGCGATTGCGTTCGATTCGAAAGGAACGCTGTATGTAGGCACTTCGCCAGACGGAAAAGTTTATACAGTTTCGGCGAACGGCGACAAGACGGTCTTTTTCGAACCGAAGACGAAGTACATCTGGGATTTGGCTTTTGCGGCGGACGGGACGCTGTACGTGGCGACTGGCGACAAGGGGCAGATTTATGCGGTCGCTCCGGACGGAAAAAATGAACTTTTTTATTCGAGCGACGAGGCGCACATTCGCGTGCTGGCATTTGACGGGCAGGGAAATTTGATTGCGGGGACGGAGCCGAGCGGGCGCGTGCTGCGTTTGACGAAGAAAGCGTCGAAGCCTGCTTCAAATGAAGCGGCGGCGGATGGTTTCGTTTTGTATGAAACGCCGAAACGCGAAGTGACGGCTTTGACGGTCGGCGGCGATGGAACGATTTACGCGGCGGCGATTGGCGAGCGGCAACACAATGCGGTGGTAAGCACGCCGCTCAGCGGCGCGGGGCAAGGAGTGACGGTGACAAGCAGCGGCAATGTGACCGTCATCGGATCGGCACAAGGCACGGCGGCGCAAGCGGCGGCGCAACAGTTTGGGTTTACACCGCAGGTTTCGAGCGGCATTTACAAGATTGCGGCGAATGGCGCCCCCGAAGAGATTTGGGCTTCGCGCGAAGACGTGGTGTACGCGTTGGGAATGGGGCAAGACGGCCGGCTGCTGGCCGGGACTGGGAATAGCGGCGCGTTGCTGGCGGTGGATGGACGCGGCGTTTTTGCGCAACTGGCGAAAGCAGGCTCGTCGCAAATTACGGGCATTGCGCGGAATGCGGCGGGAAAGATTTTCTTGTGCACGGCGAATCCGGGAAAAGTGGTGACGCTCGGGCCGGAGTACGAGCCTGAAGGGATTTACGAATCGCGGTCGTTTGACGCGCAGCTTTTTTCGCAGTGGGGGCGCATTGAGTGGTGGAGTCCGCCAGCGGCGAATGGATCGAAGGCGCAGAGCGGCGAGCAAGCGCGGTTGGAATTTTATGTGCGTACGGGGAACACGGAAGATCCGGGGAAAGAGTGGTCGAAGTGGTTTGGGCCGTACAGTAAGCCGGGAACGCCGATGGAAGCGCCAGCAGCGCGCTTTGTCCAATGGAAAGCCGCGATTCACGACGGGCGGCCGGGCGACGGAATTGATTGGGTGAGCGTGGCATATTTGCCCAAGAATGTGGCGCCGGTGATTGATGGCATTGCTGTGCAGGAGCCGGGGATTAAGGTGGCGGGCGCGCAAGTGATTTCCGGCGGTCAGCCCGCTCCAGTGAATTTGAAAATGCCGCCGACACCAGGAATTGGCGGGATCATCCAGAGCCAGAACGTCACGACAAGCAGCGTGAAATTCGATCCACCGCCGCAGGGATTTGCGCAAAAGGGATTTCAGTCGGTGATTTGGACTGCGCACGACGATAACGATGACGATTTGCGGTACGCGGTTTATTTTCGCGGCGAAGGTGAGAAGGAATGGAAGCTGCTGAAAGACGGTCTGGAGCAGCGGTTTTATGCGTTCGATACGACTTCGCTGGCGGATGGGGCTTATTACTTGAAGATTGCGGCGAGCGATGCGGCGTCGAACGATTCGGTGCGCGCGCTTACGGCGGAAAAAGAGAGCGAGCGGTTTGAGGTGGACAATACGCCGCCGGTGGTGGAAAAACTAAATGCAACGGTCGTGAAAACTTGCTTCGGTAGCCCTTGTTTCTATAACGCCCTTCTCGATTTTACAGCGCGAGATTCCTCGACGGCGATTGAGAGGGCGGAATACAGCGTCGACGGCGGAGAGTGGAAATTGATTTTGCCGGAATCGGATTTGAGCGACGCTCCGGTGGAGCGCTATCACTCCGCGCTGCCAGCGCTTGCGGCGGGAGAGCATACGATTGCGGTGCGGGTGTTCGACCGGTTTCAGAATGTGGGGAGCGCTAAAGTTACGATCCAGGTTCCTTCTGCGAAGTAGAGCCGCATAAGACGGCCGGCTTCAGAAAGCCGGCCCTACATCCAAATTTACGTTGGCTGCTCCGTCGAAGCGTTGAACTCCGAATTGTGTTGCGTGGTCGTAAGACGCAGGCTGAAGCCTACGCTACTGGCGCTGCGCGGATCAAAAGGCTAGCGCTACTTGGCGTTGGGGGTGCTTAGAAAGGCTTCGATTTCGGCGCCGAAGCCGATGCGGCCGTCACCGTAGGGTTGATTGCGGACGTGGACGACACGGGCGCGGCAGTGAGTGTCTTCCTGAGGTTGGCCAGTGACGTCGGTGGGCATGCGGAGCATGGCTTCAATGGGCATGCCGACCTGAAGCGGGGCGGAGGTGGCAAAGTAAAAGCCGCCGCGCGAGATATTCAGAGCTTCCGTAAAATGCTCAGATTTGTCCGAGGCCAGGCTTACCGCGCGAAAACGCAACGGTGTGCGAAGGTTATAGCGTTTCAAATGCCGGCGCTCAGAAATATCCACGGAAACCTCCTCCGCGCTAAGGAAATGGGGGTTTTGGAGTGGGCATGGAGCGGATTTTAACGCCGAGACACGGAGTTCGCAGAGAGAGGAAAGGCATTGGGACCGAGCGGCTGGTCGTTGACGGGCGCGGTGTTGAGCTGGCTTGCGCCGTCAACCTGGCAAAGGCGGCCGCTACAGGGGCGCGCCAATTGTGGCAAGTATTGCCGGGGCTAAAGCCCCTGGACTACACAGACCCGGCAACACGGACTGGATGTCAGGAGTTGCGTGCGATAATGGGCGCGATGGGAAGCACAAAGACAACGCAGGATTTGGGTGATGCGGCGGCAGCGCGGGCGGCTGAGCCGACTTGGGCGGAGATTGTTGCGGCGCATGGGCGGATTGCGGCGCGCATTCACCGGACGCCGGTGATGACGTCGGAGACGTTTGACCGGATGGCCGGGGCACGGCTTTTTTTTAAGTGCGAGAGCTTGCAGAAGACGGGGTCGTTCAAGATACGGGGGGCGGCGAACGCGATTTTGTCGCTTACGGAGGAAGAGGCTCGGCGGGGGATCGTGACCCAGTCTAGCGGGAACCACGCGGCGGCGGTGGCGTGCGCGGCCGCATGGCGCGGGATGAAGGCATGGATTGTGATGCCGAAGAATGCGCCGCGAGTGAAGTGCGACGCGGTGGAAGGCTACGGCGGAAAGATCGCGTTTTGCGAGCCAACGGTTTCGGCGCGGAAGGCCATGTGCGCGAAGTTGCAGGCGGAGACCGGCGCAGTGCTGGTGCATCCCTACGACGACGACAGGATTATTGCGGGGCAAGCGACGGCGGCGAAGGAGTTGCTGGAGGAAGTGCCAGACCTGGACGCGATTTTGGCGCCGGTCAGCGGCGGCGGTTTGTTGAGCGGGAGCTGCTTGAGCGGGCGGCACATGCGGCCGGAGATTCGCATGTTTGGATGCGAGCCGGCGGCGGCGAATGACGCGTATCTTTCGATGAAGACTGGCGAGCTGCAAACGATGGAAGCAAGCGAGACGATTGCGGATGGGCTGCGGGCGTCGCTGGCGCCGCGGACGTTTGCGATACTGTGGCGGGAGCTGGCGGGAGTGCTGCTGGTGAGCGAGGCGGAGATTATTGAAACGATGCGGCTGATTTGGGAGCGGATGAAGATTGTTGTGGAGCCGTCGTCGTCGATTGTGCTGGCGCCGCTGCTGCAGGCGGGTGGCGCGGCGAATCTGCAGTTGGCAGCGCGGGCGGATGGTCAGGCGGCGAAGATTGGGTTGATTTTGAGCGGCGGGAATGTGGATTTGCGCGCGCTGCCGTTTGACGCAGCTTAGTTCCCTGCCTTGGCGGCGCGCCGCGGCCGAAATATCTTCATACGTGGCGTTGTGCTAACCTAAGTGGCAACAAATCCTCAGGCAAGTCGAGAAATGCCGAGCGCCGGCGGAGGCGCGGAGCAACCATGCGGGCCTATTTGCAATCGGAGATAGGTATGCGTGGCCCAGCCAGGCCGATCGCGTAGCTGTTGTTCGCCAAAATTTTGAGAAATCTCGGGGCGTGAACTTCCATGAGCAATTTGGGAATGAAGAAGTTGCAGGGGTTGTGTGTCGTCGCGGCAGCGATGATTTGTGCGCTGGGAAGCGCGGGTGCGGCGCGAGGGCAGACCGTGAAGCCGCGGCTGGTGACGCAGGCGGTGGATGAATCAAATCGCGTGACGATGCGCGGCAACGTGCATCCGTTGGCGCGCGCGGAGTTTGATCAAGGCGCGGTTGCGGATACGCAGCCGGTAAACCGGATTTATTTGCTGCTGAACCGCAGCGCGGAGCAACAGGCGGCGCTCGACAAGTTGATGCGTGAGCAGGTGGATGCAAGCTCGGCGAATTTTCATAAGTGGGTGACGCCGGTGGAGTATGGCGCGCAGTTCGGACCGGCGGATGAGGATGTTGCGGCGGTGGAGAGTTGGCTTGCGGCGCAGGGATTTACGGGCGTGAAGACGAACGCAGGCAAGACGATTGTGGAGTTCAATGGGACAGTGGGGTCGGTGAAGCGCGCGTTCGCGACGGAGATTCACAAGCTGAATGTTCGCGGCGAAGCGCATTTCGCAAATATGAGCGAGCCGAAGATTCCGGCGGCGCTGGCGAATGTGGTGATGGGAATTCCATCGCTGCATAATTTCCGGAAGGAATCGCACATCAAGCGCTTCGGAAAATTTCGGCGGGATTTGTTGACGGGCGAGACGCGGCCGCTGTTCACTTTTACCGATGTGAATGGAACGTTTTTCGGCGTGGGGCCGGCGGACTTCGCAAAGATTTACAACGTACCGAATGGACTTGCTACGGGCACTGGATTTGACGGAACGGGGCAGTCGATCGCGATTGTGGCGCGGTCAAATATCAATCCACAGGATGTGACTGATTTCAGGTCAATGTTTGGATTGCCGACATATTCCGCTTGCAACCTGGCCGTGGCGCAGCCGCAGCTTTGCGTGATTTTGAACGGCGCGGACCCGGGACTCGTTTCCGGCGATGAGGGTGAAGCGGACTTAGACGTGGAATGGTCGGGAGCAGTGGCGCCGGACGCGGTCGATGGCGTGGACGCGTCGGCGAAATTCATCGTGGACAACAATATCGCGCCGGTCATGAGCGAGAGCTTCGGTTCGTGCGAAGCCGGAAATGGAGCGGGGGGCAATGCATTTCTGAATGCAATGTGGCAGCAGGCGGCGGCGGAAGGAATTACGGTTTCGGTTTCTTCGGGTGACAACGGCTCGGCGGCGTGCGATGACCCCAATAGCGCCTCCGGTGCTTCGCATGGTGTCGGTGTGAGCGGCACTGCATCCACTCCGTTCAACGTCGCAGTGGGTGGCACGGACTTTGATGACTCGGGAACACAATCGACTTTTTGGGATAGCGCAAACACAACTACGACCACGCCGGTGCCGGCCGCCGCCAAAGGCTACATTCCCGAAATACCTTGGAACGATAGCTGCGCAGCCACTGGAGTGAACGGCTGCGGAAGTGTGGCGGCGGGTAGTTCGCTCCTGCTCCCTGTTGCCGGCAGCGGCGGCAAGAGCGGCTGCGCCACCGGCTCACCTGCAATTCCTGGCGTCGTCGGGGGCAGTTGCGCCGGTTACGCGAAGCCCTCTTATCAAACCACATTGACTCCAGCCGATGGAGTCCGTGACCTTCCAGACGTTTCCTTCTTTGCCAGCGACGGCGGTCCAACCAACGCGCTCACTAAAAGCTTTTACATTATTTGCGAGTCGGACCAGGACATTCCGGGCGATACGGGATGCAATCTGACGAAGTTCGTCACAATCAGCCCGTTTCACGATTTTCAAGCGGTCGGTGGGACTTCGGCTTCGGCGCCGGCGTTTGCAGGAGTAATGGCTCTCGTGAATCAGAAGACGGGAGTGCGGCAAGGCAATGCGAATTTCGTGTTGTACTCACTGGCGAAGAACGAAACGTTCGCGAGCTGTAATTCTTCTAGCTTCACTAACCCCGCGACGGCGCTGCCGAGTACCTGTGTGTTCATTGATGTGACGAAGAGCAATAACGCGGTGCCGTGCGTGGGCGGGAGTCCCAATTGCAGCAAGACATCGAGTGGCGGGAACGGCGTGTTGCAATCAAACAATCAACCGGCGTTTACGGCTGGACCTCCAACAGCGGCGGGCTACGACTTGGCGACGGGACTGGGATCGATCAATGTGGCGGCGCTGCTGAATAATTGGGCAGTGCCTGCAACGCACGCCACATCGACGACGATTAGTCCGGCGACGATCACTACGACTCTTGGCACGAGCCAGGTAATCACTGGAACAGTGACTTCGGGTTCCGGAACGCCGACGGGCGTTGTGGTTCTGGAAAATTCCGCGACGGGTGCACCGATTGATTCAGCAACGCTTTCGGGAAACAACTACACGGTGACCACGACTTTACTTCCGGCCGGAACGTACAACATCAAGGCGCATTACGGCGGCGACGGAAGCTTTGGCCCTAGCGATTCTGCGACGACGGCGGTAAGCATCGGGAAGCAAAATAGCAAGGTGATCGTGAGCTTCGTGACCGCGACGGGACAAATTGTCACTTCGGCGCAAAGCGTAGCGTATGGTTCGCCTTACATTTTGCGAGTGGACGTCGCGAATAACGCGGGGACGATTTGCGAGAATATTACGACCAGCGCGGTCAATTTCATTTGCCCGACGGGAACGGTGACGATGCTGGACGGGCCGAATCCACTGAACGACTTTCCGGGCTCGAGCAACGTCGCGCACTTGAATGACCGCGGGTTCATTGAAGACCAACCGATTCAGCTGAACGCGGGAACGCACAACATTACCGCCAGTTACACGGCCGACTTGAACAGCAGTTATATCTCCTCGACAACCACCAATACGCTCGCTCTGACCATTACGCCGGCGGCGACGCAGGTGCAAGTGGCGGCGGCTCCGCTCAGCATTGTGGCGGGTGGAACGGTGACGCTGACGGCGACGATCTCGTCAGGCAGCAATTCGGCGGTCGGACCGTCCGGGACGGTGCAATTCTCAAACGGCAGCGCGAATCTTGGTGCGCCGGTGACTTGCACGCCGAAGGGTGCGAGTTCGTCGGCGGGAGCTTCTTGCACGGCGACGCTTTCGACTACGATTTCCGCGTTTCCGCCGGTGGGCATTGACAACCGTTGGCGCTGGACTCCGCTGGAATGGTTCGCGGCGTTGCTGGCGATGATGGCGCTGGTATTGATGGTGCTGGCGATGCGGATGCGCGAACCACGCCGTGCGTTTGTCTACAGCGCGATGGCATTGTTCATTATCGCGTCGGCGACGTTTGCCGGGTGCGGCGGCGGAAGCGGCGGGGGCGGCGGCGGCTCCACGCGGACGATTAGCGCGAAGTATAGCGGCGACACGAACTATGCGACGTCAACTGGAAGCGGAACGATAACTGTTCAATAGAACCGACGTTTCGCGGGCAGAAGCGGATTCCGAAGGCGCAATACGCCTTCGGAATAACATGTCCTAATGACATTGCCCCGATGACAGCGTCCAAAAGTGAAATTGGATCAAGCGTGATTGCGGGGGGATGAGCCAATTCGTAGCGTGGGGTCCGCAGATGAGCCCAACGAATTAGTTCAGGACGGGCGGAAAGAAGATATTCCAGAAGTTCGGCGAGACGGCGGCAAACTCGACAGGGATCATGGGGCCATCCGGGCCAAACTGAGGCGGGCGGACAACGGTCGCTTCGACGGACTTCTGAGTTTTTACGTTTTCAACCGTAACTTTGGTTCCCTGCGCCAGCGCTTCGGGGATCATGATGAGCCCGCCGTTGGAGCTGACGGTGTGCGTGAACCCCTCAAAAATCTGCGTCTTGCCGGTGACCTGCACCTTGACGGCGATCTTCAGCAGTACGCGCTGCGCGCGACGGCGTTCTTCGTTGGTCAGCGGACGCGTCAGGCCGGGCTTTACGTGCGTTTGTATTGTTCTGTGCGGTGTCGTCGGCTTCATAGTTCCAAACCCCAAAAGTCCAAATCCGGCGCGACGAGTTCGATGCCGTACTCCCAGCCTTCGGGCCGGGGATTCCCTTTCCATACGACAACGGCGGCGTTGCTGGAACCGGTGGCAAGATTCGTGAGGGCGACCCTGTGTTCGAGGGAGAAAGACTCCGGAAGGACGATCATGCAGCCGTAGGGATTGACGACGCGCGTGTGTGCGTCCAGCCCGCGGCGGGACCCGGCTTGATCATCCCACTCCAAGCGAACGGGAACGCGAGAGTTCATTCTGCCGCCGCGGCGCTTTTCTGAATGACGTCCGCCTTCGACCACTACTTTCGACACTTTTGTCTTGACCTGCATCTCTTCCTCGGGACTTCTCCTCAACTAGGCCATGCTAAAGTTGGCGTAAGAGTCGGTCAATGGTACAAAGTGGCTGCGGATTGCAACTAAATAGCTGTCCGAAAGGACAGGTTGGGCGGCCGAATCAGTACAGGTGATATGAAGAATTTAATCGTCAATGCGGACGACTTGGGCTGGACCGCCGGTGTGAATCGCGGCATCGCGGAGGCGCACCGCAACGGAATTGTGACGAGCACATCGCTGCTGGCGAACGGCAATGAGCCGTGCCGAGTTTGGTTGACGAAGAAGGCAAACTCTCCGGCGGGCCCGAACAATTGCTACTAAAACTGGCGCGGCGCAAGCTGAAGTTGGGCGAAGTAGAACGCGAATGGGAAGCGCAAATCGAAAAAATTCGCGGGGCGGGGATTTCCCCTACCCATCTCGACGGTCACAAGCATGTACACATGCTGCCCGGGCTGTTTCCGATCGCGGTGAAGCTTGCGAAGAAGCATGGCATCAACTCGATACGAATATCGAGCGAAGCCTCTTCCCTGCGTGCGGCGCTTTCTGGAAAATCGGGCCGCGATGCAGGCGTCAAATTGAGGCAAGGCATTCAGGCGCGCGCGTTAAAGCTGCTTTCAGGTGATGCGCGGAAGCTGGCGGATAAGGCAGGAATTGAGGCAGCGGATTATTTTTGCGGGATCGCGCAAACCGGCGTGCTTTCGCGCGACGGCGTGTTGGACTTACTGGAAACGCTGCCGGATGGCACGACCGAATTGATGTGCCACCCCGGTTACGTTGACGACGACCTTGCTGCTTCCGCCACGCGGCTGCAGGCTTCGCGTGAGACAGAGCTGGCGATTCTTACGGACACGGTGGTGCGAAAATCTGTCGCATCGCATGGTATTCGCCTGATAAACTACAGTCAGATCGCAAATTGAGCATGGAAACAGAATCTTTAGTCCGGTACTCGATTGTCGTTCCGTTCTTCAACGAACAGGAAAACATTCCGGCTTTGTACATGAAGTTGACGGAAGTGATGGACGCGATCGGCGAGCCATATGAACTCGTATTTGTGGACGACGGCAGCAAAGACAATTCCTTCAAAGTTTTAAGCGACATTTACGAGCATGACCGCCGCGTGAACCTGATTCGCCTGCGCCGAAATTTTGGCCAGACTCCCGCGCTGAAGGCGGGGTTCGATTTTGCGCGCGGCGAAGTGATTATCTCCATGGACGGCGATTTGCAGCACGATCCGGAAGAGATTCCCAAGTTCCTCGAAAAGATCGAAGAAGGTTTTGACCTCGTCAGCGGCTGGAGGTACGCACGCAAGGACCACTGGCTAATGCGCCAGATGCCGAGCCGCACCGCGAACTGGTTGATGGCGAAACTTTCCGGAGTGGACTTGCACGATTTCGGTACCACGTTCAAGGCATATCGCCGGGAAATATTGCAGGAGATTCAGCTCTACGGCGAATTGCACCGTTTCATCCCCGCGCTGGCCAGCACCACTGGCGCTCGCATCGTCGAGGTTCCAATCGAAAACCTCCAGCGCAAAGCGGGCCGGTCAAACTATGGCATCAGCA
>WNFS01005162.1_pt1 | contig 12968 bp, 9 predicted proteins | sample 5400141 | NCBI WGS metagenome assembly WNFS01 (sample SAMN13153358, study PRJNA577476) | soil metagenome | isolation source: 60 cm saprolite under Madrone tree | place: USA:California | collected 2016-06-14
CACGTGGGGCACCGAGAGCGCTTCGCCGCCGACGAGCAGGCGACGGAGGCCCGCGAGCGCGCCCGGCGCGTCCTCGATCAGGCCGTTGAAGAGTGAGCCGGTGAGCCACAGCGTGGTGATGCCGTGACGGCCGATCGTGTCGGCGACGACGGCGGGCGTCGGCACGCCGGGCGGCAGCATCACGCAGCGGGCCCCGTGCAGGAGCGCGCCCCAGATCTCGAACGTCGTGACGTCGAACGTGAACGCGGAGACGTGACCGAAGACCTCGTCGGGCGCGAAGCGCGTGTAGTCCTGGCCGAAGAGCAGCCGCACGACCCCGCGATGGGGCACCGCGACGCCCTTCGGCCGTCCGGTGGAGCCCGACGTGTACATCACGTAGGCCACGTCATCGGGGCCGACGTCGACGATCGTGGCCGGCGCCGGCCCGGCCAGCGTGGCGGCGGCGTCGAGCACGATCGTGGTCGGCGCCGTGTCGGGCAGCGCCATGCGCAGCCGATCGACGGTCACCACGGCGGCGATGTCGGCGTCCTCGAGCATGAAGGCGAGCAGGTCTCTCGGATAGGCGGCGCCGAGCGGCACGTAGGCCGCGCCGGTCTTCAGCACGCCGAGCAGGGCCACCACCATCTCGAGCGAGCGCTCCATGAGGACGCCGACCCGCACGCCGGGCCGCGTGCCGAGTGCGCGGAGTCGCTGAGCGAGCTGGTTGGCGCAGCGATCGAGCTCCGCGTAGGTCAGCCGCCGGTCGTCGGCCACCAGGGCCACCGCGTCCGGGCGGCGGGCCACGTGGGCCTCGAAGATCCGGTGAATCGGCATCTCGGGATACGAGCCGCGCCGCGTGCCCCAGCCGAGGAGCCGCGCGCGCTCCACCTCGTCGACCAGCGGCAGCGCGGATAGCCGCTGCTCCGGGTCGGCCACGAAGGCCTCGAGCGTGCGTCGATAGTGCTGGACGAACCGCCCGATCGTGGGCGCGTCGAAGAGATCGGTCTGGTAGACGCAGCGGCCGACCATGTGCGGGCCGTGATCGGCGAGCTCGAGATAGAGGTCGAACTTCGACGTGCCGGGATCGACGTCGAGGTGGCTGAGCTCCCAGTCCGCGGGCCAGGCCGACCGCGGCGCCTCCAGCGCGAAGACGAGCTGGAAGAGCGGGTTGCGGCTCGGGTCGCGCGGAAGCTTGAGCGCGTTCACCACCTGCTCGATCGGTGCCTCGTCGTGAGCGAGGGCGTCGAGGGCCGAGTCGCGCACGCGGTGCAGCAGCTCGCGGACGGTCGGATCACCGGCCGTGACGACGCGGAGCGCCAGCGGGTTGGCGAAGAATCCGAGGAGTCGCTGGATCTCGGGCCGCTTCCGCCCGGCCGACACCGTGCCGAGCGTCAGGTCGTCGAGCCCGGTGTAGCGGTGGACGACCGCGGCGAAGGCGGCGAAGAGCGTCATGAAGAGCGTGACGCGCTCCTGGGCGCTCAGGACTTTGAGGCCGTCGCCGAGTGCCGGCGGCAGCGCGAAGGCCTGGCGCGCGCCGCGGAAGCTCTGGCGCGCCGGACGCGGCCGATCGCTGGTCAGCTCGGTGGCCGGCCGGTCGCCACCCAGCCGGCCTTGCCAGTAGTCGAGGTGAGGCTGGAGAGCCTCGCCATCGAGGACGGAGCGTTCCCAGCGCGCGAAGTCGCCGTACTGGATCGGCAGCTCGGCCAGCGGCGAGCGCTCACCGGCCACGAAGGCGTCGTAGAGCGCCGTGAGCTCGGGGATGAGGAGCCCGAACACGGACACGCCGTCGTGGACGATGTGGTGGAGCGTCAGGAACAGACGGTGATCGTCGTCGTCGACGTGGACGAGTAGCGCGCGCACGAGCGGGCCGCGTGCGAGATCGAACGGACGGACCGCGTCCAGGCGCGCGAGGTGCAGGGCCTCGGCCTCCCGGACGCCGGCGGGCAGACCCCGCAGGTCCACGACGGGCACGCTCCACCGCCACGGCGGCGCGATCCGCTGCACCGGCTCACCGTCCTCGACCGCGAAGACGGTGCGCCAGATCTCGTGACGGGCCACGATCTCGGAGAGCGCGCGCTCCAGCGCATCGACGTCGAGTGGCCCGCGCCGGCGCACCGTGATCGGCTCGTTGTAGACGGGGACGTCGGGCGCGACCTGCGCGTGCAACCAGACCTGGCGCTGGGCCCACGACAGCGGGGCCGGGGCGCCGGGCAGACGGTGCGGGAGCGGATCGGCGGCGCCCGCGCGATCGCCGCGGCGCTCGAGGTACGCTTCGACGAGGCGGCGACGGTTGTCATCGGCCGCGGGAACCGCCCAGCTCATCAGACGCCTGCGGCTCCGAAGGCCACGGGCAGCGCGGTGAGGCCGCGCAAGCCGAGGTTCTGGCGCCAGACGAGCGGCCCCGGCTCGAGCTGGACCTCGGGCAGACGGCGGAGCATGGTCTCGAGCACGACCTGGCCTTCGATGCGCGCCAGCGGCGCGCCGAAGCAGAAGTGCGCGGCCCAGCCGAAGGCCACGTGCCGGTTGTCGGCCCGCGTGACGTCGAGCCGGTCGGGATCCGGGAAGCGCTCAGGATCGCGATTGGCCGCGCCCATCACGGCGATCACCGCCTGGCGCTTGCGGATCGCGCGGCCGCCGATCACGACGTCGTCGGGGGCTAGCCGCGCCGTGTGCTGGCTGGGGCTCTCGTAGCGGAGCAGCTCCTCCACCGCCGACGGGATCAGCGAGAGATCGGCGCGCAGGCGCCGGAGCTCGTCGGGATGTCGCAGCAGCGACAGGACGCCGTTGCCGATGAGATTCGTCGTCGTCTCCTGGCCCCCGACCATCGTGACGATGCAGTTGGCGACGATCTCCTCCTCGGTGAACCGATCGCCGTCGACCTCCGCCGTCATGAAGGCGTGAATCAGCCCTTCGCGCGGTGTCGTTCGCTGTTCGGCGATGCGCGCCTTGAAGTAGGCGCACATCTCCTCGGTGGAGCGCAGCACGCGGCCGGCGCGGTCGGGGTTGTGCTGGAAGTTGCCGAGGATCTCGGCGAAGTCGGCCGACCAGCTCTTGAGCTTCGGATGGTCCTCGGTCGGCACGCCGAGCATCTCGGCCGTCACGATCGCGGGCAGCGGCTCGGCGATGTCGCGGATGACGTCCATCCGGCCGCGCGGAATCACCGCGTCGAGCAGGCCGGGCGTCCGGTCGGCGACGAACCGATGGAGCACCTGGATCACGTCGGCGTAGCGCGTGACGATCCACGCGTGCAGGTACGGATCCCAGTGGACGGGATCCTCTGCGCGCAGACGGTGGTAGAGCGGATACGGATTCGCCAGGACCTCCGGATCGAGCAGGTGATAGAGGCTGAGCGTGGGATCCTGCGCGGGCGGGCTGGCAGTTCCGGCCGGAGTCATCGCGTGGAAGCGGCGGCCTCGATACGGGCGAGGATCGCGCGCTCCACCTCGGCGGCCAGCGCTTCCACCGTCGGGTGATCGAACACCGCGCGGAGCGGCAAGTCCACGCCGAAGGCGTCGCGCACGCGCGCGATGAGCTGGGTGCCGAGCAGGGAGTGTCCGCCGAGCAGGAAGAAGTTGTCGGTGACGCCCACGTCGGAGGCGTCGAGCAGGGAGGCCACGATCAGCGCCAGCCGTTGCTCCACGGGCGTGCGGGGCGCGGTGAGCGGCTCGTCACGCAGGACGTCGGCGACGTCGGGCGCCGGCAGCGCGTCGCGGTCGATCTTGCCGTTGGCGGTCAGCGGCAGCGCGTCGAGCCGCACGAAGACTGCAGGGATCATGTACTCCGGCAGCGAGGCTTTCAGCCGATCGCGCAGCATCGAGGGCAGCGGCTCGGTGCCGGGCGCCGGGACCACGTAGGCCACGAGCCGACGGTCACCCGCGCCGTCGTCGTGGACGGCGACCGCGCTGGCCACGATGGCGGAATCGGCATCGAGGGCGGCCACGATCTCGGCGGGCTCGATCCGGAAACCGCGGACCTTGAGCTGGCCGTCCATGCGGCCGAGAAAGGCGATATCACCGTTGGCAAGCCGGCGGGCGCGATCGCCGGTGCGATAGAGCCGCGCGCCGGGCCGGGCGCTGAACGGATCGGGCACGAACCGGCCGGCCGTCAGCTCCGGCCGGTTGCGATAGCCACGGGCCACGCCGGCGCCGCCGATGCACAGCTCGCCCACGGCGCCGTTGGGGACGGGGCGCAGGTGCTCGTCGAGGATGTGCACGTCGACGTTGTCGATGGGCGCGCCGATCGACGGCCGGCCGTGGTTCGGCGCGGATCCGATCGCGCCGGACGTCGTGACGACGGCGGCTTCGGTCGGGCCGTAGTTGTTCACCAGGGTGAACGGCAAGCCGGCGGGCGGATGGCGGTGGAGCGTGTCGGCGCCGGTCAGGAGCACGCGCAGCGCGGTTTCTTTCGGCCACTCGAGCGCGAGCAGGCGCTCGGCGACCGGCGTCGGCACGAAGCCGACGGTGATGCGCTGCTCCACGAGCCAGTTCAGTAACCCGGCGGGGTCGAGTCGACGCTCGTCCTCGGCGATGTGCACGCTGGCGCCGCTCGTCAGATACGGCCACACCTCCCACACGGCGGCGTCGAAGCCCGGGCTCGAGAGCTGGCTCGCGCGATCCTCCGCGGTGACGCCGAACGCGCGTCGATGCCAGCTCACGAGATTGGCGAGGCTCGCGTGCGTGACTTCCACGCCCTTCGGCCGCCCCGTGGAGCCGGACGTATAGATGACATAGGCGAGGCTGGCCGCCGTCGCGTCGCCACCCACGGCCTCGGCAGCGAGCGCGTCGCCGCCGGCCGCCTCGTCGATCATCAGCGTGTGCCACGCGCCACGGGGCAGGCGCGCGGCCAGCCGATCGTTCGAGACGACGACGGCGGGCGCGGCGTCCTGGAGCATGAAGGCGATCCGCTCGGCCGGGTACTCACAGTCGAGCGGCACGTACGCGGCACCGGCGTAGAGCGCGCCGAGCGTGGCGACGACGAACTCCGCGGAGCGATCGAGCGCCACGCCGACCAGCACGTCGCGGCCGGCGCCGAGCTCGCGCAGCCGGCGCGCGAGCCGCCGGGCCCGGACGTCGAGCGCCTCGTAGGTCAGGACGTGCCGGCGATCACTGACGGCGATGTGCGTTGGAGCGTCACTGGATCGAGAGTGAATGGCGGACGGGACGATGTCGTGAACCATGTCGTCCTTCAATAGGGCAATGGTGGTGCCAACGACTGACGCGTCGCGATAGAAAGCTGTCGCCGTGTTTCCGCGGATTTTCGAGCACCTCGAGCCACACCACTCGCTCCCGTGTGCAAGTGATTGACCTATTGGGGGCGAGTGGCCGGCTACGTTGGGTTGCGCAGTCAGGACGGGGTGGGCGGACGCCAGGCCGGCGGCTCGAGCCGCCGCTTGCCGTCGAGCGCCATCCGAACATCGCGCTCGCCCGGCGCGACGTCACGATCCCAGAGCTTGCACGTCACCTGCTTGTGGCGCTGGTCGAGGCCCTCGCAGTAGTTCGTGAACTGGCAGCGTCGCACCTGGGGCCCGAGGCCGAGCCGGATCTTCCGGAACCAGTCGGGGTCGGCCAGCGTCTGACGGGCGGCGCCGACGAAGTCGGCCTCGCCGCGGCGGAGAATTCCCTCGGCCTGCTCGAACGAGTGGATGCCTCCGCTGGTCACGACGGGCGTCTCGTGACCGGCCGCGCGAACGGCGCCGCGAATCGCGGCGGCCAGCGGCACATTCCGTCCGAACGGGCCCCGCTCGTCGCCGAGCACCGTGGGCATGCACTCGTAGCCGGAGGCGCCGGTGTAGGGATACACGGCCTCGCCGATCTTCGGCTGGCGCGCGTCCTCGAAGCGCCCGCCCTTGGAGACCGACAGATAGTTGGCACCAGCGGCGGCGAGCTCGACGCCGTAGAACATCGCGTCGTCGATCCGGCTCCCGCCGGCGACGACATCGTCGCCGAGAAACCGGATCCCGACGACGTACTCGTCGCCCACGCTTCGACGCACGGCGGCCAGCGCTTCGAGCGGCACGCGCACCCGCTGCTCGCGCGAGCCGCCGTAGCCATCGGCGCGATCGTTCAGCCGCGAGAGGAAGGACGCCATCGTGTAGGCATGGGCGTAGTGCAGCTCGACGCCGTCGAAGCCCGCGTCGCGGGCGCGCCGCGCGGCCTCCGCGAAGAGCGCGGGCAGCACGCGGGGAAGGTCGCGGATCCACGGCAGGTGCGTGTCCCAGACGCGCTCGCGATAGCCGTAGTCGAGCGATTCCAGCTCGCGCTCGTCGAGCACGGCCTCCACCAGTGACCGTTCGGCCGCCGCGAGGCGCGCGCGGACGTCGGCCTCGGCCGCGGTCAGCCAGCGCTGGTCGGCGAGCGCTCGAGCCAGTCGCTCGCGCAGCGGCGAGCTGATCGGCAGATATCTCGCGAAGAACGTCGCGGGCTCGGGGCGCCGGCGGACCGTGAGGAAGTCGAGGATCTGGATGAAGAGCCGCGTGTGGCCTGCGCTCTGTTCGCGGACGGTCTCGACGAGCCGGCGGAGCCCGGGGATGAAGCGATCGTCGCCGATGCGGAGCAGCGGGCCGCTCGCGATGTCGCGGATGCCGGTGGCCTCGACGACCAGAACGCCCGGGCGCCCTTCGGCGAACCGTGCGTACCAGTCGAGGACCTCGGCGGTGACGAAGCCGTCCTCGGTGGCGCGCCACGGGACCATCGCTGGCACCCACGTTCGCTGCTCGACGGCCAGGCGGCCGATGTGGGTGGGCGAGAACCACAACGAGGCCGCGGCTTCAGCTTGCGTCGGCCAGCGAGCGTCGGGGATCGAATGCTTGATGCGCGGCTCGGTCACTCCTGACCCTTCGGGTCGTAGGGAACGACGTCGGACTGACGGAGGATGTAGCGCTGGATCTTCCCGGTCTCGGTGCGCGGCAGCTTCGGGAGGAACTCGATGGCGCGCGGATACTTGTAGGGCGCCAGCTCGTGCTTGACGTGATCCTGGAGCTGGGCCACGAGTGACTCCGACGCCTGCTGCCCCGGTTTGAGGACCACGTAGGCCTTCACGATGAAGCCGCGCGTGCGGTCGGGGGCCGCGACGACGGCACACTCGGCGACGGCCGCGTGCTCCTCCAGAACGTGCTCCACTTCGGGGCCGGGGATCTTGTAGCCGCCGGACACGATCATGTCGTCGGAGCGGCACTGGTAGGTGAAGTAGCCATCGACGTCCATCGTGTACACGTCGCCGGTGACGTTCCACCCGTTCCACCGGACGTACTCCGCTTGCCGGTCCGGCTTGCGCCAGTACTTGCAGCCGGTCGGGCCCTTGATGGCGATGAGGCCGGCCTCGCCCGGCGACAGCTCACGGCCCGTCTCGTCGACCACGCGACAGTCGTAGCCGCGGACGGGGACGCCGGTGGCGCCGGGCCGCACGCGCCCGTGCTGCGACGAGATGAAGATGTGGAACATCTCCGTGGAGCCGATGCCGTCGAGCAACTCGATGCCCGTGGTCTCTCGCCAGTGCTTCCAGGTTGCCGCCGGCAGGGGCTCGGCCGCCGAGACTCCGGTCCGGAGACTGGCGAGGTCGTAGCGCTTCTTCAGCTCCGGGACGTCGAGCATCAGGCGGTACGAGGTCGGGGCGCAGAAGGCGATCGTCACGCGCTGCCGTGCGAAGGTCTCGAGCATCGACTCCGGCGTGAACGGTCCCGAGAGCACCGTGGAGGCGCCGAAGCGGAACGGGAAGACGAGGAGACCGCCTGTTCCGAACGTGAACGCCAGCGTGGGGTGGCCGCCGAAACGATCGTCTGGCGACGGCGCGAGCACGTGCCGGGCATACGCGTCGGCCGAGGCGAGGATGTCGCGGTGGAAGTGGACGCAGCCCTTGGGCACGCCGGTCGAGCCCGACGTGTAGGCGATCATCGCGAGATCGTCACGGCCGGTCGTCACTGCGCCGAACTTCTCGGGCCGCCCGATCATCAGCGAGGCCAGCGTCGTGTCCGTGTCGCTGGCCTTGCCGACGACGATGAGACGCTCGAGGACGGGGGCCTGCGCTCGGGCGCGCTCGAGCTCGTCGCGCAGGTCGCCCCACACGACGGCGGTCTTCGTGCCCGCGTCTTCGGCGATGTAGGCGAGCTCCCGCGCGCGCAGCATCGGCATCGTGCCGACCGTCACGATGCCGAGCTTCTGGCAGGCGAGCCACGTCACGATGAACTCGGGGACGTTGGGCATGCGCAGCAGGACGCGGTCACCCGTGTCGAGGCCGGCGTTGCGCAGGCCGTGGCAGAGGCGGTTCACCTGCTTGGCCAGCTCGGCGTAGCTCAGGTGGCGCTCGCCGGCCTGGATCGCGACGCGGCCGCCGTGGTCGCCGTCGGCGTTGGCGTCGAGCAGCGCTTCGCCGACGTTCAGATGCTCGGGATAACGCAGCTCCGGCAGCGTGTAGATGCGGTCGGGCATGAGCGACGGCGGCGGGAGCGAGTCCCGGACGTCGGGGATCATGGCAGGACGGCGATGCCCTCGATCTCGACGAGACAGCCCTCGGACGCGTCGAAGAGATCCCGCGCGCCGACGAGCGTCATGGCCGGAAAGTGCTTGCCGAAGTACTCGCGGTACACGGCGCCGATCGGGCGGAGCTGGGCCTTGTAGCCGGCGACGTCGAGCACGTAGATGGTCAGCTTGACGATGTCCGTCATGGCGCCGCCGGCGCTGCTGACCATGGTCTTGAGGTTCTCGCAGACCTGACGAAACTGGGCGACGATGTCGCCCTTGCCGACGACGGCGCCCCGGGCGTCCTTGGCCACCTGACCCGCGATGAAGAGCGTGCGGCCACCACGCGCCTCGAAGCCGTGAGAGAAACCGACGGCGGGCATGAGAGTGCTGGGGTTGACGGGCTCGATGAAGCGGCTCATGACCGTGCCTCCCGGGGTTGCGCTTGAGTGCCGTCCAGCACGACGATCTCGCCGTTGAGGCCGCCGTCCCGGAGGCAGCGCAGCGCGGCGGCCGCGACCTCCTCCGGCTCGATCAGCCGGCCTCCGGGGTTCATCTTCGCCATGGCCGCCACGGCCTCGTCGAAGGAGCGGCCCGTTTTCGCCGCGATGTTCCGGGCGCCGTTCCACACCATGTCGGTGGCGACGTAGGCCGGGCAGATCGCGTTCACGGTGACGCCTTTCGCTCCGACCTCCGCGGCCAGAGCGCGGGTGAGCCCGACCAGCGCGTGCTTGGACGCGGTGTAGGCACTGACGTAGGGCGCGCCCATCAGGCCGGCCATCGATGCCACGTTGATCACCCGGCCCCAGCCGCGCTCGAGCATGCCGGCGAGCACCTGGCGCGTGAGCAGGAACGGGCCGGTGACGTTCACGCTCAGGTGTCGCTGCCACGACGCCAGGTCGGTTCTCGCCAGCGGCGCGGCTTCAGCGATGCCCGCATTGTTGACGAGGACGTCGATCGGCCCCAGCGCGTGCTCGACCTCCGCCACGGCACGCGCGATCGCGTCGGCGTCGGTGACGTCGAGCCCTCGCGCCAGAGCCTTGCGGCCACTGCCACGAATGGCCGCAGCGGTCTCCTCGACCTGGCCGACGGTGCGCGCGGCGACCGCGACGGCCAGTCCTTCGCTCGCCAGCGCTTCGGCGATCGCCCGCCCGATGCCTCGGCCACCGCCGGTCACGAGCGCGACCCGCGCGGTCATGGCGATTGGCTACAGAACAGGAAGAACGCGGGAGGAGGCGTATCGGCGTCGGGCACGTTCCGGTCGCTGTAGCAGCCCGTGCGCCAGCCGATGTTGGGACCGGAGCCACACCCGGCGATCGTGACGAGGACAACGGCGAGCACGAGGAAGGGAGCGGCGTTCATGGCGCCATTCTAGCGTCCGTTCGGGTATAACTGGCCACTCATGCGGGCGTTCGACAAGACCACACTCTCCGGCGCCGTCGGGGCGCTCGGGCCGGGGATGAGGGTACTGATGCCGCCTGGTTGTGGCGAGCCGGTCGCGCTGGTGGAGGAGATCGCCCGTCAAGCGGCGCGGCTCGGCGATCTCACGCTCATGGGCGGCATCCATCTCGGCGACTACCCCTACGCTCGCCCCGAGTCGGCGGGATTGCGCGTCGCGACCTGGCACATGTCGCCGCGTCTCGAGGACGCGCGCGGCCGTGGCCGCGTGGACTTCGTTCCCGTGCGGTACTTCGACGCCGTCAGCGAGTTTGCGGCGGGCGGCGCGTGGGCCGCCGACGCCGTTCTCCTGCACTGCGCTCCTCCCGACGACCACGGCTACCTGAGCCTCGGGGTGTCCGTCGGCGTCGTGCTGCCAACTGCGCGACGTGCTCCGCTCGTGATCGCCCAGGTCAATCCCAACATGCCGCGTACCCGCGGCAATGCGTCCCTGCATCGGAGCCAGATCGACCGGTGGGTCGAGGTCGATGCCCCGCTGCTCGAGTATCCGCCCCCCGCGATCACCGATCTCGAGCGTGCGATCGGCCGCCACGTGGCGAGCGTCGTGCCCGACCGCGCCACCGTGCAGGTGGGCGTCGGCGCCATCCCGCAAGCCGTGCTCGAAGCCCTCGGTGATCATCGGGACCTCGGCCTTCACTCGCTCCTCGTCGACGCGTCGGTGGCGCTCGTCGAGCGCGGCGTCGTGACGAACGTGGCCAAGCGCTTCCATCGCGGACGCATGGACATTGCCGAGGCGATGGGCACGCGCCGCCTCTTCGACTTCATCCACGACAACGTGCTCGTCAACATGGAATCGTCGGCCTTCGTCCACGATCCGAGCGTCATCGCCCAGATCGACCGCTTCGTCGCCGTGAATTCGGCCCTGGAGATCGACCTCACGGGTCAGGTGACGGCCGAGAGCCTGGGGCCGCGCCAGGTGGCGGGCATCGGCGGCCAGTTCGACTTCGTGCTGGGCGCGTCGCGCTCGCGCGGGGGCGTGTCGGTCATCGCGATGCCGTCCACCGGGCGCGACGGCACGGTGTCCCGCATCGTGACGCGCCTCAGCGCGGGCGCGGCGGTGACGACACCACGCTACCTGACCGACCGGGTGGTGACGGAGTTCGGAGTGGCCGAGCTACGCGGAAAGGGAGACAGGGCCCGGGCGGCGGCGCTGATCGCCGTGGCGCACCCGAGGTTTCGAGAGGAGCTGGAGCGCGGTGTTACTTCTTAGCGTCGTCGATCTTGGCGAAGATCTCCTCGTTCTCAGGGAAGCGGTAGGTCGTCTGGTTGGAGTAGACCGTGGTCCCGTCGATGAAGACCTCGAAGATCCCGCCCGCGCCCTCGACGAGCGTCGCGGTGATGCCGTACTTGTCCTTGATGGCGGCCTGCAAACTGGAGGCCTGGGGGAGGTAGTTTCACTCTGCGCAGTACAAGATCCGAAGGTCCATCCGGCTCCTCCTTGGTTTCCCGCGTGATGTGTCGCGGATCGATTCTATCATCGCCTCTTGCGATGCTTCGACGGCAGGCAGCGATTCTTTGACGCTCCTCGTCATCGACACCGATCCGGGCGTGGATGATGCGCTTGCACTACTCCTGGCCTGGGGATCGCCGGGGGTGAGGGTGGAGGCGATCACGACGGTGGCCGGCAACGTCCCGCTCGGCCAGTGCACGGTCAACCTGTTCCGTCTGCTCGCCCTGCGCCGCCCGGAGCCGTGGCCGCTCGTCGCCGCGGGCGCCGAGGCGCCGCTCGCGCGCCCGCTCAAGACGGCCGAGGGCTATCACGGCGCCGACGGCCTGGGCGCCCTCGGCGACTGGCCGGAGGTCGAGGCCAGGCCGGGGCCACCTGGTGCGGTCGAGCTCCTCGTGGAAAAGGCGCGGCACCACGGCGCCCGGCTGACGCTCGTCGCTCTCGGGCCGTTGACCAACATCGCCCTGGCTTGCGAAGCCGATCCCGCGGTGATGAGACGGATCGGGCGCGTCGTCGCGATGGGCGGGGCGGTGGACGTCCGGGGCAACGTGACGCCGACGGCGGAGTTCAACGTCCACGTCGACCCCGAGGCCGCGGCGCGCGTGCTGGACGCGAACCTCTCGCTGGACCTCGTGCCGCTCGACGCGACCTGTCGGGCCACGGTGACGCGCGCGGAGCTCGAGCGCGCGCTCGGCGCGCGGCCGGGGCCCGTGGCGACGCGCGTGCTGGCATTCACCCGACACGCGTTCGCGCGCGAGGGCGGACGGCTGAGCCTGCACGACCCGCTCGCCATCGGCGCGGCCATCGACGAGACCTTGTTGGAGTGGGACCGAGCTCGGCTCACGATCGGCAGCGACGGAGAGACGCGGCGCACTCCCGGTCCTCCCAACTGTCGCGTCGCCGTCGGCGTCGACACAACGCGCTTCGTGCGCCTACTCCTGGAGCGTCTGTGAGACAGCTTGCGACAACGTCGAGACGCGCCCCGGGGTTGGTTCAAGCCGAGGGGGCTGACGCCCCCTCGGACTCCCCGGCGGGGCGTGTCCGAGCGATGCCGGGGGAGCCCGAGGGGGGCGTAGCCCCCTTCGGTCGACCAAATCTGGGGGCCATGTCGGGGCCCCCAGCAAGATCGGTGAGCCCGCGCGTGCTGATCGTCGGCTCGGCCAACGTCGATTACATCATCGCGCTGTCCCGCCTGCCCCGGCCGGGCGAGACCGTGTCCGAAGGCACGCTGACGGTGGCCCACGGCGGCAAGGGCGCGAACCAGGCCGTCGCCGCCCGGCGGCTCGGCGCAGACGTCAGATTCATCGGCTGCCTCGGCGACGATGCGTCGGGCCGCGGGGTGCTCGACGCTCTCGGCGGCGAGGGCATCGTCACCGACGGCGTGACGCTCACCGCGGACCGCGCGACGGGCACTGCGCTGATCGCCGTGGACCGTGAGGGCCGCAACCAGATCGCGGTTGCTCCCGGCGCCAACCGCCTGCTGACCGTCGAGCAGGTGAAGGCGCGGGCCGAGGACTTTGCCTGGGCTCAGATCGTCGCGTGCCAGCTCGAGACGCCGCTGGCGACGGTCGCGTGGGCGCTGGAGACCGCGCGCACGCACGGCGCGATCACGATCCTGAATCCAGCGCCCG
>WNFS01002895.1_pt1 | contig 12965 bp, 13 predicted proteins | sample 5400141 | NCBI WGS metagenome assembly WNFS01 (sample SAMN13153358, study PRJNA577476) | soil metagenome | isolation source: 60 cm saprolite under Madrone tree | place: USA:California | collected 2016-06-14
AACCCGGAAAGCCCTGCTCCGCGATGGTCGGCAGCTGCGGCATCAGGCTGGAGCGCCGGGCGCTGGCAAACGCCAGGGCGCGCAGCTTCCCGGCCGCGACATGGTCGTTGGAGGTCGCGAAGGTATCGAGCTTGAGCTGAACGACGCCGGCCAAAAGATCGGTCATCGCCGGCGCGGCGCCGCGGTAGGGAACATGCACCACCTCAAGGCCGGCACGGCGCAGGAGCAATTCCATCGTGACATGCGGCAGCGTTCCGTTGCCTGCCGATGAGTAGTTCAGCTTGCCGGGATTTTCTCTGGCGTAGGCAATGAACCCCGAAAAACTGTCGAACGGAACGGCCGGGTGGCTCACCAGCAGTTCCGGGACGTTGGCGATCACGGCGACCGGCACGACATCACGTTCCCAGTCGTAAGGGAGCCGCGACTTCAGCGCGGCCGCGATGGTGTGGTTCGGCGTGGCGATCAGGACCGTGTAGCCGTCGCCAGCCGCTTTCGCCACCGTATCGGTGGCGACGATGCCGCCTGCCGCAGCCTTGCTTTCAATGATGAAGGACCAACCGCGGGCCTCCGTGATCCGCTGGGTCACGAGTCGCGTCACGAGATCGACCGCCCCCCCTGGCGGGAACGGAACGATGACGTGGATGGGCCGCTCGGGAAACGCCGCGAAGCAGGGCTCGGGCGCAAGCACGAGGCCCGTCAGCAACAGTCCCGCAAGGGCTGGCCAAACGCGACGCGATGCAATTCGAAGCACGCCAGTCATGATCCCGATTTCTCCGAAATCAACGATGCGGTGAATTGGATTTGGCCGCGGGCTCCCCTTGCGCCTCCCGCCACACGCTCGCGTCGATCAATGCGGCAATTGCCTCTCGGGGCCTGGGAGCTCGGTTCTGGTTCCTCGCCATCCACGGTTCCTGTTCGACCATGCTGTCCAGGAGATCGTCCGGGATCGATGCCGGAAACCGGAAGAGTCCCCACGTCGCGGCCACGACCTCTTGCGGCAGGCCAAGCTTTGCGGCGATGACCGGCTGCACCTCCTGCGCGTGCTCGCGGACCCGCAGCGACGTGCGGATGATCGCACGCACGAGGTCCGCGACGGCTGCACGCTTGGTGGGATCAGCCAGGATCGCCGCGGTCGTATTGAGATTGAACCGCTCCTTGTAGTCTGGTCCTTGCAGGATCACGGCATCGAGGCCGAGCGCCCTGGCTGACTGTTCGGCGGCCGGCTCCCAGATCGAGACTGCGTCGACATCACCCCGCACGAGCGCCGCCGGCATTTCCGGAGGCGTCATGCCGACGACGGTGACGTCCGCCTCCGAAAGCCCGGCGTTCCGCAGCGTCTTCACGATATAAAAATGGGCCGAGCTGTTGAGCGATGTTGCGATCTTCTTACCGCGCAAATCAACGGCGGTGCGCACACCTGCCGACCGGCGCGCGACGATGCGATAGCCGTACTCGGCGACGGTCAGGATCACACGAATTTCCGGATTGGCGGTCGAGCGAAGGATCGCCTGCGTCTCTGCATTGGTCACGACGTCGACGGTGCCAGCCGTCAATGCCGGAATGGCGCCCCCGGAGAGTTCGATGCCGGCACCCGCAGGCTCGCTTTCGACAAGGTAGATCGGCAACGTTTCGATCGTCGTCAGATTGACGCCGACTCTCAATTTTTCCGCGACGGCGCTGTTCGCAACCACAAGCAGCCAGCCCATGCAGGCGCAGGCTGCAGCGATGATTGAGACCCCACTCGTGCGGACCTTCCTCTCCTGCGCCATGTCTCGTTCCCTCCTCTCGATCTCGCCCTTACGGCTCTGCGATCGTGAGACCTTGATCCACCAGCCACTTCGCAATCACGTCGGCGACGGCATCATTGTTCTTGTCCATCATGACCATATGAGAATTTCCCCTGATGCCGAGGTCGGGAAGATTGATCACGTCGACCTTGCCGCCCGCGGCGCGCACCGCTGCGGCGTATTGGAGATCGAGTTTTCGATAAGCGACCCAGCGCGGATGGAGGTCGACATTGTCGCCGAACACCATCAGGACCGGGATGTTCTTGAGGGCGGCGGCCTTGTCGGGATTGCCGCCGTTTGCCGACTCGACAGCGACGACGGCCTTGATTTTGTCCGGACGTGCTTCCGCGACCTTCAGACCGAACGAACCACCCTGGCTGTGCGTCAGGAGAACGCAGGGACAGACCCGGTCCACGAGCGCGACGTATCCGGCGATGACGGCATCGTCGGTCGAAAGCCAGCGCGGAACCATCTGCTTCATGTAGTTTGCATAGGCGTCGACCGGAAACTGCACCCCCGGCATGAGCTTCTGCCGGGTGGGGTCCGGATGCCAGGAGCCGTCCCCCGCGCCGATGCGAAAACGCTCGAACGGATCCGCGTAGGGCAGGAAGATCGGCTCTCCCGGCCACACGTCAGGGCTGGCAAAGCCCGAACGCCCGCGCTCGACGGCATCCGAGACATAAACATCCCAGCCCTTGCGGACGAACATGTTGAGCCAGCCTTCACGGCCGTCCGGCGTCGTCTCGTATGTGACACCGGTCAGACCGCCGCCGTGCCACATCAAGAGCGGCACCTTGCCTTTGCGGTTTTTGGGAAGAAAATACTGCGCGTACATCTGCTCGACCTGATACTCGCCGTTCGGATCGAGCTTGGAGGAAGGGCCGCCGGGCACCCGCACGATCTCCCGTACCGGCTTGCCGTGGATCTCGACGATGCGCCCGCCGACGTGAAGCGAGCCCATGCCACGCAAAACGATGTCGTCGGCTGACGCCGCAGCGGTTATCAGCAACAGGGCGAGTGCGGACGCTGCCAGTCGGCGCATGATGCTCCTCCCCATCGAAATCGGCTGTCGCGGATTTCGATCCTTCTTATCGGGCCGAAGTCGGGTACCCGACTTCGGTGCGAGCCTACATTAGACAGCAGCGCTGAGGGAAAGCCAACATGATCAAGAAAATCGCGCTTGAAGAGCATTTCCTGTCACCGGGTTTCGAGGACTATTGGCAGACCACGGCGGGCGAAATCACGCCGGACGTTTTCCGGCAGGCGGTCGCGCGGCTCGGAGAATTCGGCGACTTGCGTATCGCCCAGATGGATCGCGATGGCATCGAACGTGCCGTTCTCTCGATCGCCGGGCCTGGTGTGCAGATCGAGCGCGACACCGCGATTGCGGTGCGCCGCGCACGGGAATCGAATGACTTCCTCGCCCGCGAGATCGGGAAACGTCCGGAGCGCTATTCGGGCTTTGCCCACCTCCCCATGCAGGACGCCAAGGCCGCGGCCGGCGAGCTTGAACGCGCGGTGCGCGAACTGGGCTTCGTCGGCGCCATGATCAATGGCCACACCAACGGGCAATACCTCGACCATCCCTCGCTCTATCCGTTCTGGGAGCGCGCCGAGGCGCTCGGCGCCGTGATCTACTTGCATCCGGCCGATCCGCCCGCGGCCATGCCGGTGCTGGAAGGCACCTACGGGCTGCGGCGCGCCACCTGGGAGTGGGGCGTCGAGACCGGCTCCCATGCCTTGCGCCTGATGTTCGGCGGGCACTTCGACCGCTTCCCGCACGCCACGCTGGCGCTCGGGCATCTCGGCGAGATGATGCCGTACCTGTTGTGGCGGTTCGACAGCCGCGCCCGGTTCTATGGCGTCAAGCTCGCACGCCGCCCGTCGGATTACATCCGGGACAACATCGTGATGACGATTTCCGGCATGTATTCAGCCGAGCCGCTCAATTGCGCCATCGGCGCCGTCGGCCATCAGCGCATCATGTTCGCGACCGACTATCCGTTCGAGCCGCCCAACGAGGCGAGCGAGTTCATCGATCACGTGCCGCTCGCCGAGAACGTGCGCGCCGATATCTGCTTCAATAATGCGGCGCCGCTGCTGGGGCTGCGGTAGGGTGGGCAAAATTGCCCGGCACGGCGGTCGTGATTGCGTGTGAGCGGTACGCAATTTTGCCCACGCTGTCCAAGCGGGAGGCCGGACCGCGTGGGCAACGCGCCGGTACGATGCGCCCGTGTCGGAAGCTGCCGTCAGGGCGCGTTGCCCACCCTACGCGCCGCGTTATGGCCCAAACGCCACCGCATGCATAATGCGCCCCGGCAGAAACGTGAACGCGCCGGCGATCGCCAGCGCGCCGACGAAGAGCGCCACCATTCTGTTGCGATGCTTGAGGACCTCGTGACGGTGCGCATGCCAGACCGCGATCGGCACGACGACGAGGGCTAAGATGGCCAGCAGATGGATCGGACTCCATGGCCCCCACAGCCTGATCTCGTGGATAAAAAAGGCGCTCACGCTCACCACGAGCATGAGGGCAACCCAAATCCAGCCGATCGTCCGGTGCGGCAGCGTTCCCTTGGGGGCGGCGAGCTGCACCACCCCCAGTCCAAACGCCGTCATTGCTGCGAAGGCGTGAAACTGAATGGCCGGAGCGGCAGATAGTAGCGGCGCTAGGGTCATGGCATCTTCCTCCTGCTGATTTCGGGGCGCCTCGTTGCGCTCAACGATCTCTTGAATACCAGCCATGCGTTCGGGCAGCAGACAACGCCGATTTCTCGCGACAGTGCGTCTGGTGCGAACCCATCGGCCTTGCCATCACGCCTCGATAAGGCCGAGCTTGATTGCGACATTGTTGCGCGCTGGATGGCGCGATTCAGGTTCTGGCACGTTAGCAGGCGCGGACCCCATCGCGTATTTCACCCGCGCAGCGTCGAGAGCTTCCTGGAGAATCTCGATCTCAAAGGTTTTGCGACGGAGCAACCGTTCGAGCCTGGATACCTTCGGGTGAGGGGCCGGGATGAGCGGTCGCGTTTGCAGGATGGCGGTCATGATTGGGCCTCCATCACGCCTCGCTGAGGCCGAGCTTGACCGCGACGTTGTTGCGCGTGGCGTTGGAATAGGCGCAGATCTGATGCGCCTTCTCGATCAACGCTTCCGCCTCGCTCCGGGCGACGCCAGGCAGCGTGATGTCGAGGGCAATCTCAAGACCAAGGCCACCCTCGGCGCGCGGCCCGAACCCGACGGTGGCCATCACCTCGGCATTCGCCGGGACCTTGGCCTCGCCTTGTGAGGCCAACAACTGCATGGAGCTTAGAAAACAGGCCGCGTAGCCGGAAGCGAAAAGCTGCTCGGGATTGTTTCCATCACCCTTGCCTCCAAGTTCCTTCGGCCTGGCGAGTCTTACCTCGAACCTGCCGTCGGTCGTCCCCGTATTGCCGTCGCGGCCGCCGACTGCGATGGCCCCTGCTGTGTAGACAACGTTCACAGACATGACATCTTCTCCGGTTTCATGGATCGGGTCGCGGCGCTCGGCGGCTTACCAGACGCCTCGCTTAGGCGCGAAAGCCGGCGTTTCACGGATCGGATCAGGCGTACTCATTGGCTCTCCTTCACACTCTGTTGCCCACGGCGCGAATGTGACGGAGCTGAATTTCCGGGGTTTGTCCGCCGTGTAAAGTTTTGTAAAGACACACGCAGCCCTTACCGGGGCCACGTCGTTGATACCGTGATCAACGAAGGGCATGGCCGGGCGAGCTTTACTTCGAACCTGCCGTCGGTCATCCCCGTATTGCCGCCGCCGACGGCGATGGCGCCTGCTGTATAGACAACGTTCACAGGCATGAGATTTTCTCCCAACTCCGATTGCAATATTGACGCTGTCAACATACAAATATCGCGATCGACAGGCGCTGTCAATCAAATATTTACACCGTCAACATTAGGAGAAGCCGGACATGAAATCCACCCGCCTCACCGCCAGCCGGGCCGCGGCCCGTGCCGGAAGCAGGCGGCGCGCGGCTGCGGCGCCTTACCATCACGGCTCCTTGCGCGAGGCGATGCTTGAGGCTGCGGAACGCATCCTGGAGCGGGACGGCATTGCCGGGCTGACACTGCGGGCGGCGGCGCGCGAGGCGGGGGTGTCTCACGCCGCCCCGAAAAATCACTTCGGCGATATCAGGGGCCTGTTGAGCGAGCTCGCGGCCGTCGGCTTCGCGCGGTTCGGCGCCACCCTAGTGGCGAATACCCGCGAAGGCGACACCACCAAGGCGCGGCTCGCCGCCATCGGTCACGGCTACGTCACGTTCGCGCAGCAGAACCCCGGGCTGTTCCTGCTGATGTTTCGCGGCGAGCGGCTTGACTTCAGGCGGCCAGCATTGCGCGCGGCCGGGGAGGCTGCATTGGGGGTGCTCGCAGGCACGCTAGGGACGCACGGGACCCCCGTAACACCGTTGACGCTGTCTCGAGCGGCCCAAATCACCGCCGCGTGGTCGCTGGTGCACGGCTTTGCCATGCTCATGCTCGACGGGCGACTGAAGCCGCTCGTCGGCAGGATGCCGGATGGAACCGACGAGATGAACCTGCTCGCCGCAGTCTTGAGCGGCGCCACTACGGGAATGTGACGGCTCGATCGGCGGACCGATGATTGAGGTGTCAAACGCAATGCACTCGATGCCGCCACATACCCTTTCTTCACCGTGCATCGGACACTATGGTGCGGCTTTTCGATTCGGAGCCGTCGATGAGAGTCTTCCTTCTGTCCGCGGCGGCGCTGCTGGGGCTCCTGCCGGGCTGCACGAGCGAATCCGGGCCGCCGGCGCAGCCGAGCTTCTATACCAGCATGGCGGATGCTGGCACCGCCGTCGACGCCGCTGCCGCCGCCTCGATGATCTCCGGCTATCGCGGCAATAACGGCCTTGGCGCCGTCGCGGTCGATGCCGATCTGATGCGCATCGCCATGGACCATGCGCGCACCATGGCGGCGAAGGATAAGGTCGACCGCGCCGCGGGGCGCGAATTCACCGGCCGGCTCGCCGCCGCGGGCTTCGATGGCAAGGTCGCTGTAGAGAATGTCAGCGCGGGCTACCATACCCTCGCGGAAGCGTTTTCCGGCTGGCGGGATTCGCCGCCGCACCGCGCCAACATGCTCAAGGGCGGCGTCAACCGCTTAGGCATCGCCGCCGTCTATGCGCCACAGTCGAAATACAAGGTGTTCTGGGCGCTGATCATGGCGGCGAAGGACGAGACCCGCGGGTAGGCGCGTTGGGGCTTTTACGCAAGAGGAGGATCGCATGATACGATTCGGGGCAACGGCTATTCTGATTCTGGCCGGCGCGATGGCGGCGATGGCGGCCGAATTGCCGACCCGCAAGGCTGGCCTGTGGGAAGTCAGGATAAACGGAGCGCCCCAGGCGATTCAGCAATGCATCGATGCCGCGACCGACCAGATGATGCAGTCGAGCAGCGGCGCTATGGCCGAGGCCGCGTGCTCCAAACGCGACATACAAAAATCGGCGAACGGGCTCACGATCGACTCTACTTGCACGGTCAGCGGCAAGACCGCGACGTCACACGCGGTCATGACGGGCAGCTTCGACAGCGCCTATACGATGGCAGTGACGTCGGAAGGCGACGCCATGCCGGGCGGCAAGATGACGATGACGTTGGCGGCCAAATGGCTGGGCCCGTGTACGGGCGACCAGAAGCCCGGCGACATGATCATGGGCAACGGCTTCAAGATGAACATCTTGGAAATGCGCAAGCGCGGCCCCTCGCAAGGGGTGCCGCTGCCGCCGTAGGCGTGCTGCGGCGTCGTAGGGTGGGCAAAGTCGCCTGCGGCAGATTAGGACATAGAGCACTGGCCTCGCGCGACTTTGCCCACGCTGTCAAGCGGTGAGCTCGGACGGCGTGGGCAAAGGCGCATGAGAGGCTGCGCTTGTTGCACCGCCATCGACGCGCCTTTGCCCACCCTACGAGTGGCTCAGACCGGCCGATCGCCTTTGATCGTCACGCGGCGCCCGGAGCGCGTCTGCGGGAAATAGTCCCACAGCGCCTGGTGCTGGACGCAGCGGTTGTCCCAGAAGGCGACCGAATGGGGTTGCCAGCGGAATCGCACCTGGAATTCCTCGCGTGTGCTGAACTCGCACAGAAAGTCGAGGATGGCGCGGCCCTCGTCTCGCGGCAATCCGTCGATATGGGTGGTGAAGTCCCCATTGACGTAGAGCGCCTTGCGCTTCGTCACCGGATGGGTGCGGACGACCGGATGCGATGCCCTCGGGTAGACCTTGCCGCTTTCGGCGAGGCCCATCAGCGCATTGTTCCGGCGATAGACGTGGTCGCCGGAATGGGTCGCGGTCAGCCCTTCGAGATAGGCCTTCATGCGCGGAGAAAGCGCATCATAGGCCGCATACTGGCTGGCAAAAAGCGTGTCGCCGCCGCAGTCCGGCACCGTGTGGAGGTAGAGGATGCTGCCCATCGGCGGCTCCTCGTCGCAGGAGACATCCGAGTGCCAGTACTCCCCGTTGATGCGCTTCGAATTGGCATCGGCATGGATCGGCAAAATCTCCGGATGTCCCTCCGGCCCCGGCGTGCTGGGATGAATATGCAATTCGCCGAAATATCGGCCGAACCTCTTGTGGGCTTCTACATCCAGCTGCTGATCGCGAAAAAACAGAACCTGATGTTCCGCCAGCGCCTGATGCAACTCCTCGACCTGACGGTTGCTGAGCGGCTTTGACAGCGTAATGCCTTCCACATTGGCGCCGATGCGCGGCGTAACCCGCGTGACGTCGATGGTTTCGTAGCCCATGGTGCGACCTTCTCCAGTGCTTAAAACGGCTATTCCGCCTTGACGTTCGCCGCCTTGATGATCGGCGTCCAGCGGGCGAGCTCGCTCTTCACCAGAGCAGCGAGCGGCTGTTGTCCACGATGCTCCTTGCGTGGAATGTCGCTGCCGAATTCGAAGAGACGCTTGCGCGTGTTGTCGTCATCGAGCGCCTTGTCGAGCGCCTGCGTGAGCTTGTCGACGATCGGCTTCGGCGTCGCCTTGGGAGCGAATAGGCCGTTCCAGGCCGAGACCCGGAACGCCGGCAGGCCGGCTTCCGTCGATGTCGGGATTTCAGGCAGCAACGGATGGCGTTCCTCGGTTGCAATCACGAACGCCTTGATCGTTCCGGCCCGCACATATGAAACCACATTGAACAGGTCGGGACACGTGTAATCGACCTGGCCGGCCAGCAGCGCGTTCATCGCTTGCGCTCCGCCGTTGAAGGGCACAAATGTCGGATTCACCTCCAAGAGCGCGTTCACCAGCAGGCAGGTCGTGAAAAATACCGAGCCAACGCCGGCATGCGACACGTTGAGCTTGCCCTCGTTCGCTTTTACAAACGTGATGAATTCCTTGAGGTCCTTGGCCGGAAAGTCTCGTCTTGCCGCAATCAGCAGCGGATTGGTGGCGACTTGCCCGATCGGCTGAAAGTCGACGTCAGGCTTGTAGGAGAGATTGGGATAGAGCGCGACCGCGAAAGCGTGCGTGCCCAGGTGGCCGAGCATGACAGTGTAGCCGTCCGGATTGGCGCGCATCGCCCGCGTCGACGCGATGGTGCCGCCGGCCCCGACCACATTCTCGATCACGACCTGCTGACCGAGCGTGCGCGACATGTGCTCGCCCACGATACGGGCGGTGATATCGACCGCGCCGCCCGCCGCGAACGGCACGATCAACGTGATCGGACGCGCCGGATAGGTCTGCGCCGTCGCGCCGCCGATGCTCACCACCGTCGCGACCAATGCGACGACGAAAGACAGATTTCTCATATTGTCCCCCGGGGCCCGCGACGCTCATGGCAAATACCGCGGATGGGTGGTGCTGGGAGAGCGCAGATTGCACCGCAGAATAGCGAATTCTCATGACCATGAAAACAAGCTATGCTTTCGCCAGCGCGCGGATCCATTGCTCCTTTAGAACCCTGCCGCTTGCGCGCCGCTAATTTCGCCTCATGACGGGCGACGAACGGGAGAAACCGAATGCCAACCCTCATCGTCAACGGTCAAAGCCACAACGTCGACGTCGAGCCCGACACCCCGCTGTTATGGGTATTGCGCGATACGCTCGGCATGACCGGCACCAAATACGGCTGCGGCATCGCGCAGTGCGGCGCCTGCACGGTCCACATCAACGGCGTGGCGACGCGGTCATGTTCCGTGCAGCTTTCCGACGTGGCCGGCAAAGAGATCACCACCATCGAGGGACTTGCCGCCAACGGCGTGCTGCACAAGGTGCAGCAGGCCTGGCTCGAGCATGATGTGCCGCAGTGCGGCTACTGTCAGTCCGGCATGATCATGGCGGTCGCCGATCTCCTCAAGACCAAGCCGAAGCCGACCGACGCCGACATTGACGCCGCCATCACCAATATCTGCCGCTGCGGCACCTTCCAGCAGGTGCGCGCGGCCATTCACGCCGCCGCCAACGCGTGAGGAGGGAAGCCATGAATTACGCCCCGAAGTTTGATCGCCGCTCCTTCGTGATCGGCGCCGCTGCGGTCGGCGGCGGCCTCGCGCTTGGCCTGCGCCTGCCGTTCGGTCCCGACATCGTGCGCGCCGCCGACGGCTCGCCGGAAGTCAACGCCTGGGTGGTGATCCGGCCCGACGACACCGTCGTGATCCGCATCGCCCGTTCCGAAATGGGCCAGGGCTCGCTCACCGGGCTGGCACAGCTCGTCGCCGAGGAGCTGGAATGCGACTGGACCAAGGTCACCACCGAATATCCGACCCCCGGCCAAAGCCTCGCGCGCAAGCGCGTCTACGGCGACATGTCGACCGGCGGCAGCCGCGGCATCCGCACGTCGCACCAATATGTCCGCGAGGCCGGCGCCGCGGCCCGTACCATGCTGATCCAAGCCGCCGCCAATGAATGGAAAGTGCCGGCGTCCGAATGCAGCGCGGCGAACAGCGTGATCACTCATCAGGCCTCAGGCCGCAAGACCACCTACGGCAAGGTCGCGGAAGCGGCCGCCAAGCTTGAAGCCCCGAAGGACATCAAGCTCAAGGACCCCAAGGACTGGAAGATCGCCGGCAAGGGCCTCAAGCGGCTCGACACCGCCGACAAGCTCACCGGCAAGCAGGTCTACGGCATCGATATCAAGATGCCTGGCATGCTGGTCGCCGCCATCAAGGACTCGCCCGTGCGCACCGGCAAGATCAAGAGCTTCGATGCCGCCAAGGTCGCCGGCATGCCCGGCGTCAAGAAGGTGGTGCAAGTCGGCGATTCCGGCGTCGCGGTGATCGCCGACAGCTACTGGCGCGCCCATAAGGCAATCGAGGCGCTGCCGATCGTCTGGGATCCGGGCGAGGCCGGCAAGGTGTCGAGTGCTTCGATTGCGGAATTCCTCAAGGGCGGGCTCGATGCGGAGCAGGCCTTCGTCGGCAATAAGGCGGGCGATGCCAAAGGCGCCGTTGCGGGTGCGGTGCGCAAGATCGAAGCGGTCTACAGCTATCCCTACCAGAACCACGCCACTATGGAGCCCATGAATATGACGGCGCTCTATACGGCGGACAAATGCGAGGTATGGGGGCCGACCCAGAACGGCGAAGCCGCGCTGGCGGCGGTGTCGGAAGAATCCGGCCTGCCGATCGGCAAGTGCGACGTGCACAAGTTCCTGTGCGGCGGCGGTTTCGGCCGCAGGGGCCGGGTCGATTATGTCCGCCAGGCGGTGGCGATCGCCAAGCAGATGCCTGGCACGCCGATCAAGCTGATCTGGTCGCGCGAAGAGGACATGACCCATTGCGGCTATCACCCGGTCACCCAGGCGAAGCTCACCGCCGGCGTCGATGCCGCCGGCAACGTGGTCGGCTTCCACATGCGCATTTCCGGCCAGTCGATCGCGGCTTCGCTCGCCCCCGAGCGGCTCGATCCCGACGGCAGGGACACGATCGTGTTCCAAGGGCTGACGCCGAATTCGCCCGAGGGCAACTTCGGCTACACCTTCCCGAACCTCCTGATCGACCACGCCATGCGCAACACCCACGTCCTCGCCGGCTTCTGGCGCGGCGTGAACGTGAACCACAACGCGATCTACACCGAGTGCTTCATCGATGAGGTCGCCGATGCGCTCGGCCAGGACAAGCTCGCGTTCCGGCTGAAGTTCCTCAAACCGAAGCACGCCGCCGTACTCAAGGCCGTGGCCGACAAGGTCGGCTGGTCGACGCCGGCGCCGCAGGGCGTTTATCGCGGGCTCTCCCAGTACATGGCCCATGCCAGCTACGTGGCGGCCTGCGCCGAGGTCTTGGTGAGCCCACAAGGCGGGTTGAAGATGCACCGCATCGTGGCGGCGATCGACCCGGGCTACGCCGTCAATCCGGCGCAGATCGAGCGGCAGGTGGCGGGCTCGTTCGTGTTCGGCCTGTCGGCGCTGCTCTACGGCGAATGCACCGTCAAGGACGGCGCCATCGAGCAGACCAACTTCGATACCTACAACTCGCTGCGTATCCGCGAGATGCCCAAGGTGGAGGTCATCGTCATGCCTTCGGGCGGCTTCTGGGGCGGCGTCGGCGAACCGACCGTATCGGTCGCGGCGCCTGCCGTACTCAACGCGATCTTCGCCGCGACCGGCAAGCGGCTGCGCTCGATTCCGCTGATGCACGAGGGCATCAGGACGGCGTAGGTCTGCAGCTTCTCCGGCAGGGCGACCCTTGTGGTCGCCCTGTTTGTCGGGGCTTATGTGCAGAAGGCGCAACTAAGCGCTTGCGCCTTACGCTCTCAGCGACGGCTGGCGGACCATTTTCCGGCGCAGGCACCCTGCGCGCTCACACCTTGCCATGTCCCGGAGCCCGAATTTCCGGTTAACCGCCCGGTGCCGCTGGCGTTCTGATTGCCAGCAGAGATGCGCACGCGTGTCACTCCGTTCGCCGCAACGTTCCCGCTCACGTTCAGGAGGCCGCCAGCGGATACGACTCCATCTCGAACATCAACAGCGAAGCCGACGTCAGAGGGGCACCCTCCGCGCGACGTTGCAATCTGCACACTCCAACTGCCGTCGAAAGCGCCACGCACGGCAAAAGCGCCGGTGGGTGAAAGCGCCGCTACAGCCAAAATTGTCGCGACGGCAAGGGCGGAGCTACGAGCGAACATCAGTCTCTCCTTCGCAGTGAGAATGGGGATTTAGCGGGACCACCTGAACAAAT
>WNFS01010742.1_pt1 | contig 12964 bp, 10 predicted proteins | sample 5400141 | NCBI WGS metagenome assembly WNFS01 (sample SAMN13153358, study PRJNA577476) | soil metagenome | isolation source: 60 cm saprolite under Madrone tree | place: USA:California | collected 2016-06-14
TGGCGGGGCTGCATTGCCGGCCGGCGATCGAACGGCGTTGCGCGCATAAAACGGCCGATCTCAAGGCGGCCATCGCCGGGTTGGACGATGTGGATCTGCTGTTGATCGCCGGTGCTTCCGCCATCACCGATCGGCGCGATGTGATTCCGGCGGCGATCACGGCCTCGGGCGGGGAGATCATCCATTTCGGCATGCCGGTCGACCCCGGCAATCTGCTGTTGCTGGGCCGCCTCGGCGACCGCCCCGTCCTGGGCCTGCCGGGCTGCGCCCGCTCGCCCAAGGTCAATGGCTTCGATTGGGTGCTGCGCCGGCTCATCGCCGATCTGCCGATCGGTCGCTCCGACATCATGCGCATGGGCGCTGGCGGGTTGTTGAAGGAAATCGTCACCCGCCCGCAGCCGCGCAACGAACCGGCCACCGCTCCCCGTGCGCCTCGCGTGGCGGCCATCGTCATGGCCGCCGGCCGGTCGAGCCGCATGGCAGGTGCGAACAAGCTGCTGACGGAGGTGGCGGGCCAGACCATGGTCACCCGCGCCGTGGATGCCGTTCTGGCTTCTCGCGCTCGGCCAGTCGTCGTCGTCCTCGGACATGAGGCGGCCAAGGTGCGCGCGGCTATCGGCGACCGTCCGGTTACGATCGCCGAGAACCCGGCCTTTGCCTCGGGCATGGCCAGTTCGCTCAAGGCCGGGCTGGTGGCGCTTCCCGCTGATATCGATGGGACGCTGGTTTGCCTCGCCGATATGCCCCGCGTCGATCCCCATGTCCTGGATCGACTGATCTCCGCCTTCAATCCGATGGAGGGCCGCGCGATCTGCCTGCCAGTCTGGGAGGGCAAGCGAGGCAATCCGGTCCTCTGGGCCAGGAGATTCTTTCCCGAGATGGGTTCGCTCGCCGGCGATGTCGGCGCGCGCCACCTCATCGGCCAATACGCCGAACTGGTCGCCGAGGTGCCGATGCCCGACGATGCCGTGCTTCTGGATATCGATACGCCGGAAGCGCTCGCCGTTTATTGCCAGCGGCCGGCATGAGCGAGGAGCTGTATCAGGCGGCGCTGGTCGCCCGCGCCCACGCCGGCCGCGGACGCGGCAGGCTGGCTCGACCTCGGTCTCGCCGCTGGACGCGTTGCCTCCGTCGGCCATTTGGTGCGCGGCTGCCTGCTCTGCGAAGCCGCCGCCGAGACGATCGCCGCCCAGGCGCCCGGCAAGACGAAGGCCGAACTCGCCGAAGCGACGGCGGCGGTGACGGCGATTCTGAAGGAGGGGGCGAATGCGCCCGCCGGCGAGTGGTCGAGCCTCGCCATCTTCGCCCCGGTACATCGGGTCAAGAGCCGACAGGATTGCGTACTGCTGCCCTTCGAAGCCCTGGGCAAGGTGCTGACGGGCTAGGCGCGGCTTAGTCTGCCGAATTCGCCAGTTGCCCGGCGCGAAAGCCCAGGAACTCGCGCACGGCTTGCTGCCCGTCCCTCGCGCACCATCCCCGGAAGCCGCCGAGGCCATGATTGTCGAACTGATAATCGGCTTCGACCGAGCCGCTGATCCTGATCCAGCGCTCGGTTTCCTTGTCGATATCGGCGGTGAGCAGAAGATAGCGTATCCGGCGCTCGTAACCGTCGTTCACTTCCCAGGTTATGAGGCCGCAGTAATCGGCTACGCCGAAGGCGTAATAGGCGTGGTAGAGCTGGGTGATCCGCCTGGCGGTCATCGCGCCGTCGGCGCTCGCGGAACCTTGGGCCAGGAGAGTGGGCATCGAAACAGCAAGCACAGCCGCGCCGACCCAGATTCGAGTCCTTGTCATTTCCTGCATGAGACGACTCAGCCCCATAGAGCGATCCCCGGTCTTGCCGCCGTCACGTCAGCGGGCGTAATCGGGCTCATCGCGATCGAGCAAGCGCTTCAACGCTGCGAAATGGAGGGCGGCATCTTTCGCATTGTCGACGCCGCGGAATGTCGATTGCGCAACCTGCGTCGGCACGTTCTTGATCGCCTTGCCGCTTTGCATGGCGATGAATTGCACGAGGCAGGCGCGCTCGAAGAAATAGAGGTCGTCGAATGCTTCGGCCACGCTGCGGCCGGCCACCGTGATGCCATGATTGGCCATCAGCAGGATGCGCTTGTCGTCGAGCACCTTGCCCAGACGCTCCCCCTCGTCAATCTGCATGGCCAGGCCGTTGTAGTCCTCGTCGTAAGCGACCTGATCATAAAAGCGCAGCGCATTCTGGCTCGCCGGCTCCAACCGCCCGCCGTCGATCATCGAAAGCGCGGTGGCATAGGGCATATGGGTATGCATGATGCAGGCTGCTCGCGGATTGGAAAGATGGATAGGCGCGTGAATGCAGACGGCGGTGGTCTCCGCCCTGCCATGGCCTTCCACCACATGCCCCTTGGCATCCACGACCAGCAGATTGCTGGCGGTCACTTCCGACCAATGCAGGCCGAAGGCATTCAGCAGGAAGCGATCCCGGCTGCCCGGCACCATCAAAGTGAAGTGGTTGTCGATTCCCTCGTTGAAACCGAAACGCACCGCCAACCGATACGCCGCCGCCAGATCGATGCGGGCCTGCCAGATTTCATCGCGCAGCATGAACTCTCCTCTCGGTTCTCCGAGAAGGTTAGTATGGCGGACTACGGCCGCGCAACTTTGCCGCGCCGGGCTTATAATCCACCTATGACCGGGAATGAGCCGTATGCCCACGCGCCCATCGATCGCCGGGAGATGCGCGAGCTGCGCCGCCTCTCCGATTGGCCGGGCTCGTGGCACTTAGCATTGCACCTTGCGGCCTTGCTTGCCGCAGGATGCTTGGTGGCTCTGGCACCCGATATATTTTGGCGCATCCCGGCCCAGGCCCTCGAGGGCGCGATTTTCATTTTCCTTTTTTCTCCGCTTCACGAAACGATCCACCGCACGGCGTTTCGCAACCGCCGCTTCAACGACTGGGCCGCGGCGGTCATCGGATTCCTGCTCATCCTGCCGGCGGACTACTTTCGCTTTTTCCATTTTTGCCATCACCGCTACACGCAGGATCCGCTCCGCGATCCCGAATTGGCGACGCCCAAGCCGAGCAGCCTAGGCCAGTGGCTGGTGGTGGTGACGGGGCTACCCGTGTGGCGGACCCATGTGATGGGTGTTCTGCGTCATGCGGCCGGCAAGATCGACGAGCCCTATCTGACGGCCGTGCCGGCGCGCCGGGTCACCCGCGAGGCGCGCATTCACCTCGGCCTCTATACGCTCGTCGCCGCCGTTTCGCTGGCCCTGCGCAGCACGACGATTCTGGAGTTCTGGGTCGTTCCGGCCCTGTTGGGCCAACCCTGGCTCAGGCTCTATCTGCTGGCCGAGCACACAGGCTGCCCTCTCGTGCCCGATATGCTCGCCAATTCGCGCACCACGCTGACCAATGGCATCGTCCGCTTTTTCGCCTGGAATATGCCCTATCACGCCGAGCATCATGCGTTTCCCGCCGTGCCTTTCCACGCCTTGCCGAGACTCCATCAACGGTTGGCACCAGCGCTCAAGGTCGTGGCGCCCGGCTATATCGCGGCCCAGCGATCGATTCTAAAGGGGCTCAAGCGGCAGGCATGAAGGGGTCAGCCAACCCGGGCGCCACGTCGAACACGCGCGAGCGAAATGCCTCGGCAAGCTCTGCCAGCTCACCGGCCAGGACGCGGCTGGCGGTCACCGGCCGAACATGGCGGCGCGTGAGAGCCAGCAAATCGGCCAGACCGGTGGGCGCCTGGCGTTCCGTGACGAAGAACGCCTGGGAACTTACGACGGCGAGCATGGCGAGCGCCGCCTCCAGGCATCTGCCGGCCCCGTCCTGAGCGCGCCATGAGAAAAAGCTGGGCGGCGCAACGTCGTTCTGACCGAAGCCGCCGCCTTCACTGCCGGGTAGGAAGTTGCGCTGGGCTGCCCGGCGCGCCTCTTCGGCATAACCCACCTGGACCATGCCGAGACATCCGAGATAGCCCTCGCCTTGCTGCAACTGATCGGGCAGCAGCGAATAGCGCCCGTCCAGCAGTTTCGACGTGTGGCGGTCCGCCAGTAGACAGAGATCGGCCATGGCGGCGGCGATGTTGTCCATCGTCGGATAGGCCATGGCGTTGTGATATCCGCCGGTGCTGAAGACGCGTCCCTTCTTTTCGCCCTGCGCGGCGAGAAAGACCGGGTTGTCGGTGATGGCTCGCAGCGACGTGGTCGCCGCGTTCTCCGCGGCTTCCGTCGAGCGGCGAAACTGGGCGAGCACGCGAGGCAGGACGCGAAAGCTGACGGGCGCCTGATAGGGCCGCCGTTCTTCCGCTCCGCCGGCCATGAGGCGGCGCAATCGGGCGAGCGTCGCCCCTTCGGCCGGATCGCCCCAGAGGTCTTCCAGATCCTCGGCAAAATGTCCCAGCGGCACCTTGAGCGCCTCCGAGGACAGCGCGAACACTTCCTCGGCCAACTCCAGGCGCCGGCGCGCTGCCAAAGCTGCGTCTGCGACCAAGGCCGAAGCGCAGGGCGATCCATTGACCAGCGAGAGCATCTCCTTTTCGCCCAGTTCGAAGCGCTCGGCGACGGCACAGAACAGAGGCGCTAGGCCCGTTATCTCGCCAGCACCCCCTTGGCCTGCCATGCTGACCTTGGGCAGGGGTTCACCCGCCAGCAAGTCGGCAATGGCCGCGGCGAGTGCCGGGCTCACCGCTGCATGGCCCTCAACGAAATTCGTCAGCCGGGCGAAGACGATCCCGCGCGCCACCCGCTTCGGAAGCGGCGGCCCGAAGGCGACATAGGACCCCTGCGGCGGCTTGCGGGCATGCTGCATGCGCTCGGACGGCGTATAGCGCAGCCGCGCGTTCTGGCCATAGCCGCTGGTGACGCCGTAGATCGTGATGTCGGGATCGGTCTCGATGAGGCCCAGGAACTGCGCCCTTGCTTCTGCCATTCGCGCCAGCGCTGCTTTTGTGAATGCAACCGGCTCGCCCTGCCACGCGGCGCGGCGAAAATGGGCAAGCGTGAAATCGGCGCGCGACGCAAGTTCGATGGCCATGAACGGCTCCCGGAAAAGGGGTGGGGCGGAATATGAACATGGCCGCGGTCAGTTGCCTAGCCGGGCAAGTCGAAATCCCTCTTGACGTTAGATATCACCGGAAGAAGATATCTTTTCTTATTGAAATTACTGGATTTCTTCTGTGTCCAAGCATTAACACCTGCTTGACGGAAAGCGCGGCCTTCACCACGGAGACTTGCATTTGTCGGGCTTGGCCCGCAGAGTAAAGCTGGCGGGCCGTCGGGGGACCCGATGCATTCCCGAGCGCGCGAAGGCGAGCGTTGGAATGCGTTGCTGGAAGTCCGGCCGGTTTGCCACGGCCATGACTGAAGCAGAGTGGGCTTGATGAGTGAACATAGCATGGGCGGCGGGCCGACGTCGGAGACTCGCGGCAAAGTCAAGTGGTTCAATCCGGAAAAAGGTTTCGGCTTCGTGTCGCCGGCGGATGGATCGCCGGATGTGTTTTTACACGTGTCGGCCTTGAAGCAAGCCGGGCTGCAGGACGCGCCCGAGGGATCGACGATCGTCTGCGAAGTTGGACCAGGGCGCAAGGGAGTCCAGGTTCTGCGCGTGATCACATTGGATACGACGACGGCCGTGGAGCGGCCGCCGCGCCGGCCAATGGGTCAACGCGGCGGCGACCGCTAGGCCACTGGTGGTTCCGCCGACTGGCGGGACACATTCGATAAGCGCCATGGACCGGGAAGGCGAACCGGCCGAGTTTTTCCTGCCGCCCAATTCTGACCTGACGGGGCCGTTCCATCGCGATGAATTTTGACGCCCGCAGTTTCCGCAGTGCTCTCGGCAGCTTCGCCACGGGCATCACCATCGTCACATCGATCGGCCCAGACGGCGAACCGCTGGGCTTTACTGAAGGCCTTCGAATCTGCCGGGGTCTTCGCCATCAATGTCCTGCGCGAAGACCAGCAGGAAGTCTCCACCGCCTTTGCGCGGGCGCTCTCGAATAAATGGGAATCCGTGAGCTTCGAGGTTTGGGAGACGGGCTGCCCCATCCTGGGCGATGCGCTGGCGAATTTCGAATGCGAGACCACCACCATGCATGACGGCGGGGACCATGTGATCTTCGTCGGCCGTGTCCTGGCGCTGCGCACCGGCGAAGGCCGCCCCCTGCTCTACTACCGCGGCGCCTATCGTCAGATCGTCGAGTCATCGTAGAACTCGAAGCGATGCAGTCGATGGCCGGGTAGAGAATTTTCCGACGATGACCGATTGGAATTTGGATCGCAGCTTCGATTACCACGGCGACGCCGTGCGCTATCGCGTGGCGGGGAGCGCGGCTCCGGCTCGTGGCCAAGGCGGGACACCTGATGCGGGAGGGCGCGCCGGAAGCGATCGTGGCAGTCATTTACGATTTGAGCACCTGACGGTCGAGACAGATTGGACGAACCAATTCCGGACCAGGCGGCAGGTGCACGCGCCACGGTTCCTGTCCCAAACGGTGACGACGCTGAAAATTTGGTCTGAAATTGGCGAAGATTTCGCCTGAAATTGGGCGCAAATCCTTGCTGCATGAAATGTCCATCGTGTAGGCTCGAAAAACGACCGGCAAACCGAAGCCCGACCGAAACCGACCACTAGCGCGGCAACGGATGCGTAAGGCAGCCATCGAACCCTGGGAGCGAGGAGACGCAAGAACATGAGCCAGACAAAGAAATGGGGCGAAGAGGACTTCTGGGGTCTGGGGTTCGAATGGGACCCGCAATGGGTCCTGACGGACAAACAGAAGGAATTGCAGGGCAAGCTGATCGAGCTGGCGCGCACGACGCTACGCGACAATGCGGTCGAGTCCGACAAGAAGCTGCTCTTCCCGCGCAAGAACTTCGAGGCCCTGGCCAAGCTGGGCCTGTTAGGCCTGATCGTGCCCAAGGAGTTGGGCGGCATGGGCGAAAGTCATGTCTGCGCCGCCATGGCGGTGGAGACGATTGCCCGCTACGGCTGCGCCAGCACGGCCATGTGCTACACGATGCATCTGGGCGCCGTGGCGGCAGCCTGCTTCCGCTATCACAACAATGAAACCTTGAAGAGCGTCCTGCGCCGCCTCGACAAGGATGTGTTCATCGGCACCCTCTCCTACTCCGATCCCGAGACAGGCTCGCATTTCTGGTACCCGGTCTCCTCCGGCGCCGAGAAGGTCGACGGCGGCTGGAAGGTGCGCAAGAAGGCATCCTGGACCACCTCGGGTGGCTTCGCCGATTGGTACATCATTCAGACCACCAGCCCGGATTTCGGCGGCAACTACGCCGATCTCTCCTGCTGGCTGATCATGAGCAACGAGGTCAAGGCCGAGCCCTCGAAATGGGATGGCCTGGGCCTGCGCGGCAACCAATCGGGCACGCTGGAAGTGGACAATGTTGTCGTCCCGACCGACCGCCTGGTCGGCCCCAAGGGCGACGGCGCCAATTCCAACGATGAATGCGTCGATCCCTTCTTCCTGCTCTGCTCGTCCTCCTGCTGGAATGGCATCTCGCTGGGCGTGATCGACATCGCCAAGCGCCACACGACGATGAAGAAGCACGCCGACGTGGGCATGCGGGTGGCCGACTATCCGACCATCCAGGACTACGTGGGCGAGGCGATCAGCGATACCAACGCGGCGCGTGCCATGGTCTATCAAATGGCCCGCGCCATGGACGAGGCGACGAACAATTGCGACTGGACCATACATAAGGACCTGACCAAACTGCCGCGCGCCCAATACCTGCATTGGATGTGGCAGGTGAAGTTCAATGCCGCCAAGAACGTCGCCCATGTGGTCGACAAGATGCTGCATGCCTGCGGCGGCACGGGCTACAAGCCGGGCCTGGGCATCGAGCGCTATCTGCGCGACGGCAAGGCGGGTTGGGTCATGGGCCCGACCAACGAAGTGCTGCGCCAATTCATCGGCAAGGCTTCGCTGCTGGGCTTCGCCACCCTCGACTACTGGAACCAGGCAGTGAACGAACGTGTGCTGCAGAACGAAATCAAGAAGCTCGACGGCGCGGGCAAGAAGGCGCTGGCCGAGCGTTTGCTGAAGGAGGCCGGCGCCAGCAAGGCGGCGGAATAGTGCAATAGCGATCCAGCCCGCGTTCGGCAGCGAACGTCATCGGGGAGAGGCCGGGTTCGGCCTCTCCCTTTGTTTTGCGGCGTTGGCCGGCCTGGCCCTGTCCTTCGCTGCAGCGATGCCCGTCGCCATGGCCGACACCGCCTGGGCGACGACGGCCTATCAGCAAGCTGAAAATCTATTTCAGGTTGGCCAGTACGACCAGGCACTTGCCCTCTATGAGCAGATCATCGCGCGGGAGCCTGGCGCGAAGCTCTCCTATTGCCGGGCCGGAACGGCGGCCGCCGGTGCCGGTCAGCTGGGCAAGGCGATCGGCTTCTACAAGACCTGCGAGCAGCTCTATCCGGAATCTATGCTGCCGCGCGCCGAACTGGTGAAGCTTTACCAGATCGGCGGCGACCGCCAGAATCGCGACCGCGAGCGCAACGGCCTGCTGACCCTCCACCAGAACAGCAATCGCGCCGAGACCAAGTCTATCGATCACTATATTCGCGACATCTTCGTCGTCGGCCCACGCAGCATCGTGGCCTGGGAATATTTCGACCTTCTCGGCGGTTGGCCCTCGCGCTACCGGTTCTTCGTGCTGGACGACCAGAACAGAACCGTATTCACCGTGGCCCTCAGTTCATCGGACCAGGCGAATGCCCACGCCCAGGCCTTCCTCGGCCGGCCGGCCAAGGCGCGCGTTTTCCAGCTCGACCTCGAGCAGGCCAATACGATCACCACGCTCAAGATCTTCGAGGGCGAGCCTGGTTACGACGTGCTGAAACCCCTGGTCGTCGACGCCATCGTCAAAAATGACAGGTCAACGCCGACGCCCTAAGCCGGCAGCCCATTCTCGAAGCAGTAGTAGAGCCTCTGATAGCCGGATCGGAAATCGAGCACCTTGGGCAGCAGCGCCTCCGGCGATGTGTCGCGCACCACCACCTCGGCAATAAAATCGGCGATGACCTCCATCTCCGGCTCCTTCATGCCGAGGCGGGTTGCTTCGATTGTGCCGATGCGCAGCCCGCTTGGATAATCCCAATCCTCCGGCTTGTCGGCGGGCAGCAGGTTCTTGTTGACGATGATATTGGCCCGCTCGAGCTTCTGCGCCGCCGCCAGGCCGCGGCCGTAGCGGCCGACATCGGCGATGACCTGGTGGGTGCGGGTGAAACCCTTGGCCGCGCCCAGCATGGGAATGCCGCGATCCTGCAACTTCCCTGCCAAGGCCTGGGCGTTGGACACGATCTGGGCCATGTAAACGGGACCGAAGGCGAGCGCCTCGGCGGTGGCCAGGGCCAGTGCGGCGACCCGATTGACCTGATGGGTGGCGGCCCAGACGGGAAAGACGGCGGAGGTGACGGGCTCGGTGATCGTCGGATCGTCCCAGACGATGACCCCGGATTGCGGCCCGCTGAAGGTTTTGCCCGCCGAGCCGGTCAAGATGTCGGCGCCCTCGCGCAGCGGATCCTGGAAGTGCCCGCCGCCGATGAGGCCCAATTGATGGGCGCCATCGAAGAACAGCTTGCCGCCCCATTCGGCGATGACCTCCTTGATTTCGCGAACCGGCAAGGGAAACAGGGTCATGGAAAGGCCGAGGGTCACCAGGCGCGGGCGGGCGAGCGGCGCCGCCTTGCGGAACAGGTCCAGGTCGACGGTCAATTCCTGCGGATCGAAGGGAATGTCGACGATCTTCAACCCTCGCGCCCCCGCCGGCCCGATCTGGCGGTTGGAACTATGGCCGCCGAAGGGTTGCGCCACGGTCATGATCACGTCGCCGGGCTCAGACAGCGCCGAATAGACGACCGCATTGCCGATCATGCTGGCGCACATGCGGTGGTCGGCGTAACGGCAGCGGAAATATTTCTTCAGCAGTTCGACGGCCAGCGCCTCAACCTCGTCGATATGACGGGTGCCGGCAAACCAGCGATTGACCGGGCCGATATGACCTTCCGCCGCCCGGGTTCCGATCTCGGCGGAAAGCAGGGCCCGCACGCCGGGGCTGGTGGGCGCCTCGGGGGCAAGCAGATTGATACATTGCTCGCCGCGCCAGCGGGCATTGCGCCCCACCGCGGCCAGGACTTCGCGCCCCATCGCCTCGGCGTCGGCCGCCGCGTCGAGCAGCCCGCGGGCATGGGCCAGCGCATCCTTGTCGTGGATCTCAAAGGAATTGTCGTAAACCCGCGAGCTGCCCTGTTGCATCGTTTTTCCTTCCCGACATCGCCGAACGAGCCTCAGCCTAGCTCAAGCGCCGTCGCGCGGAGTTTCGTATTTGGTTCCGTTTCTTTCCCAATCTGTTAGGAAAAGAGGGGGCGGGGGAATTAGTGAGGAGGCGTCTCCTGCCATCCCCACCGCCTTTTGTTGGCGGCGGGGGAAGGGGGCCTGTGGTACAGTTAATTTAAGCTCCGATGACGCCTTGGATGTCCTGCAGATTTCCTGCAGAAGCAGGGCGCGATCGAGACAGGGTTTTGCCCGCCGCTGGGCAAAGGCTCACCCCACCCGGCTCGCCCCCATTGAAGAAGCTATTCGATTCACACATTTCGGAAGCGCCAAAAAAGTCGCCTCCGCATCAGGCACTTAAGTAGGCCCGTGTGTTGGAACAAGCACATCGGCGGGCCCATTCGCGGCATTGAAAAGACTCGACTTTTTTCAGCTCTCGAATGGCTCCTGCCGAGATGTGTGAATACGAAAGCTCGCACGGGGAAGAGGGAGATGGCTGCACCACGGAAGTGCGTTGCGCTGACTACGACCGCGGCTTCAGCTTTTCCGGGTCGTAGAATGGGAAGCGCACGACCACCGCCGGAATGCGCTTCTGCTGGCCGTCGAGCTTGCCGACCTCGACTTCGGTGCCGAGCCCCGCATAAGCGATATCCATGCGGCAGAGGGCGATATTCTTTTTCAAAATAGGCGAGCGCGTGCCACTGGTGACCGTTCCCACCTGGGCGCGTCCCACATGAACGCAGTCCCCCTTCCCCGCCGTCTCGTTGCCGGCGAGCTCGAGGCCGACCAATTGCCAGCGCGGATGCTCCTTGCGGCGCAGAACGGCCTCGCGGCCGATGAATTCCTCATTGCCCTTGAGGGCCACGGTGAAGCCAATGCCGGCCTCAAAGGGGTCGATCTGGTCGGTGAACTCATAGCCCGCAAAGATCAGCCCCGCTTCGATGCGCAGCATGTCGAGGGCTTCCAGGCCCAGGGGGGTCAAATTCTGGGGCTTGCCTGCCTCCCATACCGCATCCCATGTCGCCGCCGCGTCATTGGGATGGCAGAAGATCTCGTAGCCCAACTCGCCGGTATAGCCAGTGCGCGAGACCACCACGGGAGTGCCGTTGTGGTCGCCGATCCGTCCCACGGTGAAATGGAACCATTGGATTTCCGTGAGCAAGGGCCGTGCCGGCAGGGTCCACACGATGTTTTTCAGAATGTCGCGGCTCTTGGGTCCCTGGACCGCGATATTGCAGAGCTGATCGGTCGAGGATTTGACCCAGACCTTGAGCCCGCGCGCCACAGCCTGATCGCGCAGCCATTTGCCGGTGAACTCGTCGCCGCAGATCAGGCGATAGCGATCGGCGCCCATGCGGAAGGCAACCGCATCGTCCAGCATGCCGCCGCTCTCGTAACAGAGCGCGGTATAGGCCGCCTGCCCTTCGGCCAGCCGCCGCATGTTACGCGTGCAGGTCAGTTGCATCAGCGTCTCGGCATCGGGACCCAGTACTTCGAACTTCCTCAGCGGAGATAGGTCCGTCACCACCGCCCCCTCACGGGCGGCATGGTATTCGTCGATGGCGCCGTGATTGTTGAACTTGGTGGGCAGCCAATAGCCGCGATATTCGGTGAAGTTGCGAGTGAGGGTCGAGGTCCGCGGATGGAAGGGGGTCTCGCGGGTCAGCTTGGCTTCTGAATCGGGCGTCATGCGGTAGGCAATCGCTCGTGAAAAATTGTTGCGGGCCGGATAGACGCGAACATGGATATCGGTCGGGTTCCAGGCATTGGTGGCATCGATATCGTCGGGACATGCGGTCGAGGCGCAGACCAGATCGGTCGTCGCCCGGAACAGCACGTAGTCGCCCGGGCGCGACCAGGGATCGTCCAGGAATATGGCATTCTGCGCCCCGATGCCGGTGTTGTAGAAAATATTGAGGCAAGGCCAGCCCTTGCGCGGCGTGACGCCGAAGGGCTTCAGGGCATTGCTGAAGTTATCCGAGCAATTGGCGTGGCCCGGATAGCCCTGGTCCTCATAGAACTTCGCGTTGCAGGCGAGACCAAAGGAATCGTGGCGACCCACCGTGTCGCGCACCAGTTCCAACAGCGGCTGGAAATCCTGATCGAAGAACTTCGAATAAAGGCCGGGGCCAGGATAGATGTAACCGGTGAGCGAGCGCGTCGCGGTCATGTCGAAACTGCGCTCACGGCCCGCTTGAAGCTGGCGGGCATCGAAGGCCAGGAAATCCGAACATTGTCGCCCCGCGACGTCGAGGATTTGGATGTAGTCGCCGGCCTTCACCTCGTATGCCTGGCCCGTCGCCTTATCAATGTGAAGCTCGAACTTCATATCGGCAAGGGGCTCGGGCAGCGGCGGCGTCGCCTGGGCAAGAGGATTGGCCCGCTTGACCACCACCATCAGGTCCGTGGGCGGCAGCTCGTCGGCCACCGCCATGGGCCCCCCGGCGGCATGAACGACGACAATGCAATCGCGCACTGCGGTCAGGTTCGCGGACTCGCCGGCGCGGGAGTCATGCTGGAAGATATCGGCCGCCTTGGCGATCTGGCCCGGCAAGCCCCGGATCCGCAGCGCCGAGGCGACGGCACGGGCCGCGTCGCCGCCGCCCGCCAACAAGCGGTTGATTCCTACAGCCCGTCCGACCGCGGCCAGACCGAGCGCCGCCGTATCCTCGTGACCGTCCGGC
>WNFS01002898.1_pt1 | contig 12962 bp, 12 predicted proteins | sample 5400141 | NCBI WGS metagenome assembly WNFS01 (sample SAMN13153358, study PRJNA577476) | soil metagenome | isolation source: 60 cm saprolite under Madrone tree | place: USA:California | collected 2016-06-14
CTCTTCGAAACACCTGTGAAAGCTCTTAAGAGGGAAGGGGCTTTTTAATGGATCGCATCTTGGTAACAGGTGGTGCTGGGTACGTGGGCTCGGCCTGTTGTGCCCAACTCTTGTCCAGAGGATTCTCCGTCGAGGTGGTTGATGATTTGTCGACCGGACACCTTGAGGCCGTTCCGCATGGGGCGACCCTGCACCGATTTGATCTAGGTAACCGGGGTGCGCTTGAAAGCCTGCTCGCTCACACGAAGTTTGATGCAGTGTTTCATTTTGCCGCGAAGGCGCTGATCCCCCAGTCAGTGATCAATCCGGGGCCTTTTTTCGATGCCAATGTCGCTTCCGGAATAGCAATGCTGGAAATTTTTCGGAGCCACGACATTCACAAATTCGTCTTTTCCTCTACGGCGGCCGTGTACGGGTCGCCCAACGTAACTCCAATTCCTGAAGAACATGTTAAAGAGCCAGTCAATGCGTATGGCGAAAGCAAACTCGTATTCGAACAAATTTTGAAATGGTACGCGGCGTCTTATGACTGGAGCGTGATCGTATTCCGCTACTTCAATGCGTGCGGAGGTCAGCGACATTGGGGTGAACGACATGATCCAGAAACGCACATCATTCCCTTGCTGCTGCAAGCGGCTTCCGGTAGGAGGGAGTACTTCGAAATCTACGGCACGGATTATCCCACGCACGACGGCACCTGCTTGCGCGATTACGTGCACGTACTGGATATCGCGGAGGCACACGTGCTTGCCCTGCAGAAAATGGAGTTACCAGGGTTCCATACCTACAACATCGGCACGGGCAAGAGCCATTCGGTCAAGGAGGTCTGCCAAACGGCGGAGAAGCTGACCCAGAAGAGCATCCGAGTGCGTCACGCCGCAAGGCGGCCAGGTGACCCTACAGTCCTGTGCGCCAGTCCCACCAAACTAATGCAAGAGTTCGGTTGGGAGCCGCGCCACTCTGAATTGGGGGAGATCATCAGGGGAGCGTGGGAATGGGAACAAGCGCAATGCGAACAGATGCTTGCCAAACAAGTCAGCGCTTGAGCGGAGACTGGGGTCTATGAACCAGAAGCGGAGGTATTTGATTCTGGCGGCTGATCTTTTATGGATTGCTGGTGCTTTCGAGGCCGCACAGATCATTCAAAGCCACCTGATCCTGGGCAGGGCAGCATTGCCGCAAGCCTTATATGCGCCGGCTGTTCTTTTAGCAGCTTCGATTTGGACGGTTCTGTACTTCAGAGAAAAATTGGAAGGGTTCGGCGGCGGGCGATGGTTCCCGACGGTCTTTGCTCAAGTAACCACGGCGGTCATCTATCTCCTAGGTGCGCTGATGGTCTTGGGGCTCCTCTCGAAGAATTACGATTCGCGGTTGGAACTCCTTTACATAGCGGTTTTGCTGCCTTCGGGATTCATCGCCATCCGTTGTTTTGCGTTGTGGCTGGTCACGTCACGACTTCAGGGAGCAGCGAGGCGACGGGTGGTCATTCTCGGGAGTGGTCACCTCGTGCGCGACCTGGCTCGCAAAATTTCGCGGCATCCGGAAATGCCGATGGAAGTGGAGGGTATTCTGTTCCCCAGCGATACCGAACCTTCCAACCGAGTGTCGACGCTGCCGGAGGGAACAGTCTCGATACGGACATTTGGCATTTTGGGGCTGATGCAGAAAAAAAAGGTCCAGGAACTGATCGTTGTGGAGCCGCTGCCACCTGGCCTGGAAAGCGAGAAGCTCATCTCCAACTGCCGACAGGCCGGAATGAAAGTGCATCTTGTGCCTCAGCGCTATGAACTTTATCTCTCGAAAGCCAAATTGACGGAAATCGAGGATGTTCCCCTGCTCTCTCTAGAAGAACAGACTCTGTCGACAGTGGGACTGAAGCTAAAAAGGGTCTTCGATTTCCTAGGTGCAGTATGTCTACTCGTCCTCAGTGCCCCGTTCCTGACGCTTTCCGCGGTCGCGTTGCGCTCACACAAGGACGAGGTGTTAAGGAAGGAGCTCCGCTGCGGAAAAAATGGACGCCCGTTTTCGATGTACCGTTTGAATGTCAATCGTGATGCACCCGATTTGTCGGGCTGCGAGTGGATTCTTGTTCGATTCAGTCTCACCGAACTACCGCAGCTCTGGAATGTATTGAAAGGTGACATGAGCCTAGTGGGCCCCCGGCCGGAGTCACCCGAGCGGGTCAAACATTATTCCATGTGGCAGCGTCAACGGTTGAGCGTCACGCCGGGCGTGACGGGGCTCGCACAAGTAAACGGGCTGCGAGAAAATCATTCTTCTGAGGAAAAGGCTCACTTCGACCTCCAGTACATCTTTCATTGGTCTCTATTTCTCGATCTTTCCCTACTACTGCAGACGATATTTACGCTCGTCGCGCGATTAACGGAGGGAGATGTTCCTGTGGCCGTGCACGTAGGGGGACCGACAGGTAATCCCATGTTTGGCATCCCGAAGGTCTTGAATGCTGATCGTACGCAGTCCAGTGCGTATTAGTTTTGGCGGTGGCGGAACCGACCTGCCTGCGTATTACGAAAAGTTCGGCGGGGCCGTCCTGAATGCGTCCATTAATAAATATTTCTATACGATCCTGCAGAAAAGAAGCGATGGCAAAATCCAGATCATTTCTTCTGACCTGCGCGTCGTAGAAAACTGGCGAGATATCTCACGGATGGACGTCAAGTGCAGCGCGCTGGAAATTCCGCTCGCGGTCATAAAAGAGCTTGGATGCGATCTCTCGGTTGACCTTTTCCTCGCTTCCGAGATTATCGCCGGAAGTGGATTAGGCTCTTCCGCCAGCGTTTGTGTCGGGGTTTTAAAGACGTTGACAAATTACCTTGATCTCTCATTGTCCAAGTACGAGTTAGCCGAACGATCGTTCCACATCGCACGAAATATTCTCGGCAAACCTGTGGGGAAACAGGACGAATACGCGGCTGCCTTTGGAGGATTGAATTTCATTACGTTCCGTCCTGACGGGAGCACTGAAGTAGAGCCCGTCCTGCTACGAGCTGATCATCTCCGCGAGCTCGAAAGTAATTTGATGTTGTTCTTTACCGGGGCCGCTCATAACTCCTGGGAACTTCTCCAGCAACAAGAGCAATCCACAAGAAGCGGAATCCCCTCTACTGTCGATTCGCTGCGCGAGATCCGCGAATTGGCTGACCATCTGCGTGGCGCGCTGCTGAAAGGCGACCTACCAACGTTTGGTGCTCTTCTGCACGAGGGCTGGGAAGCCAAAAAGAGGATCTCTTCTCACATTTCGAATCCGCTCATCGACCAAGCGTACGCCTTAGCTCGCCAGAATGGGGCTCTGGGCGGCAAGATTACCGGCGCAGGTGGTGGTGGGTTTATTTTGCTCTTCTGCGAAGAACGGCACCAGGAAAAGGTCCGCGATGCAATGGCGCAACTCGGTCTGCGCGAAGTGGCGTTTGGGCTTGATTTCCAAGGCGCTCACGTGGTGGCCAATGATCCGTTCATCGACAGCGACGAGAAATGCGGGTTGCGCTGGACCTTTGTGCCCGGTTTTGCGTCACGAAGCTCCGGCGACCTTCCCTTGAGCAGATTGTCCCGCCTTTATGAGTAGCACCGAATCCGCAGTATGAAAGCTTTCATCCTAGCAGCAGGCAAGGGCGAACGTTTGAGGCCGCTGACTGACACGATCCCCAAGTGTCTGCTTTCCATTCAGGGTGTACCCATTCTGGGGATTTGGCTCGAACTCTGCCGCCGGCACGGTATCGACGAAGTTCTCGTAAATACACATTCTCACGCGGACAGCGTAAAGGGCTATCTCCAACATCATCGCCGGGACGTCAGGTTGCACATCGCTGAGGAGGCAAGCTTGCTCGGGAGTGCGGGAACCGTGCTGACACACCGCCTTTGGGTTGGCTCCGAACGCGACTTCTGGATCTTTTACGCCGATGTTCTGACGAATACTAACCTCACAGAAATGTTGGAATTCCACCATTGCCAGAAGCAGGTAGCAACGATGGGAGTCAATAGAGTTGCGAATCCGCACCAGTGCGGCATCGTGACGGCTGACCGGGAAGGAGTTGTTCAGCAATTTGTGGAAAAGCCGGCAAATCCTTCAAGCGATTTAGCCTTCTCCGGAATTCTGCTGGCGACTCCAGCCATCTTTGACGTGATCCCGACGCGCATTCCTGCAGACATCGGTTTTGACGTGTTGCCCAACCTCGTTGGAAGAATGGCCGCCTACCCTATTTCTGACTATCTGGTGGATATAGGAACTTCGGCCAGCTATCAATACGCGCAAGAGACCTGGCCCGGCTTGGCGGTTCTAGCGTCGTAGGACGTTCCGCATGTTGAAGAGCGTTATCTTTGATCTAGATGGCGTAATAGTAAACAGCCATCCAGCGCATATGCGCGCCTGGAACAAATTTCTTCTGTCGGTCGGCAAGTCGGTAACCGAGACGGAGCTCGAATTTGTCCGCGACGGCAGAAAGAAAGAAGACATCTTGCGCCATTTTCTTGGAGACCTCGACGGGCGTGAAATTCACGCGTATAGCCACAAGAAGGATCTGTTCTTCAACGAAGAAGTGAGGGGCGTAAATACAGTCGCGGGTATCGGGGAGCTGTTGAACGAACTCAACCGCGCTGGCCTACCGACCGCCGTAGCATCGTCAGGCAGTAGCGAACGAGTCCATTACATTTTGGATCTCGTAGGACTCCGAAAGTGTTTCGGGACAGTCGTGACCGGAGATGATGTTGTCAAGGGAAAGCCCGATCCCGCCGTTTTCTGTAAAGCGGCCGAAAAGTTGCGGGTCGCACCAAATGATTCGCTCGCTTTCGAGGACTCTGTTTCAGGCGTTCGCGCGGCAAAGTCGGCCGGGATGAAGTGCGTGGGAATTGCGACACCACCCCGCGCGCAGAGTCTGGTCGAAGCCGGCGCGCAAGATGTGCTAGTCGATTTTGTCGGTACGTCAGTGAGTCGGATTCGCCAACTCTTTCTTTCGTGTGGAGCGAAGACTAATGAGGTATGTCAAACATGAAGAACGATGAATCTTGCGTTCCGAGCTTAGGGACCTTCTCCACTTGCCCTCAAATTAGTGCTGTGCCGAGAGAGGGTTACCTGCAGAACGTCATGGACGTTGCTAAATGGAGTGAGAAGCATGGTTGCCGGGGAATTCTTGTCTACACGGACAATTCCCAGGCCGATCCCTGGCTGATCGCGCAAATCATCATCCAGAACACAGACCGGCTCGCACCCTTGGTCGCTATTCAGCCAGCATATATGCATCCTTACTCAGTCGCCAAAATGATCGCCACGCTCGGTCACCTTTACGGAAGGCGAATCTACCTGAACATGGTCGCGGGCGGCTTCAAGAACGACTTGGCGGCGTTGAACGACACAACGCCTCACGACAAGAGATACCAGCGGCTGACCGAATACACGCTCATTATTAAGCAGTTGCTGGATGGCCAGGGTCACGTCAGTTTTTCTGGAGAGTTCTACGAAATCAATAATCTGCGGCTGTCGCCACCGCTGCCGCCGGAGCTCTTTCCTGGAATCTTCGTCTCAGGGTCATCGGATGCTGGATTGGCTATGGCTCAGGCGATTCGCGCGACGGCCATCAAATATCCGAAACCCGCCGGCGAGTGCGATCAAGAGCCGCCGGACAAAGGACTCGATTGCGGTATCCGTGTCGGGATCATCACCCGGCCAGACGAAGCGGAAGCGTGGCGAGTCGCTCATGAGCGATTCCCCGAGGATCGTAAGGGCCAACTCACGCATCAGCTGGCCATGACGGTGTCGGATTCCTCCTGGCACCATCAGCTGTCCGCAATGGCAAAGGAAACGAAATCGAATCACAGTCCATACTGGCTGGTGCCGTTCGAAAATTACAAGACCTTCTGTCCGTATCTGGTCGGAAGCTATGACACTGTCGCAGCGGAAATCGCGCGTTACGTCGCGGTCGGTTTTCGGACGTTTATCTTAGACATACCGCCCGACCAAGAAGAACTGCGGCACACAGGATTCGTCTTTCAGCTTGCATGCCAGAAAGGACACGGAATTGAGCCAGCAGCCACGCCAAGTGGCTTGTTCGATCGAGCAGAAGTCACGGTCAGCCGTTCCGGCTGGGATTGATATTCGTTTCTGCCCCTTTCAATAGGAAACAGATGCAATCGATTGAACCCTTAGAGGCTGCCGTCCCTCCTCTGCGGCACGGTGAACAGTTTGTGCGAAGGACAGGCAGCCAGCAGCCATCGACTCGCCCCGTTTTGGCTGTCGCCACACGCACGAGGCACAGAGGCTTGATTCAGGGCTTCTTGGAATCCGCTGAGCGGTTGGCGTCTCGTGACGCGCTGGTTGTAGATAACACGAACTTAACCTATCGCGAGCTTCGAGACCGCGCCGCCGCCATCGCCAAGACGATCCTCGAGCAGGAACCAGACTTGTTCCCTCTCGCCGCAATGCTCGCCTCCCGGAGCGCGACGGCGTACGCCAGCGTGCTAGGTATCCTCGGGGCCAGGAAGGGCTATGTGCCACTCAATCCCAAGTTTCCCGTCGACCGCACACGGAAAATGCTGCTGCTTTCCGGATGCCGAGTGTTGGTGGTGGGTGGGGAAGCCCTGGGGCAGTTGCCGCGGCTTCTGCCAGAAATCGACCGCTCCTTGACCGTGATCCTGCCTGACTGTGGCGACGCTGCGGAGCTCCGTGCCGCGTTTCCGCAGCACCGGTTTGTTTCTTCCAGGCAAATGTCACAGGGCGAGGGTTTTGCCTTCGACATCGAAGTGGATTCCTCTGCCATTGCGTATCTGCTGTTCACTTCAGGGAGCACCGGCGAACCTAAAGGCGTTCCCATCCGCCACTCGAACGTACGGTCTTACATCGAATACATCTCGAACCGTTACGAAGTAAACGAGCAGGATCGCTTCTCCCAGCAATTCGACCTGACGTTTGATCTGAGCGTGCACGATATGTTCGTGTGCTGGGAACGCGGAGCTTGCCTGTTCTGCGCGCCCGAGAAATCTGTGATGCTGCCGGCCAAGTTTATACGCGAACGCGAACTGACGATGTGGTTTTCGGTGCCTTCAGTGGTGACTCTGCTCTCCAAGATGCGGCTTCTACAGCCGCGGAGCTTCCCGAGCCTGCGATTCAGCCTCTTCTGCGGCGAACCTCTTGCGGCTGCTCACGCGCAGCAATGGCAGGAAGCGGCTTCCAATTCGCTTGTGGAGAATCTCTACGGGCCAACGGAGACTACAATTGCCATCTCACATTACCGCTGGGATCGATCCAGGTCTCCGCAGGAGTGCTTGAATGGAATTGTCCCGATCGGACGGGTGTTCGCCGGGCAGCAGTCCCGCATCGTCGATCACGACCGAAGCGAAGTTGCCGAAACTGGCGAGCTGTGTCTAGCGGGAACGCAAGTAACCGACGGTTATTGGAACAACCCTGAGAAGACTGGGTGCCAGTTCGTCCGTTTCCCAGAAACTGGCGAGACTCCTTGGTACCGAACCGGGGACCTGGTTAAACAAGGTGAAAACCGCTGTTTGTATTATCTCGGGCGAATCGACCAGCAAGTCAAGATTCGCGGCTACCGGGTGGAGCTCCAGGAAATTGAGCTCGTTCTTCGCAAGGCCAGCGGAGCCGGACAAGTGGTCGCCATTCCATGGCCCGTCGCCGACGGCAGCGCGGATGGCGTTGTGGCCTTCCTATGCGGCGCTTCCAACCTAGATGACCTACACATCTTGAACCGTTGCCGGGAGGTCCTCCCTGATTATATGGTGCCGCGAAACATCCACCGACTGGAGGAGATACCTCTGAACGACAACGGAAAGAGCGACCGGAAAAAACTCTTAAAACTGCTTGAGGGCGCATAACGATGTCGATGTCAGAAGCGCAACTCGTCGATTTGGTGATCAACTGGGTTCGTAGCAATCATCGTCCAGAGAATTCACGGAACGGCGACATTTCTCCCCATACGGATTTGATTGCCAGCGGCATGCTGGACTCCTTCGGATTCATCGATCTGATTGTGTTCATCGAGAGCCAGAGCGGTTGCAGGATCGACCTCACAGACGTTGACCCCAGCGAATTCTGCATCGTTAAAGGTTTGTGCCGAATTACGTTAAGGAGCCAACAGAATTGACGTCGCTGACATTAAAACTCACTAATCCAATCGTCGAGACTTACTCCCGACTTGCCGAACACTACGACGACGAGCCGAATCTTCACTCGTGCTGGGGTCAGGCCACCAACAAAGCTTTGGGTTCGATTCATATCAAGGATGATTATCGACTCATCATGGATGTTGGCTGTGGAACGGGGCGAGCACTCGCGCGGCTAGTCCCCCGAGCCAAGTCTGGAGTTCAGTTCGTGGGCATTGATCCGGCTGAGAACATGCGGAACCTCGCGGTTGGCAGACTCCAGCCACTTCGCAACGTTCAGATCTGCAACGGATCTTTCGAGCACATTCCTCTGGAAACCGGCTCGGTCGATTATCTGTTCAGCATCTTCGCCTTTCACTGGACCACCGATCCCGATGCCGCGGTAAGAGAAGTCCAGCGTGTATTGAAACCCGGCTCCGAAATGGATCTGTTCTTCATCGGCCGCGATAACGGCCGAGAGTTCATCCAAAGAACGACCCCGATCTTCTTGAAGTACATGGGCCCTGCCTTGCTCCTGGAATCCGCACGCATGCGGAAACAATTCACCCGAGAGGCCGCTCATCAACTGTTTGGCAAAGCCTTCAGTGCACCTGAACTATCCGTTGACGAGTCCTACCAAACCTATTACGACACCCTCGAGGGACATTGGGGCTGGTGGGTACGAATCGAAGGCCACTTCATGCGCATTCCTCCCGCTCGGAAAGAACAATGTGACCACGAAGTTAGAAACGCATTGCAGGGGTTGGCGGAGCCGGCAGGAATCCCTTACACAATCCACCAACTCCATGTACGGTTGCGGCGCGGCTAGCTCGCCATGTGCTTCTACTCAACTACTTCCAATTGTTGCGGCGCTCGACTGACGTCCCGACATGGTGTCAGTTCTCACGCAACCAGTCGGCGACAAGAGTGCCGTGTTGCCTGGCTTTCGTTCTCGAGCATTCGAACGCCCCTTTGGGGAAGCGCGCCGTGCGGATAATAGAGTATAGCCCTGAGCATTTCGACGCCTTACAAACAGTGGCGAAATGTATCGGCCCACATTGCAATCTCGGCCACCGACCATTTGTTGACTACTATTATGCCGGCAGCGACTGGTGCAAGCTGTTCATGATCTTGGCTGACGACGGGAGCGCAATTGCCACAATCGGCCTCGAGAAGATGCCTTTCCAATATGACTCCCAGAAGATCATCGTCGGATTCGGCAGCAATTTCCATTCTCTGCGCTCCGGGCTGGGGACCTACCTCTTTCTCTACTGGCAAAGAGCATGCTCTGTCGGCTTGGTTTATGGAGGCAGCGAGGAGACGCATAAGATCATCCGTAGACAAAACTGGAGCTTTTTTACTGGCGTGCGAAACTATGAGATCAACAAGCCGTACCTTCCCCGCCCCGGACAGCCAAAATGGCGAGTCGCCGCGAAATGGGTCCTGCGCCACACCGGAAGAAAAAAGAAAATCTCCGAATACGCCTTGAGGATTCCCGCCAGAGTCGCCGCAAAACTGTCGGTGCGAGAGGAACGGAACTTTACGCACGACCTTCTGCCCTGCAGGTCGCCTTTTCGTTTTCGCTTTGCTCCGACGCCGGACTATCTCAACTGGCGATACAACCCCGGCCTTTCCTTCGTGCGTTATCGGCTCTTTCGGGTTCTTAACAAAGAAAAAACAGTCGGCTATGTCATCCTGAACGACTCGCCTGAAAGAATTCTTGTCGCTCAATGCGATGGCGAGGACGCCGACGCGTTAGCCTACGGCATCTTGCTGAGCATCCTGCAGGCCGGCCACAAAGATACTAAGCCACGCATCGTATCCTTGGTCTCCTGCCATCCGGGAATGCAAAAGATCTACGAGCGGTTCGGTTTCAAGAAGAGTGGGACGGACTGCCCATTCGCGCTGGGTCCCTCAGCGGCCAACATGCGGATACATCCGGACACTTCAAACTGGCTGGTGCATCTCGATTGGGGTGACAACGGCTTGCTGGGTCCTTTCATAGGCCAGTTGTCTCCCGTTGTGATAGCAGCGTGACCTGCCGCGATGGTCCACGATTTTTTGAACGCACTCTGTAGTCCTCAACCCTTTTCGGTGTTGCCATTAGCCGACTAGGGAAACTGTCTCGCCCCCGCGATTCACAAATAATTGAAATGAGCGCCTTCCGAATTCTGATCTTGTCCAGTGTGCGGCCTTCACGAGCCTGGAGGATGGCCAATCGAATTATGCATGAAGTACCAAGCGCCGAAATCTGCGGGATCGTCCAACGACCTGTCGAACGGCTTCCTCTAGCGCAGCAGCTCATCATCAACGGCGGCACACACTCGACGTTTCCGTCGTCACGAGTGCTTTTGAAAGCTAAAATTTGGTTTTGCTCTCTAGCAGGAAGACTGATGCACTGGGCATTCTGGCTCACCCACGGTTGTCCGCAGCGAAACGGTTCTAAGATATTCACAGTCGAGACGTTAGCAGAAGAATGTGCGCGAGTGGGATGGCCATTCCTGGTGGCAGTCGATGCCCGGGATGCGAAGGTCTTGGAGTTCTTCCTCGGCCGACGCGTCGACGTAGTGATTGTGCTCGGAGAACTCTTACTAAACCCAGAGCTCTTATTAATTCCACGACGCGGTACTACCCGAGCGTTACAACGCGAAGTGGCAGAGACCAAGGGGCTTTACATCAGAGTAGAACACATCTCGAGGGATGCACAGACCGCGATTGCCGTTGCTTCTCTAACGGTTCCGCTGCAGCTTTACGATGGCTTGCTGGGATTGACATTAAAAGCAGATCTGATCGCAGACGATCTGCTGGTACAAACCGCAAAGAACCTGCGTGTCCGGGATACGACCAACCTGTCAAAAGAAATGAAGGATTGGATACACAGGATTTTGTCTCCCTATTTGAATCAGGTCGCACCTGCATCGGTCAAAGACGCGCAACGGACCCCCATCCGCCAGCGATGCCGCGCCGCTTGGAAGTTATCCGTCGAGACATTGTTGCTCTGCTTTCCATCGATTGCTGTGCGGAACTGGCACCGCTCGTGGCGCAGCCGTTACCCCGTGCTTATTCTCGCGCATCATCTGGTTACCGATCGCGTCCACCGGATGGGCGTATCTACAGAAACTTTCTGGCGCCAGGTCCGCTTCTTGCAGAAACACTATCGAATTGTGAGTCTCTCCGAGAGCATTGAACTCCTGCATTCGGGTGCAGCGGAAGTCCCTTGCCTTGCCCTAACCTTCGACGACGGCTATGGAGACAATTTTGTAAGCCTCCGAGCGGTTGCGGAGGAGACAGGAATCCCGGTCGCGTTGTTTGTTGCAACGCAACCGGTCGAAAATCACCAGGAATTCCAGCACGATTTGGTCAACGGGATCAGGGAATTCTTCCCTCTGACTTGGGATCAAATCCGCTACTGGAGTCACATCGGAGGTGAGTTTGGCAGCCACACTCAGACCCACTTTGACTGCGGTTCCACCGACCAAAAGAAACTTGAAGAAGAGATCGTTGGATCCAAGAATCTTATGGAACGTCGTTTGGAAAAGCCTGTGCGATTTTTTGCCTTTCCCTTCGGCGATCGATGTAACGTCTCTTCAGAAGCGATGCGGTTGGCGGCTTCTGTTTATCCACACGTTCTATCTGATTTTGGCGGAGAGAATCTGCCCGACGGCGGGATAAACAGACGACACCTATTTCGCAAGAATGCTTACTTAGATCTATGGGAACTGGTGCTGGAATTGCAGTCTGTTTTTGATCTGATCGCCGCCATAAAACGGCCGTTCTCCCATGGCCCTGCAAATTTTTCCAGCTTCCCAGCCAGATTCAGCGCAGCTCCCATCTTGAACACACCTAAGAATGCATCACCTAATCCCTAAATCGATGCCAACCGACATCACTGAAACCCTGTCCAGTAGATTCCTCTCAGAACTCGGGCAGGGGCCATCCCGGTGCGCCCCGCTTGGCCGACAGAAACCAACAGAGGCTAGGCGGCTGGTGAGTACGGTGGAGCGGACGCTGATTCGGACGATGGCGGCTGCGGACAGCTCACTGCGTCTCAGCGAGCACGTTGGCATAGGTATCGTCTCTGCGGAAGATTCCTCGAACTACATCCTTCATCGCGAAGAAGTGGGAATTCTGTCACTTCGAGCTTGTAGAAGAAAACAGATCGAATTCGCCTCAGGGCGAGCCGCGGCGCGCTTTGCCTTGAAGCAGATCGGGTTTGCGAACGCTTTCCCCATATTGCGTGGCCAAAAAGGAGAGCCGCTTTGGCCTGAGGGAATCGCGGGCTCGATTACCCACTGTTACCCCTGGAGCGTTGCTGTCGCGATTAAATCTCCGAATCTCTTTACCCTCGGCGTGGACTTAGAAACGAGGGAAAGGATGAAAGGAACAGATATCAGCGAGTTGGTTTGCGGCAATACGGAACTTGACTGGGTTCGTGGTGGCGACTCGCAAGAGCGCCTCACGATGATCTTTTCGGCCAAGGAGGCTGTCTACAAAGCATTCTATCCCCTTTGCCGACGCTATATCGACTTCAAGGACGTTGAGCTTACCTGGGTTCCCGCACAATCCTGTTTCCACGGCAAATTCTTAGCGCCCTTTGGCCCTAACCTTCCGCGAGGACAGGTCTGTGCAGTTCATTGTCACTCCGATGCCGAATTGGTTTTCAGTTGTGTGATTCACCGGTCGCAGTAAGAAAGCATGCGTCAAACGCCGGGATATTGACTCACTCGTTGCACCTAATCCATCACGACACACTTTGGGACCTTAGAGGGAGGGCTATCGTATGTATGACACCGCCGCAAACTCATTTGAACATCAAGCATCGTTTAGCCGCTCGAGGCAGCATACCACGAGCACAA
>WNFS01002899.1_pt1 | contig 12960 bp, 8 predicted proteins | sample 5400141 | NCBI WGS metagenome assembly WNFS01 (sample SAMN13153358, study PRJNA577476) | soil metagenome | isolation source: 60 cm saprolite under Madrone tree | place: USA:California | collected 2016-06-14
CGCATGTGACCAGAGTCGCTTTCTCACCATTGTTGCCTTTCCCACGTAGTAGGGCACGTCATCGCGGTACAAAACGTAAACACCGGCTTTGGAAAGGATTTCTAGTTCCCGTATGACAGCCCTTTTGCCTCGCTTGCAATCGAATACCTCACGCGGCCACATCCGCGCGTAAAGGGACACTGGCCTGATAATCTTCATGCCTTCTCGCCTCACGGCGACAGATTATACATCGCGATGCAAACAAAAAAGCTGGGCTAATGACGCCTGCCTTCAGCAGCAAATTGCGAAAAAGAACATGAGTGCTCGTAGGCCCCCTACATTTTCCCCTACATGTGATGGCTACGAACATCCCCGCATAAGTTGTAAGCGATTGAAAGAATGGTGAGCGCGGTAGGAATCGAACCTACAACCTACTGATTAAGAGTCAGTTGCTCTGCCAATTGAGCTACGCGCCCATTGCAGGGGGATGATCTGCGGCGGCTTCCATATTGAGTCTAACATGAACCGCTTCGCCCAAATGCCAGCGACGGTGGCGGCCATCATTGATATGTATTCGGGCACGGGAAATAGGGCGTCGTGTGCCCGACATCCTTGTTGTTGATCGTCGATTCCTGCACAAACACCCACTGGGCATTCTGGTTGACGTAGTGCTTCCAGTCGTATAGCCCGACTCCCGAGCCAAGGCTGAACACTTCTTTATCACTGCAGTTCCCGTAATTCGTGTCGCAGTTATATTGGTACGTGAACAGTCGAGTCTTGACCTTGCCAATATTACCGCCCGCCTTCACTTGCGCTGGCGCGGAAATCTGGTTCAGCACACTCTTCAAACCGGCCGTTTTGTATGCCGTGCATGCCGAATAAAAACTGTAGCTCGAATTCGCGGCCGGAATCTGAATCACCGGACTCGCCGCTCCCTTGGCAACGCAACGCGGTGACATTGGAAGATCCACATTGAATCGCTTAAACGTCTGCGGATCGGTCCAACCGAGTTCCGTACTGCGGTCATATACGAAATTCTGATCGAATGTCTTCACATCCCACGGATATCCATTCGCGCCTTTGGTCCAGACAAAATATCCGGTTGTCGCAAAGCTCAGTCCATTGTCGGGGAAAATCGCCGAATAGATTGGATTCGCATTCCCCGGGCCCATGTAGTAGTCCGCGCGATCGGGATATTTCATCACAAAATAATTCATCATGTCCTCCGTGCCGGTCGGACAGGAGAACGTCTGCGCACCCGCGGATCCAGCCAGAACCAGGCAGATGCAAGCAACGGCAAACAAAACAACAAACCTGTACACTGCAACCTCCTCAATGAACCCTGTTAAAGGTTTGAGCTAGTGCGGAAAAACATCCTTGAACCCAGGACACGCGGCTCTTACTGGCGGGAACGGTAAGGAATGTTGCAGATATATTAATCCAGAAACTCAGTTTAGAGGGGCAGCAGAGAAATTTTTTGCAGGATTGTTCGTTAGCGGACGCTTTGGCTTCGGGCATCAGATCTTAGGCTTAGGGCGTCCCTATGGACCCGTCCGTTCTGCCGCTTAGGAAAACTTGGGTGGATTCGACAATGGGCGGGTGAGGGCACCCGCCCCTACGTGTGCCGCGATGGAGTCGAAGCTTGAGGTCACGATGTGCAAAAATCGGCGCTCTGCCTTAAGACCCCTGCCGAACATCCGCGACCAGGGGAGAGACGGTTTCGGCAACTCCGGCGCTCGATTTTCGCGGCGGCAGGTTTTCTACTTCCACCGGCGGGCGGCGTTCCACGGTGCCCAGAATCGGCGCGTACTCAAATTCGTCGGTCGGCGAGAGAGAGACAAAACGCTGCTGCGCGCAAAGCGACTCGATCAAGGCGCGCTGCCGCCCACTCAGCACCTGCAAAGGCAGCACGTGAAAATGGCGGAAAATCCATAGAATGTAGATTCGCTGAAGAAATGTCGGCCTGATGTAGCGCGGTCCCAACGGTGTCAGCACGCGCAGCACACCGTCAGACAGCTTTTGCATCCACATATTCGAAGCACCCGCAGATTGGAAGTTTCTTAATTGCTAAGGCAAGCAATTCAAGGGCCAGCATTATTGCACCAAATTCGATGCATCGCATTAAGAAAGTTTTATGAAGAAACCGATTCCCGGCAGATCCTCCTCTCCTTTGCCAGTCAATTTGAGAAAGTCCAGCCAGATCTTCCATTTAGCCGCTAATCTCAGGTAGTGTCTCCATGCTCAAGATACGCGCCGCCACTCCGCAACGCTGCTCACCGCTCGCTTCCACACGCACAACGGATGCTCGGCAGCACACCCATCGCTTCTCGCCGCCAGTCATCTCCTTCGGCAAAATCAGAACCATCTCCAGCGCGCTTCCTTCGCTGAAATGCGCGTCGCTGTACAAGAAAATCCCACTACTGCTCAAGTCGCGCGTGCAGCCGCTGGCTTCAATCGTACCCTGCTCAGACTTGATCGTGACTGGCAGGGCAAGACTTAGGCGCTTCTGCGTCCGGCGTTCAGACTTAGGTTCTGCCATGGAGGAGGGAGAGTACCACATTCTGGATGGGAGCGTTCTACACAGCTCGAAAACCTGAAGGCGATGGGCCTAATCGCGACGTGAAGTCGCGGAAATCCATTGCGTCACCGAATAGTAAGAAACCTCGATCAGTTCGGCAATTATCGTCGCAAACAAAAGCTCCTCTTGCCATCGGCAAGAGGAGCTGAGAGAAATCCCGTAGTGTGGGCTAGAACGTGAACTTGGCCGCTAATTGAATCCCGCGCGGCCCGCCCCCGCCAAGGAAAGGATTGCCAATGCCGACGTCGCCAGTGGCGCCTAAACCAAAACCTCCCACTCCAACTTCTCGGCTTCCACTGGCGGCAAATCCGTTCACACCGGGATCCGCTATGAACAGTGGCAAGAACGGGCTGGCAAAGTTCGGGTGATTCAGAATGTTGAAGAACTCCGCCCGAAGCTGCATATTCAGCCGCTCCGTAATCGCCGTGGTCTTATAGACCGCAAAGTCCCACTGCCGGAAGTCGGGCCCGATGAGCGAGTTGCGCCGTTCGTTGCCGAAGTGGCGCGTGCCAGCGATGCAATCCGATGCACTGCCGGTGGCGGCAGTAACTGTACAAGGAATCGCAAATGAGCTGAGCTGGACGTAATTGAACGGGTCTCGCTTGTGATACACAATCGGCCCAACCACATCGGGTCGGTCGATGCCCTCTCCCGCTCCGCTGAAGTCATCTTCAAAGTTGTAGTTCATCTGGAATGGCTGCCCGCTCTGGAGCGTGAGGCTGCTAGTAAAGCCCCATCCGTTCCTCAGCCGACCAGCCCCCTGCTTCGGGAGTTCATAACCAAAGATCCACGTGAACCGGTTGCGCACATCAAAATTTGAATTTCCGTATTCCAGTTGGGGACGCGTGCTGTCATAAGGCTGTGCCGCATTCGGCTCAAAATCTTCAAGATCGCTGGCAGTGTCCTGTGAATGCGACCACGTATAATTCACAATCGACGTAATCCCGCGCCACCCGTTCACGCGCAAGCTAGTTTGCAAGGCGTTGTAATTCGATTTGGCAGTCGACTGCTCCCTCATGATGTAGAACGAACCATACGGGAAATCGAACACTCGAGGAACGCCGTAACTGCTAACTCCATTAGCCAGATCGGATGCCGTAATCGTCGCCTGGCTCGGTTGACTGATATCTGTGAACTGGAATAGACGATGCCCTTGCGACCCCACGTACCCGACCTGCAACGTCACCTTACTCGCAAGCTGGTGTTGCAAGTTCAAGTTGTAATTTTCCATGTAAGGTGTGCGGATGTGGCGATCAACGGTGAAAATATCGCATTCCACGGTGCTACAGCCCGACGTATCGAAGACCGGCTGTCCTGAAATAATGCTTCCCGTTGTATTCGCCGCTGGAATGATCTGGGCTGGCCCAATCGGGTTGTAAGCGGGACCAGGATCGTAGAAAGGCGGATATGGCAGATGTCCCAGGAAGGTGTCTTGCGAGAACGCATCATAGAAGATGCCAGCTCCGGCGCGTATTACTGTCTTGCCTTGGCCGGTTACATCCCACGCGATGCTCGCGCGCGGAGAAAAATTCTTGTAATCCGGCTCGTATAACCGGCTGAGTCCGGGCTGACCCACTTGGGTTAACACAAACGTGTTCGTGGCCGGGTCCGCCGTGGTTGCGTTACTGAAGAGGTTGTTCTTCTCCGAAACCACACCGAAATAATCCCAGCGCAGTCCATAGTTCAAGGTAAGCCGAGATGTTACCCGATAACTATCTTGGAGGTAGAAGCCATAATTATTCTCTGCGGTGTGGCGCCTCGTGTTACCCGAATATTGGAAGCTTGAGCCGAAACTGTCGTCCAGGGTTCCTGAAAGGAAACTTGACAAATCGTCGAAGGTTAATTTTCCGCGGAAATATTTATCAAAATACTGCTTAATCGTGGTACGGCGATACTCGAAACCAAACTTGAGGTCATGCTTGTTTAATTTCCATGAGAAGTTGTCGATCAGTTGATTGTTCGTGTCCACCCGGCCGCGTGGGTCGCCACTGGTCGCACCAAGCTGGGCAAAGCCGCTGACGATCGTGATCGGCAACCCTTCATCCGCAAGACCGGACCCGACATTTAGGCCGATTGAACTTGGATGGAAAGCGCGGTCTTCCGGCAAGAAATCTTCCGCAAAGCGGTTCCAGCCGTAACGCAATTCGTTTACCTGTGTCGGGGAAACTGTCCAGACATGAGAAAGCGATACAAGCTGAACCCGCGTCGGAGTAAACGTGTTGAAACCGGGAAGCTGTCCACCGCTCGCCGTTAGAGCCAGAGGGAATGACTGCGAGCTATCGCCGAAGAAATATCTGCCGGAAAGCAAGTTGCGAGCGTTAATGTTGTGGTCAATCTTGGCGATCATCGAATCCAGGCGATTGTAAGAAGGCGAGACCACCGAAACATTAGCGTTCGGGTCATTACTGAGATTCGGTGCCGGCCACGGATGACGCGCAAGTAGTTGCTGAATGACTGGGTTCGTTGCGTCGCTGGGGCTCAAGGACCCATCCGCAGCACTACCTGTGGGAACCGTCGCCAGCGTCACCACCCCCACCCGCTCTCTTTGTCCTTCGTAATTGAGAAAGAAAAACGTTTTGTCCTTCACGATGGGACCACCGAGCGATCCTCCAAACTGATTGTTGTGGAATTGCGCCTTGGGAGTGCTTGAAGGGTTGAAGAAATTTCTGGCATCCAGCGCATCATTGCGAAAATACTCAATGGCCGAGCCGTGCACAGTATTAGTCCCGCTCTTTGTCACAATATTGACCGTGGCTCCTGCATTTCGTCCGAATTCGGGCATGAAATTGGAGACGATCTGCAGCTCTTGAACGGCGTCCACCGGCAGGATGGTCGCTGGCGTACCGAACACACCGGCCTCGTTAATGGCCGGATCATTGCGATAGCCGTCATTCATGTCCGTACCATCAAGGAGAAAGTTGTTCGAGCGACCGCGGGCGCCGTTCATCGAAAAAATTCCAAATGAGCCAGGGGAATCAGTGATCTGGTCCGGTGAACCCGAGACACCTGGGGTCAGGAAAATCAGCTTCTGGAAGTCACGCCCGTTTAGCGGCAGGTCTTTCGCCTGTGCAGCAGTGAACGTCGTCCCGAGGGTGTCGGTGGTGGTCTCGACCTGCGGCAACGTCTCGCCCGAAACCTCAACTACAGTCACGGCTTCGCCAGTCTTCAGAGCTACGTCCACGCGCCTTTCGGCAGCGACATCGACGGCGACATTCGTGGTTGACGATGTCTGAAACCCGCTCTGCGACACCGTCACCGTATACGTCCCAATCGGCAGCTCGGGGATGCTATAGCTCCCATCGGCGCTGGTCTGCGTGGTGCGTTCCAGCCCGGTATTCACGTTTTTGGCCGTAACTTTGGCGCCGGTCACTACCGCGCCGGAGGGGTCGGTTACTGTCCCCAGAATTGTTCCGCGAAACGTCTGCGCCATGAGCGACGCTGCCGCCAACACCACAAAAGCGAGGACCATCCTCCCTCTCATAATTCTCCTTTGATTTTTGGCTAAGAAAGGTGCGCGATCGGTGAAAACGATTGTCTCCCCTCTTGCGATCACCGAGCATCGCTTCCTGGGAGCAGCTTTTGTTTGTATTACAACTCATCGCAGAAGAGAACAGAGAAATAGAGCCAATGCCGATACGCACTTTTATGGGAAGCCGAAATTGTACCCCAATGCCCCAAGCAAAGGAATCGGGCAACAGCCCGCCTGCCGCCAGCATCTCTGGTTTAAGCCGGATTCCTAGGCTAGAATAGCGAAATCACAGGCCCAGTGCGGCTGGGCAAGGGTTACTCCTATGGTTCGCTGGATCGCATTCGACGAGGAAACTGCTGACGCCATCATCAGCCGCTTCAAGCGCGGCGCCTCCGAACTGCACGACGGCAACCCCCTCGACGCCGCACTCAATTATGGCAAACCCAGCCTTCTGCTGATGCCCTCCAGCATCCCCGGCAAAGTCCTGCTCGCGCACATTGAGCCGAGAGCCGAGCCGCACTCCGCGCCGAAGATTGAGCGAAAGTTCTGGTGGAAGCATGGGCCGAGCACGGTGGATGATTCCTCCGAGCCCGTTTCTTATGAAGCCAGCGGATTTCTCGGTCTCATCGATGAGCCCGTATTCAACCGCCCGCCTCAGCCCGCCCGTCCTGCGCCGAAGAAGAAGTGGTGGCAGAGAAAGAGCGCGTAGGTGCAGGTGTCCTCACCTGCCGGGAAACTAGCGCTTGGGAGCTAACGACCAGATTTCAGAACGTGAACGCCACTCCACCCCGAATCGCCCGTGCTGACTGCACCAAGTAAACCGTCCGGCCGTCCTGGCCCATGACGGGGACGTATCCTTGCGCCAGCAGATTGCGCACGTCAACGATCGCGTCCATGTGGCAGGGGAGGAAGGCGTTTTTGGGGATGGGTTGACGAACGAAGAGATTGAGGAACGGATCGGCTTGCCCTGCAGAGGCATTGAACATGTCAACGGGCGTGAGCGCCGGGCCATCAGTCCAGCGATATGACGCCATCCAGCGTGTTTTCGCGCCTGGCAGAGTGCCGCTGAACTTCGCCGCCACGCTCTGACGGTCTTTCACTCGCAGCCAGCGGTGCGCGTCTTCCACGCTCACATCGGACTTGCCCAAATCCAGCACGCCGCCATAGCTGTAATCGAGGGTGGCGGTCAAATCGGATGCCAGCTTCTGTTGCAGCACCAGCCGCATGCCGCGGGCATCCAGTTCTTTGCCGCGATAGGTAAACGTTCCCGAATAAAGGTCGGGCAGAACGTCGCCGCTATCGCTGGCCAGATCGCCCACGCCGGTCAGTGCAGGGTCAACCACGCGGTCCGAGAACATCGCCACCTGCATGCTCGTTTTTCCCATGCGGCGCGAAAATGAAACTTCGTGATGGTGTGCTTTCTCCAGCCTCGGCGCGAAGCCGGAAAGGCTCATGCGAGGCCCGGACTCGCTTAAATCTGCCGGCGCGGTGTCAAAGCCTTTGTCCAGGCGGCTGTCGGGCACGGAGGTGGCGTAGGAATACTCCACAACCGCATCCGGGGAAAGGTGCAAATCAACCGACCCGAACGGACGGAACGCGTTCACTCGGCCCATGAATTGAATGGTCTGCAGCTCGCTGCCGAACTTCAGTTCCAGCACATCGCCGACGGTGAAATCATCCGAGCTGGTAAGGGCCAGCGCTTGCAGCACTGTGCTGCGCCCGTTCATCTCCGGCGCAGCCAGCCGACGCATGGTAAACGCCAGCTTCGGCTGTGAGCCATTGGCCATTTTGTGGGTATACGAGGTGCGAACTACCGCCGTCGGCGAGCCGCTTCCATACCCCACATTGCCCTGCACCGCCATCGTTCCAGAGGAGAAAATAGATTTCTCCACCGCGAATCCGGTGTTCATATCGGACGTGCTTCCGAATCCGCCCGAGGGCGAACCTGCCACAAATGAAAGAGTTCCCTTCAGATCGCGATTGCTTTGTTCAGAGTTTGCCGCCGTGACCGCCGTACCGTCCGGCAGCATGCGGAGAATCGGCCGATTGGCGCTTGAGCGCAGCACCCATTTCCAATCGTCGTCATCGGCAGGTCCACGCATCGGGCCGATTTGGATGGCCTCAAACAGCGTGTTCAGCGTGACGTTCACCACTACGCTGGCGCCCGCGCGCAGGGCAACGCGCTCCCGCAACGCCGGCAGGAATGAAGGGGCGCTGACTTTTAAGCTATAAACACCGGGTATCACGCCGCTTGCAGAGTAGAACCCATTTTCATCAGTGAAGACTTTAAAGGAATGGAAAGCTGATCCCAGCACTTCCACGGCTGCGCCCATTTGCGGCGCGCCAGCGCTGTTGCGCACATATCCTGAGATAGCACCCGGCTTGGAAGCGGCAGAGACCGGAATCACCGATCCCACCACAATTACCAGAAACCCGAGCTTCAACCCGAGCTTGCGGAGCATCAATCCCACTCCTCGCGGGAACAAGCTTACGCTTTACTCGACGGCAAACGTCGCCGACGGGTCCACCGTCTGCTTGGATACTTTGTCATTCACCTTAATCTGAATGCGATACACCCCAGGATCAAGGTTGGCGGCCGAGAGCGATTTCTGCAGGGTCACCTGGTCGCCTACATTCCCCATCTGTTCGGTTGATTCTACCGTGTGAACGACGGGTTTGTTGGTTGCCGCATTCACTACGTCGTACTCGACTGTGGCCGAAGATTTGTGGGTCTTGTCGTCAACCCCAAGATTGTACACCTGCATCCAGAAATTCATCTTTTGATTGCGCTTGAAGACCACTGGCTTGCCATCCGAGGAAGGCACCCGCGGTCTTACTTTCATCGTTCCAATGACAAAGTTTCCAGTGCCCACATTCTTCGCTGCAACCGGCTCCATCTGATCCGCAACTATCAGGGAAGACGCGGAAAGCTTATCGTCATTGTATTCCGGAACGACAATACCCTTGCTCCAGCTACCCTTGCGGTCGCCGTTTACGTCCTTCACAACGATATCGAAGCGATACCTTCCAGCCCGCAGGGGTAGCGCCTTCCAGTACACATTGGAATTTTCAATAACTTTAGGCAATAGCTCGGCCGGTTCATCCACTTGAACCGTGTCCTCAAAAGTCTGGGCAATTCTACCAGCCAAAGTCGTCACCCGGCCAAAGATGTTCACAGTTCCGCGCTGCACGCCGTCTTTGTTCACGAACGTGACGTCTCGGTTCTTAATCTGGATCGTGACCGGAACCAGCACCGTATCCCCTGTGACCCGCACAAAATCAGCTCGCACATCAAACGGCATCAGGTTCACGCTGATCTTGTGGCTGACCACTTCTTCCAAGTCTTTGAATTTGACTGCCGGAGGCTTCTGCAACTTATAGAACTGCTCCAAGCGGTCAAACTGTTTGGTCTGCAGATCTTGATTGAACGGACCTGAGCCCAATCGCTCCAGACCGCCGTTGGTAAATCGGTTAGCCTTGCTGGCCATCCCCATCTGCTCATAAAGAGTCAAGCCGCCATTGGGGGTGTACAGGAGCGCGTCTTTCTTAGAGCGATCCATCGTCATCTCGTAATTGCCGCACATGCAGTCATCCACAAATTCGATGATGACTTCCTGCCCAATCCCCTCTATATACCGGTACCGCCAATCTTCGAACGGATAGGTGGAAGTAGACCCTCCTCCCTCCTCCATCGGCCGCTCATATGTGCCACCCGAGGGATGCGACTCAATCTCATCCGCCGGCCCGTAGACTATATAGATTCGGCCGCGGTCGCTTTTCCAGCCGGGGATGCCGGCGGCGAAGTGCTCGTTGGCGTAGGCGATGCGGCGGTAGTGTTCTTCTTTGAACTCGTTTTCTACGGTGTCAGGGGTGGGGTCACGCCGCTGCCAGAAAGCTTCGATGAAGTTATCGCGCTCCTCGTCATTCGAGAGCTGCTTGAAGGCGGCGCGCTCTTCGTCCGTAATGATGTAGGCTACGTCTTCATTAAGCCATTTTTTGTAACTGCTGCTGACTTCCTGCTTGAAGCGCTTCTCGTTTTCCTTCCTCTGCTTCTCGGTCAAAGGGCGTTTGAGGGGATCGGTTTCCTTATCCTGCGGCTGGGGAGATGCCGAACCGGACTGGCTAGAACTGTCGGATTGGGGGTCCTGCGCTGAGGCAAAGGACGCGAGGAAGAAGACAAACGCCAGCAGGAACGAAAGAATGAAAACGCGACTAGGCAAGCTTTCCCGGGACATGGAAGGGGAACTCCTTACGCACAACTCAGGTGAGATTATTCTATGACTTTGGCCGGTACAAGGCAAGGCTAAGTGGAACATGGGAAACCAATTGTAAAGAAGCGACTGGCAATTAGCACTTGGCATTTGCCCTTTCGCAATCCAGGTTGCCACGACGGATTAGCGTCAATGTTGCCTTGCCGATCCGCCCTCCGCGGCACGTTATAATTGCAAGCCAGAGCGGATCCTTTTGCATGCAGGAAGATCCTTCGCAGGAACTTTTGAACCCTCAAACCCGTACCAGATGACGTGCACGTTGTCATCCCAAAGCTGAAGGATGCGATGCAGAGACCCATGGGAAAGATGCCTCGGTGGATCTGCATCTCTCATCAGACCGGGTAGTAAGCGGGACCCGACAAGGAAGCAATGCGCACCTGGAAGAAAATTGCAATCGGCGGTGGAGTAGCCGTTCTAGTTGCAGCCGGCGTAAGTATAAGCGTCTACGAGAGCCGCAAAGATATTGTCACGGTCCAGACGGCCAGGGCGCAGCGACTGGATTTGGTTTCGATCGTGAGCGCATCGGGTGAAATCAAGCCTAAGACCTACGTCAACATCGGCGCCAACGCTTTCGGAAAAATCACCAAGCTGTACGTGAAGGAAGGCGACCGGGTAAAGAAAGGGCAATTGCTGGCGCAACTGGAAAACGTGCAGTCGTCGGCCGATGTGAGCGCCACCAAAGCATCTTTGCAAGCGGCGCAGACGGATGCTGTCGCGGCCGACGCGGCTATCAACACATCGCTGGCGGACCTGAACCGGGCGAAATCTGATTACGAACGCGAGCAACTTGATTGGAATCGGGCGAAAGGACTTTATAAAGAAGCTTTGATCGCCAAATCTGAGTACGACAGCCGCCATGCGGCGTGGCAGACCGCAGACGCGGGACTGGCGCAGGCGCAAGCGCGAGTGGCGCAGGCTAAGGCACAAAAAGATTCTGCTGAACGTCACATCGCGCAGATGAGTGCTAATCTGACACACGCTTCTGACGTGCTCCAGAAGACAACCTACGCAGCGCCGTTTGATGGCATGATTACCAACCTGCCGGTGCGTGAAGGCGAAACGGTAGTTATCGGAATCCAGAATTCGCCGGGTAGCACACTGATGACGATTGCCGATATGTCCGTGATCACCGCCGAAGTTAAGGTCGACGAAACTGACATTGTGAACGTCACGATGGGACAGCCGGCAGAGGTTTCGATCGACGCGATCCCGAAGAAAACTTTTAAGGCTGTGGTCACAGAAATTGGGAATAACGCGATTGTGCGCTCGACGGGTGTTTCGACTTCGCAGCAGACATCGGCGAGTCAGGAAGCGAAGGATTTCAAAGTTGTGGTGACCTTGCAGGATCCGCCGGAGGATCTGCGGCCGGGACTTTCTGCGACGGCAAAAATCACGACGGCGACTCGCAGCCAGGCGCTGACAATTCCGATTCAGGCATTGACGATTCGACGGCAGGCGGACCTGGAAAGCAAGACCGAGAACGGCGCTGTGCAAGCCGCTGGACCGCAGAACGCGGCATCCAAGCAGAAAGATAAAAACAAAGATAAAGAAGAAATTCAGGGTGTGTTTGTAATTCGCAACGGCAAGGCCGAATATGTGCCCATTGATACCGGGATCACGGGAACCACCGAGATTGAGATCCTCAAAGGGCTGAAAGAAGGGGACGAGATCGTGACCGGGAGTTACAAAGTTCTGCGCACGATGCGTCCAGGAGCGAGCGTGAAAGTCGATAACAAGGCGCCGAAGAAGGAAGAAGAGAGCTAGACATTGGACTTCGGACGTCAGACTTCGGCGTTCGAATGCTCTCAGGTTATGAGTCGATTTCTGGGCTGAGGTCTGAGGTCTGATGCCGGGTTACTAACGGCTGGGGTTACAGCGCGTCCAATGATGAGCGGTCAGGATCGGAGCTGATTGGTGGCCCGAGAAGACCAGGAGAGGAAAATGGCAACCGCAGAAGTAATCAGCATTGCTCAACCCACAGTGTCGGCAGCGCCGGAATCGTGCATGATCTGCACCGAAGACCTGTGGAAGACCTACGATATGGGATCGGAGCAGCAGGTGCAGGCGCTGCGCGGGGTGAACCTGCGCATCCAGCGCAATGAGTATGTCGCGATCATGGGTCCTTCGGGATCCGGAAAATCAACCTTGATGAACCTGATCGGCTGCCTGGATTCGCCCAGCAAAGGCAATTACTGGCTCAACGGACAACTGGTCAGCGAGTTGGATGATGATGAGCTGGCGCGCATTCGCAATCGAGAAATTGGATTCGTGTTTCAGACATTCAATCTGCTGGCGCGAGCGACTGAGCTGCACAACGTCGAACTGCCTCTGATTTACGCGGGCATGCCGGCCGAGGAGCGGGCCCAGCGGGCGCGAGAAGCTTTGACCTCGGTGGGCATGGAACCCCGCATGCATCACAAGCCCAACGAGCTTTCCGGCGGCCAACGCCAGAGGGTGGCAATTGCGCGGGCGCTGGTGAATCGGCCATCGATTATTCTGGCCGATGAGCCTACCGGCAACTTGGACTCGCAAACCGGAAACGAGATCATGGCCCTGATGGACCGGCTGCATGCGCAGGGAAACACCATCGTTCTGGTGACGCACGAGCACGACATCGCGGAGTACGCGCATCGCGTGATTCATATTAAGGATGGAGTGGTGGA